>Ga0265798_10001372_pt1 | contig 38017 bp, 38 predicted proteins | sample P3T30metagenome_FD_192430 | JGI IMG/M metagenome (GOLD analysis project Ga0265798, IMG submission 192430) | Plant litter microbial communities from East Loma Ridge, Irvine, California - P3 T30 | ecosystem: Environmental > Terrestrial > Plant litter > Unclassified | place: USA: California...
CATCAACAAAAAGAAATAGAAATGAAAACCTATAAAACAAAAAACAGAAGTAACTCTAAAGCTACTTCTGTCTGAAAAATGTACTTTTATTATTATTAATCCTGTATCGCTATTTTAGGACTACACAAAAAACTCACTTCAACAAAGTGAGTTCACTTTACTTTTTTAGATAATCCAATACATTTTTCTCAATACGCTCATGGATATTTGAAATATCGGCTTTGCCAAATCTCTCTCCAATGATGTTTTCATAAAGCTCAATGTATCGCTCAGAGACTGTATCTATATATTCATCCGTCATTTCCGGGATTTGCTGGCCTTCTTTACCTTGAAAATCATTGGCAATTAGCCACTGCCTTACAAACTCTTTACTCAACTGTTTTTGAGTTTCACCGCTGTTCTGGCGCTGCTGATAACCGTCAGCATAAAAATAGCGGGAAGAATCGGGTGTATGAATTTCATCGATCAAAACGATTTTACCGTCTTTGGTTTTGCCAAACTCATATTTAGTATCCACCAGTATCAATCCGCGCGATGCGGCAATCTCCGTACCTCTTTGAAATAGCGCCCGTGTATATTTTTCGAGTACAAGATAATCTTCTTCAGATACCACCTCATTAGCTAAAATAGCTTCGCGTGAAATATCAACGTCATGCTCACCAAAATCTGCCTTAGTAGTAGGTGTAATTATGGGCGAAGGAAATTTGTCATTCTCTTTTAAACCTTCTACAAGTTCTACTCCACATAATACCCTTTTACCAGCAGCATACTCACGCGCAGAGTGACCACTAAGGTATCCGCGTATAACCATTTCAACCTTAAAAGGTTCGCAAAGATGGCCTACTGCAACGTTAGGATCCGGAGTATCAATTAACCAGTTAGGTACTACATCTTCGGTCAGGCGCATAAACTTGGTAGCGATCTGGTTCAGAATCTGGCCTTTATACGGAATACCTTTTGGCATCACTACATCAAAGGCAGATAACCTGTCCGTTGCCACCATAATAAGCAGCTCATCATTTATATTATAAACTTCTCTTACCTTACCGCGATACACCGACTTTTGTCCCGGAAAATTAAAATCGGTAGTTGTTATTGTACTTTTTTGTGACATGTGTGTTGTTTGTAGTTAAGCTGCAAAAATAAGAAAGTAATTAATTATTTAGCTTATTATCTACGAGTTTATAGCAAACTGGGAACCCTGTGTTTATAAAAAATATAACAACAGCCCCTATAGATAGTAAAACTTTTAATATACAATAGCTCTTATAAATGAGTAATATTACTAATAACGCAATACAGGTAATGTGAATTATACTAACAACTCTATTCACTCTTGTCTTAAATAATGACAAAATACTATAACCTAAAACAAAAACTATTAAAGATATTAATGAAGATAAAAGGGCAAGAGAGCAAATATCAAAAGCTCTGCCTACAGTTTTATTTATGCCATACATACCAAACTTAATCGATTCGAAAAAGATGAAATAAATATAGCTGATGCCGAAAATACACACAAAAAGAATAGCAGCGGACCAGAGGGCCTTTCGAAATTTATCATCAATATTTATAGTAAGTCAAAATCAAATTTCTTTATATAAAAGATCCTTTGTACCTCATGCCTTGGAAGGAATATATTTGGAATCCAAACCATAAGGGTATAAGCTTAAATTACTAAGCCCGAAGCTACGCCCCGGGCTATAATTCTGGTAAACTCTATTAACTGCTATTTGCATCTTTGCAACTTGTGCTACTGAGCCTCTAAGCACCTTAAAACCTAATCATGGTTCTCAATGCTCTTATAAGCTTCAATAATTTTCTTAACCAGGCGGTGGCGAACGATATCTTTATCATCAAGATAAATAATGCCTACACCCTCCACATCTTTTAGTATAAGGATAGCCTCTTTAAGTCCGGAGATAGTACGGCGTGGTAAATCTACCTGCCCAGGGTCACCGGTTATCATAAATTTAGCATTCTTACCCATACGGGTAAGGAACATCTTCATTTGCGAGTGTGTTGTATTTTGGGCTTCATCAAGAATAACGAAGGCATGATCGAGCGTACGCCCACGCATAAAAGCAAGAGGCGCTATTTGTATAATTCCTTTAAGTATATAGTCTTCCAGGGTTTGTGGTGGCAGCATATCGCGAAGGGCATCATACAGCGGCTGCATGTAAGGGTCCAGTTTTTCTTTCATGTCACCGGGAAGGAAGCCAAGGTTCTCCCCAGCCTCAACCGCAGGACGTGTCAGTATAATACGTTTAACCTGTTTTTCTTTAAGTGCTTTGACGGCAAGTGCTACCCCGGTATATGTTTTACCGGTACCAGCCGGGCCTATTGCAAAGACCATATCGTTTTTGGCCATATAGTCTACCAGCTTTTGCTGATTAGGCGTCATTGCTTTAATAAGCTTGCCTCCTATGCCGTGAACAAGTATTTTATCGCTGGGATCCATCTGCTCTACGTTGCTGTCGCTTTGTATAACGCGCTCTATAACATTATCATCGATAGTATTGTAGCGCGAAAAATGGAGCATAAGGCGTTTAAAACGTTTTTCAAACTCGTCAAGCTGTTCTTTTTCGCCAAAGGCCTTAAGTGTAGTGCCACGGGCAACGATTTTTAGCTTTGGATAATATTTTTTAATAGTTTCAAGATGAGAATCCTGTGCGCCCCAAAAGTCTTTAGGGGCTATGTCTGTAAGTTCAATCGTACGTTCGTTCAAAAGCTGAAGGTTTTAATTTTTAGATTTTATAGCTATATAATTAGTAGCTTTGCATTCAAATTTAGTGAAATTTTATTCGCGCCTTTTAAAAGTTTTGCACAATTTTATGTCAATAATTACCCTTACAACCGACTTTGGACTTAAGGACCACTTTGTGGGCGCTCTTAAAGGCAAGATATTATCCTGCTATGACGGGGCGGTTATTGTTGACATATCCCACCACGTAGATTTATTTAACGTATCTGAGGCTGCATACATAGTAGGTGCTGCATATGCCAGCTTTCCGCAGGGTACAGTACATTTAATTGGGGTAGATGCAGAGCTGACTAAAGAGAACCGCCATATTGCAATGCTGTGGAACGGCCACTACTTTATATGTGCTGATAACGGCATCCTGAGCCTGCTTACAGAAAAGATTGTTCCCGAAAAAATCGTCGAAATCAATATTCACGACCGCCTGGGCGACGGGAACAGCGAGATGGACGTTTTTGTTACCGTAGCATGCCACCTTTCTAAGGGGGGACTGCTAAACGTGATAGGGCGGGAAATTACAGAGATTAAACAAATTTATGACCTTCACCCGGTTGTGGCACCAGATAATGCTACCATAAGAGGATGTGTGGTGTACATAGACCACTTTGGAAACTGCATTACTAACATAACGAAAAAGCAGGTTAGAGAAATTGCAATGGGAAGGGATTTTGAAATTACCTTTAGTACCAAGAGTATCAAAGCAGTCAAAAATGGGTATTCTGACTTTACAGTCAACGAACGCTTTTCGCTAAAAGATTACGAAGGAGAAAAATTAGCTATTTTTAATGAAGCCGGATTTTTAGAGATCGCTATCTATCGAAGCAACCCATCTACTGTGGGTACTGCTAAAACGCTGCTTGGGCTTAAATTTAGAGATGTGGTGAGTGTCGTTTTCAGATAATCTGTAACGATGAGACAAGGATTAACTACGATCACTTCCTTTATCCGAAATTAAAATTGTGTTTTCCATCGCCAGCTGCGCTTACCCCAAACACTATAAATTACATTTAAATAATAAATCAAAAAACAGTATGTTTGTACGCATTGTAAAAATGGGTTTCTTTGAAGATAAAGTAGATGAGTTTTTAGCAAACTTTGATATGGTAAAGCAGGACATACGAAACTTTGACGGCAACCGTTTTTTAGAATTGTATCGCGACAAGACAAACCCGACTATGTTTTTTACATACAGCTATTGGGAGACCGAGACACACCTGGAGGCTTACAGGCAATCAGTTTTGTTTCGTGATACCTGGGCTGTTACAAAGCCGTTGTTTAACTGTAAGCCGGAGGCATGGAGCGTAGATAAGTTAATAAGCCTGCCATAAGAAATAATTGATGAACGCATTAGTAAGAAAAATTTTTTATGCTCTCCCTGTAAATCTGCGCTATACCGCCCGCAGGCTGCTTTACCTGCCACAGGATATCTTCAGGGATAAGAACAACCTCGTGCCCCCTAAAGGTAAAATATTTATAGGCCGTGGTGATTTTAAAAGAACTGGAGAAGCTTTTTTTAATTACTTTAAAGAGTATGGACTGCTTACTCCGCAAAGCCGCATACTCGACGTAGGATCTGGCATTGGGCGAATGGCTGTTCCATTTACCAACTTTCTTGATGAAAATGGAGTCTATGATGGGTTTGATATAGTGGAACAGGGCGTTGAATGGTGCACTAAAAACATTACTTCAAAGTTCCCAAACTTTATTTTTAAGTGGACGCCGCTTAAAAATGATCTGTATAATCTGGACACTAATGATGATGCATCTCAATTTAAATTCCCTTACCCTGACGAGCATTATGATTTTGTGTTTCTTACATCGGTATTCACACACATGTTGCCTAAAGATGTAGAAAATTATATAAGCGAGATTCACCGTGTATTGAAAAAAGATAAAATTTGTTTTGCTTCGTTTTTTGTACTTGACGAGGAAAGCGAGCAATCTATGTTTATTAGAGGCAGTAAGTCTTTTAAACACAGTTTTGGAGATTATTCTGTTATGGACAAGAACGTATTAGAGGCTAACGTAGCCTATAAAAAAGAATACATATATAAATTAATGGAATCCCGCGGCTTTGAAATCACTCATTTTATGAGAGGTTACTGGAGCGGTGCTAACCCAACAGGAATTAATGAGCATCAGGACCATATAATCTTTAAAAAGAAATGAAAGCATTATTAATCAGGGAGATCAAGTCTTTTTTTGGCTCGCCAATAGGCTATTTAGTTATCGCCCTCTTTCTTATTTTGAACGGACTTTTTCTTTGGGTATTTGAAGGTGACTATAATATTCTAAATAGTGGATTTGCCGATCTGTCTCCCTTCTTTACACTGGCACCCTGGATTCTTATCTTTCTGATTCCAGCAGTAACTATGAGGAGTTTTTCAGACGAAAAAAAACAAGGCACATTAGAATTGCTATTTACCCGGCCCTTAAGCATTTGGGAAATCGTAAATGGAAAATTCTTTGGTGCGTTAATACTTATATTATTAGCTTTATTGCCAACATTAATTTACGTATTCGTGGTATCTCAACTGGGTAACCCGGCAGGGAATTTAGATATGGGTAGTACACTTGCATCGTATTTTGGCCTCTTGTTTCTCATTGCGGGTTACACGGCAATTGGGGTATTTACATCTACCTTATCAGAAAATCAAATCGTCGCTTTTATAGTTTCGGTTTTCTTTTGCTTTATCCTGTATTTTGGTTTTGAAGAGCTTGCAGCCTATTCAGGCAGCTTTAATAATGTTGTAGCTTCCTTTGGTATGGACTATCACTTTAAGAGCATGAGCCGGGGCGTTATAGATACCCGGGACATAATCTACTTTATAAGCATTGCCGTTTTCTTTTTATCATTAACCGTTTATAAATTTAAATCGCTAAAAGGATAATGGAGCTAAGAAAAAAAAATAGTCTTAAGCAGCTGGCACTTATTAGCGCCGTTCTTATAGTTGTAAACTTTGCGGGCAGCTATGTTTTTAAGCGCTTTGACATGACCGATGACAAGCGTTACACATTATCAGAAGCATCTGTAAATGTTATAGAGCAGGTCAAAGAGCCTCTATACATCGACATATTTTTAGGCGGCGACCTCCCACCTGAATTTAAACGCCTGCAAAATGAAATTCGTCAGGTACTTGAAGAATACCAGGTATATAACGGCAACATCACGTTCAACTTTGTAGATCCTCTTGCTGAAGAGGAAGATGTCCAGAAAAACATACAGGATATGTATGCTATGGGCTTCTCCCCTACCAATATTGAAATGACGCGCAAAGGAAAAAAATCCCTGATACAGATTTTTCCATGGGCTATTGCAAATATGGGTCAGAAGTCGGTGCGCATACCGCTATTGGTTAATAATTTTATGACTAATAAGGATGATAACATCAACAAATCGGTACAATTATTAGAGTATAATTTTTCTGATGCAATAACCAAGCTTGCAATAATCGGCAAAAAGAAAATTGCTGTTTTAAAGGGCAACGGCGAAATGCCCGACAAATACATGTCTGACTTTTTGTTGAGCTTAAAAGAATATTATTTATTAGGAGAGTTCAACCTTGACTCTGTTAAAGGTGATAAGCAAAAGACATTAGATAACCTGAAGCGTTTTGACCTTGCTATTATTGCAAAGCCTACTAAAGCCTTTACCGACGAAGAAAAGGCGGTGTTTGACCAGTATATAATGAATGGCGGAAAAACGTTATGGATGGTAGACCGCGTTGCAGCCGACCTTGACAGCCTTCGTAATAAAACAGCAAGCACACTTGCAATACCACGCGACCTTAACCTGGATGACATGTTTTTTAAGTATGGGGTGCGCGTTAACGGTAATCTCGTACAGGATTTGCTTAGTACGCCTATAAGCGTGCAGTCGGCAAATGGAGAAGTGCCTGTAGACTGGCCCTTTTCTCCGGTAGTAAGGTCAAGAGAAAATCACCCTATAAATAAAAACATCAATATTGTTAAATTAGAATTTGCAAGTCAGATCGATACGCTTAAAAATAACATTAAAAAAACCGTGCTGCTGGAAAGCTCAGAGCAGTCTAAAACTATTGGTGTCCCGGCACAAATAAGCTTATACGAGTTTGTAAATAATATCAGCCCAGGCCAGTTCAATAAAGGTAATCAAACACTTGGTGTGCTGCTGGAGGGCAAGTTTTCGTCTGTATTCAAGAACAGGCTGAAGCCGGTAAAATTTAAGACTATACTTGATGAGGGAAAAGATACAAAGATGATTGTTATAGCCGATGGTGACATTGTTAACTACAAGTATGCCAATAAGAAATTACTTGCAGACGGCATGGACCCGTGGCTGCAGCAGACGTACAGCAACAGGGAGTTCCTGCTAAATTGTGTAAATTTCCTTATGGATGATGAAGGTTTAGTAAAAATAAGGGGCAAGAAGGTGAACCTGCGTTTTCTCGATGCAAAAAAAGTACAGGAGGAATACAACACTACTCAAATACTCACGATAGGCCTTCCATTAGCTATATTAGCAGTATTTGGATTAGCATTTACATACCTTCGTAAAAGAGCCTACGCTAAATAAGATAGTATCTATACAAAAAATGCCCTAATCGAAATTGATCAGGGCATTTTTGTATTTTTAAATTACTTTTATTTTATTTCCTTCACGCCCTTCAAAAATATCCAACGCATAAATATCTTTTCTTCGCCATGAAAAGTTGCCGCCTGAAATTTAGGCGACAAGATTGTAGATGCTACAAAAGCAGCCCCGGGAATCCAAAGTCCGGTGAGTCCGGTATATTTTTCGGCAAGAAAATATACTAATAAAAATATCGGGGCGAAACCCAGGAAGTTGTAAAGTATAGCTTTTACTTTTTTGTTCATTGTATCAAGATATAATTATGAAATACCGCGCAGCAGTGTAGATTACAATTCTTCCGAAAGATATTTGTCTTTTTTACTGCCTTCGTACATCTCGTATTTTACAAAGCGTGTCTCGAGCTTTCCGTTAAACAGTTTTATTTTGCGGGAGGGCCTTAAGCCTACAAACTTTAAAGCCTCAAGATTGGCCGTAATAAACCAAGCATTCGTACCCGGATATCCCTGCTTAAGGGTGTCGCCTATTTCACGATAAAAGCGCTCAAGGTCTATTTCAAGCCTTTCGCCATACGGAGGGTTAAAAACCATGTGCAAAGGTCCGCGGGTTTCTTTTTCAGTCCTGAAAAAATCTTCTTGGGTAATCGTAACATATTCGTCAAGATTGGCATTCTTGATATTATCTTTTGCTTTCATTACTGCCGATGGCGCTTTATCATAACCTTTAATGGTATAATGAAACTCGCGTACTTTTTTTAATAGCGAATCAGTCACCGCGTCGAAAAGGTCATTATCCCAGTCACTCCACTTCTCAAAAGCAAATTCTTTACGGTTTAGGTTGGGCGGAATATTGCAGGCAATCATAGCAGCTTCGGCAAGAATAGTTCCACTGCCACACATAGGGTCCATAAAATCGCCCTGCCCATCCCAGCCTGACAATAACAACATTCCTGCAGCAAGTACCTCATTTATGGGTGCTATGTTTGTAGCGGTACGGTACCCACGCTGATTAAGGGAGTTACCAGAACTGTCTAATGCAACAGAGCATTGGTCGTTAAAAATATGGAGATTTACGCGTAAATCAGGGAAGTCTTTATCTACATCAGGACGTTTACCATAACGGTCACGAAATTGGTCAACAATTGCATCTTTAGTTTTTAGCGCAACAAACTGTGAGTGGTTAAACTGCTCGCTATGTAAAGTAACGTCTACCACAAAGCTTTGATTAGCATTAAGGTAATCGCTCCAGTCTATTGCCTGTATACCTTTATATAGGGTTTGTTCGTTATAAGCCCTGAAACTATTTATGGGCTTTAAAATCTTGAGAGCGGTACGCAGTCCCAAATTTGCCTTGTACATAAAACCTTTATCTCCCGCAAAGCTAACCATGCGTACTCCCTGTTGTATATCCTGGGCACCCAGTTGCTGCAACTCTTTTGCAAGTATCTCCTCAAAACCAAAAAAGGTTTTGGCAATCATTTTAAAATTCTCCATTAAGCCTAATTGTATATCGTACCTCTATAAGGTTTGCAAAGATACAATTTTACACTTGCATCTTATATGTTACCTTACATTAATGCCCCGCATAAAAAAAGCCTGCTTACTATGTAAACAGGCTTTTGTAGCGGCAACAAACAATTACTCGTAGTAATGAGTGTGTTCTGTATCTGTATGCAGTATGCTTTTTGCTTTCGCAATTTCTTCATCACTGCCACCTACAACCAGTACAAATTTACCCGCCTCAATATGATCGGCAATGTTCTCAATATGGTCGTCTTTAGTAAAATACTTAGCTAGCAATGATACGATACCGCCCGATATTAAGCCTGTTTCTGCACCTGCAAACGCTCCAGCAAGTGCTCCTGCACCATATAGTATACCCACACCAGGTATTGCGAAAAGGCCAATACCCGTTAGCAAGCCTATAACTGTTCCGGCACCAATGCCCACGTAAGCCGGTACGTTTGTAACCTTATCAGTTTCGTCAAGGTGTAAGTTCTCTTCATCAACACCAGCCTTACCAATGATAGACACATCATTTAATGAAAAGCCGTTATCTTTCAATTTTTTAAGCGCTTCAACTGCTTTTGCATGCGAATTGAATATTGCAACCTGTTGTTCCATAGTTTTTGTTTTAATGTATTTTGTCCTTTTAGTTATAGAGTCATAAAGTTAAGAAATATTATCTTCTCACGGCATAAAGCACAGTCAAATATCACGAAAATCCTTACAGCAACTTAAAAGATAATTTTATAACATACTATCTTAGGTTTCCCTTTAAAAAACTAAATTTGCAGGTACATTTTATAACTATGCAAAAAGAAACGAACAACTGGTTTGCGTCGTGGTTTGACTCACCTTATTACCATATCCTGTATAAAGATCGCGATTATGAGGAAGCCCAACTTTTTATGGACAACCTGACCGGTTATCTTAACCTGCCCGAAGATGCTAAAATACTCGATCTTGCCTGCGGCAAAGGCCGCCACTCTATTTATTTAAATAGGCTTGGGTATGATGTTACCGGTGCCGACCTTTCTGTTCACAGCATCGAAGAAGCAAAAAAACATAGTAGCGACACCCTTCATTTTGAAGTGCATGATATGCGCCAGCCTTTTGACAATAAGTTTGATGCTATATTTAATTTGTTTACAAGCTTTGGCTACTTTGAAAATGATGAAGATAACATACGAACGCTAAAATCGATTTGTGAAAGCCTGAGCGAATACGGATTTGGCGTAATCGATTTTATGAATGTAAAAAAAGTTATCGAAAACCTTGTGCCCGCAGAAGTTAAAACGGTTGAAGGCATAGATTTTCATATTAAAAGATATGTTATAGAAAACTACATCTATAAAGAAATTGACTTTGAAGATAAGGGCGAGAGCTATCATTTTGTAGAAAAGGTAAAGGCTTTAACACTTCAGGATTTTGAAACAATCATGGAAGAAGCCGGGATCTATCTGCTCGATACCTTTGGTGACTATAAGTTACGCAAGTTTTTTAAAAATGAATCTGACCGCCTTATAATGATCTTTAAATAATAAAGATGATATATTTAATACCCTTACTCTCAGTTATCTTTGGCTATATAATGGCTCTTATATTAAAGCCGGAGAATAAAAAGAACCTGAAATTATTACTTGCTTTTAGCGGTTCTTTCCTTTTGTCGCTTACAGTTATGCATATTCTACCCGAAGTATACGAAGGCCTCCATCACGACCATCATGAAGGTGAGCATTCGCATAACAGCCCAATAGGTTTGTTTATAATGGGTGGTATAATCTTCCAGATCGTGTTAGAGTATTTTTCTAAAGGTGCAGAACATGGGCATGTGCACAGTCATAAACACGATCATGAACATAGCATGCCATGGCTTTTGTTTATTAGCCTATGTATTCACGCACTGTTAGAGGGTATGCCGGTAAGCCATCATCATGATATGGCCTGGGGCATTGCCATACATCACTTCCCTATTGCCATCATCCTGACTGCATTTTTTGTAAATTCAGGTTTAAACAAAACGGCCATATTGCTTTTTATGCTTGCTTTTGCAGTGATGACACCGTTGGGGACGCTGGTATCAGGACAGTTACAATTTGTTAGCAATTTTCATACAGAGATATCAGCTGTGGTGGTAGGTATACTTTTCCACATATCATCTACCATAATATTCGAAAGCGGCGAGAACCATAAATTTAATCTCGCCAAACTTATAGTGATTATACTGGGTGTTATCATGGCCTACTACCTATAACTTAATAACGCTTCTAATGTCTTTTACACGAACTACAGAACAAGCCAGCAAATACGAACATCTTGAAGAGATGTCGGTTCATGATTTACTTGTCAATATAAATAATGAAGACAAGACGGTGCCTTTAGCAATCGAAAGGGCACTTCCGCAAATAGAAAGCCTTGTACAGCAAATTACAGAGCGCATGAAAAACGGCGGTCGCCTCTTCTACATTGGTGCCGGCACAAGTGGCAGACTGGGTATTGTAGATGCGTCTGAATGTCCTCCTACGTTTGGTGTTCCGTTTGATATGGTAATAGGAATAATTGCAGGTGGCGATACCGCCATTCGGCGTGCGGTTGAATTTGCCGAAGACGATCGTGAACAGGCATGGAAAGATTTATCCGAGCATAATGTGAACGATAAAGACGTAGTGATAGGTATTGCTGCCTCGGGCAGTACACCCTATGTAATAGGCGGTTTAGAGCAATGTAATGCCAATAATATACTTACCGCTTGTATTACATGCAATACAGGAAGCCCTGTGGCATTGGTATCAAATTACCCAATAGAAGTTGTCGTCGGCCCTGAATTCGTTACAGGAAGCTCGCGGATGAAAGCCGGTACAGCTCAAAAGCTGGTACTAAATATGATTTCTACAGCTACAATGATTCAGCTTGGCCGGGTAAAGGGCAATAAAATGGTCGATATGCAGCTTAGCAACCATAAGCTTGTGGGCCGCGGTGTGCAAATGATAGTAGATGAGTTACAGATATCCCAAGAGAAGGCTGCCGAGTTACTAAACAAGCATAAAAATGTTCGTAAAGCTATAGAAGCATATGGCAACGAATAAAAAAGTTTTGATGAAAGGAATAAAATTCCTTGGTTGGGCACTGCCGCTATTTTTTATGGGACCTGTGGTGATACACAGTTCGTTTAAAAATCAGGGGCATCCGTTTTACATCCCTATACTTGGAGTGGGTATCACACTTTGCCTCCTTGCTATCGTTTTTGTCTTTAAAGGTTTGCGTACCATTATGAGAAGCATGTTCGATAATTAATTAACGAAAGATGGAAGCAGCACAATCGTACCTGGACAGCTCTAAAAAACAGTTTCTATACTACAAGACGCTGGCTGACAAAGCCATGCTCCAGTTAGAGCCACAGCAGCTATTTTACACACCTAACGATGATACAAATAGTATTGCGCTTATTGTAAAACACATGGTGGGAAACATGTTGTCAAGGTGGACTGAATTTTTAACCACGGATGGTGAAAAAGAATGGCGCAATCGTGATGACGAATTTCAGGATCCCTATAGTGATGTTGAAACTATGACCCTTGAATGGGAAAAGGCATGGAAAGTGCTTTTTGATGCTTTAAATACCGTAAATGCTGAAAACCTTAATTCTGTAATATACATTCGAAATGAGGGCCATACTGTTATCGAAGCAATTAACCGGCAGCTTGCGCACTACCCCTACCATGTAGGGCAAATAGTATTTTACGCGAAAATGCTAAAGCAATCAGGTTGGCAGAGTTTGTCTATCCCGAAAAATAATTCAGTACAATACAACAGCGATAAATTTGCACAAGAGAAACAGACCCGCAATTTTACTCAAGCCGAACTCAACAGGCTAAATGATTTAAAATAATGAAAAGATTATTACTCCTACTACCCATCCTTCTTTTGATGGCTTCGTGTTTTGAACAGGAACGAAAATGTACCGATTTTAAAAACGGGAAATTTCGCTTTGAACATGAGATAGACGGCAAAAAGAAAGTTACCTTATTTGAACGAACTGATCGTTTAGAAATTGAGACTTTTGAAGGAAAGACCGATACATCTACAGTACGTTGGTTAAACGACTGCGAATATATTCTGCAAAAGGTTCACGCAAAAAGTGCTGCCGAAAAGAAAGCTGTGCACATGAAAATATTGACTACTAAAGGAAATTCATATACCTTTGAGTTTTCGCTGGTGGGTGATACCCAAAAGCAGAAAGGAATTGTAACCAAAATCAACTAAAATAAGAGCATGGAATTTTTAAGTAACCCGGATGCGTGGATAGCACTACTCACACTAACGTTTCTGGAAATTGTACTAGGGGTAGATAATATTATATTTATCTCCATTGTAACCGGTAAACTGCCTGAAGCCGAGCGTAAACGTGCTACACGAATAGGCTTATTCCTTGCGATGTTTTTACGAATAGGGCTATTATTTGGGATCACACTTTTAACCCGCATGAAAAAGCCATTCCTTAATATAGACTGGGGTTGGTTTAGTGCAGGCTTTACCGGTCAGGCAATCATACTGTTTCTTGGAGGATTGTTCCTTATCTATAAAAGTACGAAAGAGATACATGAAAAGGTAGATGTAAAAGGTGAGCATGAATTAAATCTGGGTAAAGGATCGGGCAAATCGTTTGCGGGTACCATAGCTCAAATATTAATGATTGACCTTATATTTTCAATTGATTCAATACTTACGGCAGTGGGCATGACAAACGGCCTTGAGGGTGCGTTATATGTTATGATTACAGCAGTGGTAATATCAGTAGGTATCATGATGCTTTTTGCTGTACCTGTAGGCAATTTTGTTAACGCTAACCCTTCAATACAAATTCTTGGGCTTGCCTTCCTTATACTCATCGGCTTCATGCTGATTACCGAAAGTATGCACCTTTCCGACGCTCAGCTTGCGGGTCAGCACGTAGGCGAAGTTCCTAAGGGTTATCTATACTTCGCAATAGCGTTCTCGCTCGGGGTAGAATTCCTGAATATGAAAATGAGAAAGGTCAAGAAAATAGAATAAATGAAAAAACAAAAGGGTATCTAAATTAGATACCCTTTTGTTTTTTATATATACAATTAGAATAGTGGAATTTGGCCATCATCTCTAGGTAACACTTCACTTTCAGGTAGTTCATCCTGCGTTATGTTAATAATTTCCTCTGGCTCCGGTTCGGGTTCCGGCTCTTCATACGGTAACGGGTCAAGCAGGCTTATTTGTCTCACTTTTTCAGATGTGAGTACGTTACCTAAAGCCTTTATACCTTTTACAGCTATAAAATTCTCCATATCTATAACCATCGTTTCCTTCTGTATCCCTTTTACTTTGGCAAATATTACTTCTGCTACCGGCCTGTAATCAGTCGCCACAATTTCAAGTTGTGATTTTGGGTGCTCGGTTATAAAAGTTTCCTCTTTAGTACTGTTCTCAACGAGGAAGCGCTTTATTAAATATCGGTCCTTCTCACCATCAAAATAAATAGCTGATATAGGCTTTTTGGGGTTCCACTTCTCGAGCACTATCATTCCATCTTCAAAATGGGTGGTAAGTTCCGGTATAATAGTTTTTAGTTTACCGCTTTGGTTTATAACCAATAGCCTGTCATTAGGCCTGAATTCGCCCAACAACTCCCCTCTTCCGTCCACATTGAGACGGTGCACGGTGTCATCAAACCAAATACGCCTTGGCTTCAGGGTAGAGATACCCTTTTCTTTAAGTTCTATTTTCTTGATTGGATATTTAGCGACGGTATTGCCTCTTGAGGCGCGGCCTTTAATAGCTATCGTTGCAAAATCAATATCAAATTTCAGTTTCTTCACGCTGCCTACCTGGCGCAGCAGTACGGTAACAACCTCTGCTTCACCATTAGGATTGTCAGAAAAATACAATACCTGAGAACCGGCGTTACCGGCAGTAAGGTCATACGGCTTATCGCGCGTAATGCCCGACACGTTAAAACGTTTGATGTATGATGGCCCACTTTTGCCGTCGCGGTATATCATGTTATAAATGGTACGTTTGTCATTTTTATCAAATACCGCAATGTGAATAATGTCTTTACCTACAAAGGTTTTAACATCAACTTTTGTAACCATCATGCTGCCATCGCGAAGAAATACGATAACATCGTCGATATCGCTGCAATCGGCTACATATTCGTCTTTTTTAAGTCCCGTACCTATAAAGCCTTCCTCACGGTTTACATACAATTTTGTATTTCGAAGTACCACTTTTGTCGCCTCAATAGTATCAAAACTACGAATTTCAGTCTTACGCTCGCGCCCTTTTCCATAGCGCTCTTTAAGGCCGGTGAAATAATCAATGGCAAACTCAACCAGATTTTCTAAATGATGCTTAACCTGTGCAATTTCTCCCTCTAATGCCTCGATCTTCTCTTCAGCTTTGTTGATGTCGAATTTTGATATACGCTTAATTCGAATTTCTGTCAGCCTGATAATATCATCTTCAGTAACAGCTCTTTTCAAATGTCCGGTAAAAGGTTTAAGACCTTCATCTATAGCGTTTATAACACCCTCCCAGGTTTCCTCTTCCTCCATGGTGCGATACACCCTGTTTTCTATAAAGATCCTTTCAAGGGATTGAAAATGCCAGCTCTCTTCCAGCTCATCCAACTGAATTTCGAGTTCACGCTTAAGCAGGTCGACAGTTCGGTGCGTCGAAATTTTAAGCATTTCGGTAACGCCCACGAACAATGGCTTATGGTCTTGAATAACGCAACCCAAGGGCGCTACCGATGTCTCGCAGCCGGTAAAGGCAAATAAGGCATCAATAGTTTTATCCGGTGAAACCCCCGGCGGAAGATGTATCATAATCTCAACTTCCGCAGCGGTATTATCTTCAATTTTCTTAATTTTTATCTTACCCTTTTCGTTTGCCTTCAGGATACTGTCTATCAACGTACCGGTATTAGTACTAAAGGGTATCTGCGTAATAACCAGTGTGCTCTTATCAAGCTGAGCAATTTTAGCACGTACCCTTATACGCCCTCCACGCATCCCATCATTGTATGCCGAAACATCTGCAATACCGGCAGTAGGAAAGTCGGGATATAATACAAAGGGCTTCCCTTTTAAAATCTTTACAGAGGCGTCGATAAGCTCATTAAAATTGTGCGGAAGTACCTTTGTAGATAAACCCACTGCAATACCCTCGGCCCCCTGAGCCAATAGTAATGGGAATTTAACGGGTAAATTTATCGGTTCATTTCGGCGTCCGTCATAAGATGCCTGCCAAGGGGTTATTTTAGGGCTGTACAGCACTTCAAGCGCAAACTTAGAAAGCCGTGCCTCTATATAACGGGATGCTGCGGCACCGTCGCCCGTAAGTATGTTACCCCAGTTACCCTGGGTATCTATTAGTAATTCTTTTTGGCCTATCTGCACCATAGCATCGCCAATACTGGCATCGCCATGCGGGTGGTATTGCATGGTATGCCCTACCACGTTTGCCACTTTGTTGTAACGGCCATCATCAAGTTCCCGGAGCGAGTGCATTATACGGCGCTGCACAGGCTTAAAGCCATCTTCTATGGCAGGTACGGCACGCTCCAGGATTACGTAAGAGGCGTAATCCAGAAACCACTCTTTGTACATACCGGTTACCTTGGTAATGGTATCGCCAAATTCGTTACTGCTATCCCTGTTATAAAAATGTTCCCCTTCTTTTAAAGGTTCTAAATTGTCTTCGTCCATTTATTTCCTTCCAAAAACTATATTGAAATAATTATATATAATTAATATAATGTACTGCTCCTAACCCACCTCAACATCAAGCTCTACCTTCAGGTTATTGATGATAAACTCCTGCCTGTCCGGCGTATTCTTACCCATGTAAAATTCGAGCAGGTTTTGTATTGATGTTGCACTGTCGAGCATTACAGGGTCCAGGCGGATATCCTGCCCTATAAAGTGTTTAAACTCATCGGGAGATATTTCTCCAAGGCCTTTAAATCGGGTTATCTCCGGTTTACCTTTTAGCTTTTCCATAGCGGCCCTGCGCTCATCTTCACTGTAGCAGTAAATCGTCTCCTTTTTGTTTCTTACCCTAAACAGAGGCGTTTGCAATACATACAAGTGCCCTTCTTTTATAAGCTCAGGGAAAAATTGCAGGAAGAATGTTATCAGCAGCAGGCGGATGTGCATCCCGTCAACGTCGGCATCGGTAGCGATTACAATGTTATTGTAACGCAGGTTTTCCATCTCTTCCTCAATATCAAGGGCAGCCTGTAAAAGGTTGAACTCTTCATTCTCGTACACAATCTTTTTGGTCATGCCATACGAGTTAAGCGGCTTACCACGAAGGCTAAAAACTGCCTGGGTGTTCACATCCCTCGACTTGGTAATAGACCCCGAAGCCGAGTCGCCCTCTGTAATAAACATAGTACTTTCTAAACTGCGCGGGTTTTTAGCATCGGTTAAATGCACCCTGCAATCCCGTAATTTCTTATTGTGAAGGCTTGCCTTTTTAGCCCTATCTCGTGCCAGCTTACGAATACCCGAAAGTTCTTTTCTTTCACGCTCGGCTTGTAATATCTTTTTTAAAAGCGCATCGGCTACTTCAGGATTCCTGTGTAAAAAATTGTCCAGCTTATTCTTTACAAAGTCATTTACAAAAGTACGGACAGACGGCGCGTCGGGACCCATATCAGTAGATCCAAGTTTAGTCTTGGTCTGCGATTCGAATACCGGCTCCTCAACCTTCACGCTTATCGCGCTTACAATTGATTTACGAATATCTGACGCTTCAAAGTTTTTGTTATAAAACTCTTTTATAGTACGCACAATAGCTTCGCGAAACGCGCCTAAATGAGTACCACCCTGTGTAGTATTTTGCCCGTTGACGAATGAGTAATACTCTTCGCTGTACTGGGTTTTACTGTGTGTCATGGCTATCTCGATGTCTTCATCTTTAAGATGGATAATATCGTAGATACGATCATCCTCGGCAATGGTTTCGCCAAGAAGGTCTTTAAGCCCGTTTTCACTAAAGTATTTATCGCCGTTATAAATTATGGTTAGACCCGTGTTGAGGTAACAATAATTTTTGAGCATTTTTATAATATACTCATTACGGTATTTGTAATTTTTAAAGATGGCCTCATCGGCAGTAAATGTTACTTTGGTACCCTTACGTTTGGTTGTTTCGGCAACAGGCTCTTCTATAGTAAGCTCACCGGCAGAAAACTCTGCAGCTTTTATCTGGTTATCCCTAACCGACTCTACCCTGAAGTAATTAGACAGGGCATTTACAGCCTTAGTACCAACACCGTTTAACCCTACCGATTTTTTGAACGCTTTACTGTCGTACTTTCCACCGGTATTCATTTTAGAAACTACATCTACCACTTTACCAAGCGGGATACCACGACCAAAATCCCGGACACTTACGGTTTTATCCCTCAGTGTCACCTCGATAGTCTTGCCGGTCCCCATTACAAACTCATCGATACAGTTATCAATTACCTCTTTTATAAGGATATAGATACCATCATCGGCAGATGAACCATCGCCAAGTTTACCAATGTACATACCGGGACGCATACGGATGTGCTCTTTCCAATCGAGTGATCGTATATTGTCTTCGGTATACTGATTTAGTTCGGACATAAAGTTTATGCAGATTTTCTGCTAATGTACCATTTTTTGGGCAAAAAATAAAGTCCTTACGCGGGAAAAGTTAGACTTTCTTTAACAAATCTGCCTTACAATTATTGCAATATGTTTAGCGATTTATCCTGTACGCCGCAACCGATTTTTGATTAACATAAATGGTCAAAGTACCATTTGATGAACTACTAAGTGGCACATCAAAAGCAGTAATGTTATCAGAAACCACAGGCTTTGCTTCAATTATTTTCCTGTCCTTGCTAAAGGCATAATGCACAACATCGCCCTTTTTTAAGTTCTTAATTTTAAAAGGAATTACATTGTATTTACCATCTGTAAATGAACCGGTGTTTGGGGATAGGAACTGGTAATCGCCCATAAGATAATTGCCATAGTATAAAGGCAGGTTTGCAAATTCATCTCCCGTTTTTTTGGTCAGTAGCCACTGCTTGTCATCAGGATAGTGATTTAAGAAAAATACATCGGGATCTGCAAAAAAGTAGCCATCATTAAACTTGAATACAAAGGCCGGCTTCTCACCTGTAACTACACCTGCTGCCCATGTAGTATCGAGCAATTTCCATTCGCCATTTATTTTTACGGCATTCCACGCGTGGTCGCTTGCGCCTGGCCCCTTCCCTATGTGTGCAGGATGCGACTTTGAAGTTCCCGGAATAATAACTGTCTCTAAACCTGCTTTTTCTGCAACTACAGCGTAGAGCGTAGCATAACCTTCGCAAACACCTTTTTTCGATTTAATAGTTTTAAGTGCAAGGTCTTCGCGCATTAGTTTCTGCTTGGCTATCTTTTCTTCCTGAGTTGAGTATGAAAATCCAACAGGTTGCCTGTTAGCTCCATATGCGGCGAGATCATATTTAATATTGGAAGCAATCCATGTAAATATAGCACGTGCCTTAAGGTCATTCTGTTTAAAATCAGCATTTACCTGTTCAGCAAGTTTTGCAGGATCAGAAAATTTAGGGTACGCTTTAACAGCGTTATCTACTTTTGTATAATCCTGGGCGTTTGCCGCGCCGAAGGTTATAAACAAAAGCGTTATAAATAAGGTTTTAGATAAGTATTTCATGCTGAGCAATTATCCAAGAACGATGCCAAAATAAGTTTTTGTGATACTTAGTAACTTAGAAACTGACATGCTTATATAAAGGTCCAAATTGTTATGTATATAAAATATAATAGTGGTAAATAGTTTAGTAATAACAAGAACATATCATATTTCTGACTATTTATAATAAACATTATTTTTAATAGAAAAATTCCATTGATAACTGAAAGTATTATACATAACAATATTAAAAAATATCCTATTAGGTAGCCCCAAGAATAGACAAAATGGTATCCAACTATTATCCTAAATGGATTTGCTACCCTAATAATGATTAGCGCTATAGTGTAAGTAATAATTGGTATGAAGGCATTGCGCTTTGTATCTTCGAAAGATTTATTTATCATATTGTTTAGCGACTTAGGAGCTTATGGGCTGAGACAAAATCTAACGTCCTAAGGCACTTAGCCTCTTAACACCTTTATTTATAATGACAAAATATCCCCTTATCATAGGGTGTCCATAATGCTGCGCGCTGATGGGCTGCTTTTAACGCATTATTAGCCCATGTATTACAGGTATAAAACAGGCTGTACTTTCGGTTGGCTTCATAAAAAGCATCGTACTGCCCATAACTTTGATCTTTTATCCAAAGTACTTTCTTGCCATTGTCATATTGAAAGCTATCAGTAATATAGGCAACAAGGTTGGCATAATCTTTTTGAGTAATCATAACCTTTATACAATCATCATCTTCTCTTACTGTCTTGTAAAATTTGGTATGCATGGCAGATGTTCCCAAATAAAACGCAGCCTTAAACGCAGTGCTTGCCTTTAAGTCGCTCCACTCAGGCGTATCAAGATAGAAGCCTTTATCTCCCCACCCAAAAGCCATGTAGGTAGCAACACTGTCCTTAGCTTTAGTCTGGCTATAAGTAATATCTTTAGTCCAGTCTTTAACGTTATTTTTTATAGGCACCAGGATATCGGTATGAACCCCATTAGTATTTATATATATAGGAACGTCGCCTCCTGTTTCAGGCTTGCTATTTACTGTTATATGAGATAACCCTACTGCCGCTATAAGATATACTATAACAAATGCCACAGTACCAAGTACTGTCTTGCCAATAATTCTTAAGCCCTTTTTTAGTCGTCTGTCCATATTTTTTTTGTCTATCTTATTTTAACGTAGTATTATACGCTTTATTTTATAACAGTATCATCGATAAAGCATTCTCCTGTAGTACGCGATTGATACATTAACAGTCTATCAACTTTATGGTTTTTACACCGCATAAAAAAGCCTGCAGAAATCTCCACAGGCTTTACACTATCTATTCTATTTGCTTAATGCTATTACACATTAAATCTAAAGTGCATCACATCTCCGTCTTTTACTATATATTCTTTGCCCTCAACACGTAGCTTTCCGGCTTCTTTAACTTTAGCTTCAGTACCATAAGTCACATAGTCCTCATAGGCTATCACCTCTGCACGTATAAATCCTTTCTCGAAATCAGTATGGATAACACCGGCAGCCTGTGGTCCTGTATCGCCTACATTAATAGTCCACGCCCTAACTTCTTTTACACCTGCGGTAAAATACGTCTGCAGGTTTAGCAGCTTATAAGCCGAACGAATTAATGCAGATGATCCCGGCTCTTTAAGACCGAGATCTTCCAGGAACATTTGGCGTTCTTCATATGTTTCAAGCTCTGTAATGTCAGCCTCTGTACCTACAGCAAGGTACATAACCTGAGCATTTTCATCTTTAACAAGCTCACGTACCTGTTCTACATAAGCGTTACCGTTTGCAGCAGATTCTTCGTCCACGTTACAAACATACAGTACCGGTTTTGTAGTGATAAGCTGAAAACTTTCTAAAAGTTCTACTTCATCAGCGTTTTGAGGTACTACCGTACGGGCAGATTTTGCCTGTAGCAATGTTTCCCTTATTCTGTCAAGTAAAGCTTCTTCGGCCTGAGCTTCCTTATTACCTGTCTTAGCAGCCCTGCGCACTTTTTCCAGACGTTTTTCAACTGTCTCAAGGTCTTTAAGCTGAAGTTCTATATCTATAGTCTCTTTATCGCGAATAGGATTTACATTCCCGTCTACGTGAATAATATTGTCATTATCAAAACAACGCAATACATGGATTATGGCGTTACATTCCCTAATATTACCAAGAAACTGATTGCCCAGTCCCTCGCCTTTGCTTGCGCCTTTTACCAGGCCGGCGATATCTACAATATCTACTGTTGCAGGCTGCACACGTTCAGGTTTAACAAGTTCTTCCAGTTTTTCAAGCCTTGGGTCCGGTACATTTACAACACCTATGTTAGGCTCTATAGTACAAAAAGGAAAATTAGCACTCTGCGCCTTAGCGTTAGACAAACAATTAAAAAGTGTCGATTTACCCACGTTTGGCAATCCTACTATACCTGCTTTCATGTATATACTGTTTTTTGAGGGTGCAAAGATAGCAATTAAGTCGGTAAAGTCATAAAGTCGAATGCCATATGTCTGTCAGTTCTTACATTAAAAGTCCAGGATTTTGATTTTCTGCTTTAAAAACTATAATGACTTTCGACCGGAAGACTTTTACCAATACATTATGTTTTTGTAAGAACTTATTTAACAACGGTATGATACCTTTGTGATAATTAATAACTTAATAAACAGAATATGAAAAATTTTGCAATCGCAATATTACTTGCATCGGGTCTTTCGGCTACGGCGCAGGTTAATCAAAACGTTACTAAAGAGAGCACAACCACAACTGTAAAAGTAAACGACGGTACGGGGACTCCAAAAAAACTGGTTAGGACTAAGAATACCGAATCGGTGAATGAAATAGAAATAAAAGATGCTGATTCCAAAAATCTTAACAAACAAACAGTAGAATCTACCCCTCAGGTAATTTCCTCAACTACAGTAGAAAGAGATAACGGCTTTAATGCGAGAATTGGACAAATAAGCAACTTCCAGATGGGTGGAAAAGACTATTTATTCGTATCAGAAAAAACAGGATATCGTATTGCCACACCAGACAATAAAGACTATGCTAAGGTAAGAAGAACATCTAACGGACAGTACATTTACAAAACACCTACGGCAACCTCTATAGGGTATTTTAACAACCAGGGAAATTTTGTTGTAGAGACATACGATGACAAAACCGATGGTTTTATGGTGGAAACCTATACTAAAGCACAGAAGTAATCTTATACAGGTTATTTTAAAATTACTATGAAAAAGAGAAATCCTGAAGCACACGCTTCAGGATTTTTTTATTTACTCTACTATAACCTTATGGCTTGATCGTTTTGTACCGTCGTCTATAATAATTATATAAATTCCTTTACCAATACCCGAAATATTAACGCTGCCGTCATTCTTTACATCCTGCTGCAAAACAAGGCGTCCTGATATGTCGTACAACATAACATTAGCTGCAGCATTCGCTAACCGGTTACCTATATGTAGGATGTTAGAGGCCGGATTAGGATAAACGTAAGTGTCATTGTTTACTGAATGCACTTGTTTTGATAATGTACATTCCTCTGAATACCTGTAGAAGGCATTATATCCAGTCCGAATATTCCATTCTGAGTATGGAAGCTGATCATTTAGTGCAAGATTCTCGTCATCAACCGTGATGCATACAATATTAGTGTTATCCGGAACGGGCATCGAATATCCAAACCGGATTTCCATATCCGTATTATTGTTGCCATTTTTAAGGTTGATCAAATTAATTATACCACCTAAATTAGAAGCTTCTACAAGTTTAAGGTTTGGATTGTGGCTTAAGTCTAATTGCGTAATCTCATTAAAAGGTCCCACGTCCCAGTCGTTACCTACGTAAATCTGCTCAAGTAGCACATTCTCAGAAACATTAATACTAGTTAGAAGAATTGCTTCGGCAGATTAATGTTTTAAGCATTAAATTGTGACTGACATCTAACGTCGTTATTTGGCTATGAACTATTTGAAATGCTTCAAGGTTTGTAAATGCTTCGAGTCCTGTAAGGCTTGTTATTTGCAAACCATTTTCAACATCTAATAGTAGCTCAGTCACATTTGTAACATCGCTAACCAATACCTGACCGTTGACTACGCCGTCAGAATCTATATTGAGTCCTATTAATGCCTGCTCAAAATAAGGGTCGGGTATACTTTCCGTTTGGGCTGTTGCAAAAAAACACGGAAGCAGGATTGCCACTGCAAAAAATATTACTTTCATAAGTGCTAATTTTAACATTATCAAATATACTGATTATGTTAAATTAACAAAGTATTCCTGTATCAAATTACTGAAAAACAGCAAATAAAAAACTCCACGTATTGTGGAGTTCTTATATTATTGAGAAATTTATGCCAAATTAATCATCACTGTGTAGAAACGCCTGTCGATTAAGTAATGTCTCATCACTTTCCACATGGTTATCATCGGGTACGCAGCAGTCTACCGGGCAAACCGCAGCACATTGTGGCTCATCATGAAAGCCTTTACATTCGGTACACTTACCAGGTACAATATAATAAATATCGTCCGATATCGGAGTAAAAGGCGCATCAGCATCTACCTCTTCGCCACTTGGCAATACAATTTTACCGCGCAGTTTTGTACCATCCTTATACCTCCAGTCATCCGCACCTTCATAAATAGCTGTGTTGGGGCACTCCGGTTCGCAGGCTCCGCAGTTTATACATTCGTCTGTTATAATGATTGCCATAGCTTTTTAGTATTTAATAACGTAAATTTGCAGCAAAATTACGTCCAAATCCATTCATAAGCAAACATAATGACGTTAACAGAATCAAAAAAAGCGTTTATAGAGCTTGGCAAATTCCTTTCACAGTTCTCGCTAGACAATAATGAGACAAATATAGGCGTAATGCATAACGACCGGTTCTATAGAGACATTATCACATTAATAGAGCTATCGCAATCTCATAACGGCTGGTTTACACAGGAACAGGTCTATTTTGCTATACAGCAATGGGCCACGGCTTTAACACAGCAAAATCTGGACGAGTGGCTTGACAAATACAATCTTGAAGATATTACACCAAAAACTGTAGGGCTTATACTTGCGGGCAATATTCCGCTAGTAGGGTTTCATGACTTTTTATCCGTTTTAGTTTCAGGACATAATGCATTAGTAAAACTATCATCTAATGATAAACACCTTCTGCCGTTTCTTGCAAATTACCTTATAGCTGTAGAGCCGGCTATGGGCGGAAGGATAACCTTTACCGAAGCAAAAATGGAAGGCTTTGATGCGGTTATTGCTACAGGCAGCAATAATACCGCACGTTATTTTGAATACTATTTCAGGGACAAGCCCAGCATCATCCGCAAAAGCAGAAATTCCATAGCAATACTTACCGGCAATGAAACGGAAGAAGAACTAGGAGCATTAGGTGAAGACATATTTAGGTATTTCGGGCTTGGATGCCGTAACGTTTCAAAGTTATTAGTTCCGAAAGATTACGACTTTAAAAGTTTCTTTGAAGCGATTTACGCTTACAAGGATGTCATCTTTTACGATAAATATGCAAACAATTACGACTATAACAAGGCCGTATTTTTAATGAGTAATTTTAAATTACTGGATAATGAATTCCTTACCATAAAGGAAGATAAAAGCCATGCCTCCCCGATATCGAGCGTGTTCTATGAATATTATGACGACTTTGCCGAAGTAGAAGAGCGTTTGATTACTGAAAGCGAAGATATACAGTGCATTGTGGGCGGAAGCAGTATTAAAAACAGTATACCCTTTGGGAAAACGCAATGCCCGGGCTTATCAGATTATGCCGATAACGTAGATACAATTTTGTTTTTATCAAAAATATAGCGTTATTTTTTACAAAATTTGTAGTGCTAAATTGCGCTTTAATTAGCAAATTTGTCTGTCTTTTTTAAGCTATACAACATAATGAAAAAACACAATTTTAGCGCCGGTCCATCAATCCTGCCACAGGAAGTTTTCGAGAAATCTGCTCAGGCAATAGTCAACTTTAATAACTCCGGGCTTTCTTTACTTGAAATATCCCACCGCAGTAAAGATTTTGTAGCGGTAATGGAGGAAGCACGGGCTCTTGTATTAGAGCTTATGGACTTAACCGGAAAAGGTTACCAGGCTATATTTCTTGCCGGAGGTGCAAGCCTTGAATTTGCACGCATACCTTATAATATGCTAAAAGAGGGCGGCAAAGCCGCATACCTTGACACGGGAACATGGGCATCGGGTGCTATAAAAGAGGCAAAATTATTTGGCGAGACCATAGTAGTGGCCTCATCTAAGGCTGATAACTACTCTTATATCCCGAAAGAATATACTGTTCCCGCAGATGTTGATTATTTTCACTGCACGAGCAATAATACAATTTTTGGCACTCAAATGCAGGAGTTTCCTCATACAGATGTGCCTTTAGTGTGCGACATGAGTTCTGACATATTTTCGCGAAAAATAGACTTCTCTAAATTTGGAATTATCTATGCGGGCGCTCAAAAAAACATGGGCCCTGCAGGTGCGACACTAGTTGTTATTAAAGAAGAGCTTTTAGGCAAGACCGGAAGAGCAATACCCTCTATGCTGGATTACCAGCAACATATAGACAAGGAAAGTATGTATAACACACCCCCTGTTTTTGCAGTATATACCTCTTATTTAACCCTGCAATGGCTTAAAAATAATGGCGGTATAGAAGGTGCTGAAAAAAAGAATAATGCGAAGGCAGAACTGCTATATAATGAGATTGATCGTAATCCATTATTTGTGGGCACCGCTAAAACCGAAGACCGCTCAAAAATGAATGTCTGCTTCTTGCTAAAAGACGAAGCTTATGCCGAACAGTTTGACAAACTATGGAAGGCTGCAGGAATAAGCGGACTACCAGGTCACCGGTCTGTAGGCGGATATCGTGCCTCTATCTACAATGCTATGTCTATAGAGAGCGTTCAGGTGCTTGTAGACGTTATGCAGGAACTGGAGCGCAGCATTTAATTTGTTTAAATAAAGTTTCAGGTTGCCATTTCTATTGCCAAGCTGAACTCAGAATAGTACAATCAAAGTTTCAGTTTTTAATATTGAGTGAAACTCAATATTAATTCTGAATTTAAAATCTAAAATCTAAATGAAAGTATTAGCAAACGATGGTATCTCTAAAAGCGGAATTATTGCCCTTGAAGATGCAGGTTTTGAAGTTATAACTACAAAAGTGGCACAGGAGCAGGTAGCAAATTACATTAATACAAATGATATAAAGGTTATTTTGGTGCGTAGTGCTACAAAAGTGCGTAAAGATATTATAGACGCGTGTCCGGGGCTTAAAATTATAGGCCGCGGCGGTGTAGGTATGGATAATATAGATGTGGAATATGCCCGTGAAAAAGGCATTCATGTTATTAATACACCTGCCTCGTCTTCAGATTCTGTTGCCGAGCTAGTTTTTGCACATTTATTTACCGGCGTGCGTTTTCTTTATGATTCTAACCGCAACATGCCTCTTGAAGGCGATACTAATTTTGAAGGCCTTAAAAAAGCATATGCTAACGGTATAGAGTTGCGCGGTAAAACTCTTGGTATCATAGGCTTTGGGCGCATTGGTCGTTCAGTAGCACGTGTGGCATTGGGATTAGGAATGAAGGTTATCGCATCAGATAAATTTGTGGGCGAGGCTCAGATACGCGTTGATTTTTACAATGGACAGTTTATTAATGTAGACATCATTACAGAACCTATTGAAGACCTCTTTAAACATGCCGATTTTATAACACTTCATGTCCCTGCACAGGATGGCGGCTACGTATTAGGCAAAGAACAGTTTGATGCCCTTAAAGACGGTGTTGGTATTGTAAATGCATCACGCGGCGGTGTTATCAACGAAGTGGAACTTATTGATGCATTAGACAGTGGCAAAATTGCTTTTGCAGGATTAGATGTTTTTGAAACAGAGCCCACACCTGCTGTACAGGTACTTATGCACCCTAAAGTTTCTCTCACGCCACACATCGGTGCTGCAACACTGGAGGCTCAGGACCGTATAGGTACCGAACTTGCAGAGCAGATATCAAGCCTTTTAAAACTAGACAGGTAGTTTTTTCAGTCACAGTCACAGTTTTAACATTGCTTTGTCATTCTGAGCGCAGTGCAACGAAGCCGAAGAATCTCAAATATATTATCCAAAAAGGTATCTCTTGCGAGATACCGTTTTTGTTTTTCAATATAACAATTGCACCTCTTTAATAGCAAACCGGCTAACGGTATCATCTTCTAACAGAATTTCGAGTTGCCCTGTCTGTGTTACCCCTTTTATAATACCCATAAACCTGCCCTGTTCATTTTCAAATGGCATTGGCGCGCCTAATTTATATAGTTTCTTATGGTAACTGTCCCATAACGGTTCTAAGTCCCTATGCAATACTTTAGCTATGTTATGCTGTAGTTTTTTTGTGATCGAGATCCTAATTTCATCTTTATCAAAATCGCTGCCTGCTGCTACAGCTAATGAAGAAGCTTTTGGTAGTCCCTCAAAATTTTGCTGATTGACATTTAGCCCTATCCCTATGACAGAAGTTATCTTTCCATCTGCTTTAAAGCTGTTTTCAATAAGTACTCCGCCAATCTTCTTGTTCCCTGCCAAAATGTCGTTAGGCCATTTAATCTTTATTGAGGGTATGCTATATTCGTCAAGTGCTTCTATCACACTGATAGCAACAGCAACATTAAGATGATAAATACCTGCAGCTTCTATTAACAAATCCTTTACCAAGATGCTAAATGTAAGGTTTTTACCCGGCTCAACATCCCACCTGGACCCCATTTGCCCACGCCCTGCTGTCTGGCTTTCGGCAACAACTATTGTAAAATTCTCTACATACTGCTTTGAAGTAAGTTCTTTAAGGTAATCGTTAGTAGAGTTTATGGCACTGAGTTTGATAATATTCATTACAATAAAACGGGTCTTTATCTTTTTAATCTGAATAAGATTCAAAAGTAGATACAAAAATGATAACTTTGCGAAATATATAAAATTTTAGATGGCGAATAAAAATGTAAATAATGATGATCTGTTGGCAAATATCATCAAGGGAATAGAAGAAGTTAAAGGAAATGATATAGATATTCTCGACTTACGGGCTATTGATAATACCGTTTGCGACTATTTTGTAATATGCAACGGTACCTCTAATACTCAGGTGAACGCGATTGTTCACTCAATCCAAAAAATAGTTTCTAAAGAATTGAAAGACAAGCCGTGGCATGTTGAAGGTACAGAGAATGGAGAATGGGTACTTATGGACTATGTTAATATAGTAGTTCACGTATTCCAAAAACATATTCGTGAGTACTATAACATAGAGAGCCTATGGGGTGATGCCAGGATTACATCTATTGGAAACAACTATTAATAAAGAAAGATTTTCATGTCAAACGATAATAAACCTACAAAGTTAAAAATTAGCCCGTGGTTCATTTATGGCGGCCTTTTATTAGCTTTTCTCGCTTTTAACTTTTTAGGATCGAGTACATCCTGGAATGAAACTAAAGCTACGTCGCTGTCGACCTTTTATAAATTCTTAGATCAGAACCAGGTAAAAAAGGTTACATATAATAACACGACAGCCGATGTGTACCTAAAGCCGGAAGCACTTAAACTTAAGGAACACGAAAAAGTTAAAAAAGATATGTTTGGGAACCCAAATAAGGGTCCTCAATATACTGTAGTAATTGGTGATAAAAACGAGTTGTTTGTAAAAAAACTTGACGAAGCTACTAAGGCCGGAAAACTTAGCGAATATTCTGCTGAGACCGAAAGCATGGTAGGTGAATGGATATCACTTTTATTGCCAATACTTGTGCTTGTTGCCTTATGGATATTTATGATGCGAAGGATGTCTGGCGGTGGCGCCGCAGGTGGCGGCGGACAGATATTTAACATCGGGAAATCAAAAGCTAAACTTTTTGACGAAAAGAGTGACATAAAGGTTACTTTTAAAGATGTAGCAGGCCTTGAAGGAGCAAAGGAAGAAATACAGGAAATAGTAGAATTTTTAAGAACTCCGGAAAAGTATACGAGCATAGGTGGTAAGATACCGAAAGGTGCATTATTAGTTGGGCCTCCCGGAACTGGTAAAACATTGTTGGCGAAAGCCGTTGCCGGCGAAGCAAAGGTGCCCTTCTTCTCATTGTCTGGTTCAGACTTTGTTGAAATGTTTGTGGGTGTAGGTGCAAGCCGCGTACGTGACCTTTTTAAACAAGCTAAAGAAAAATCGCCCGCTATTATATTTATAGATGAGATTGATGCTGTAGGGCGTGCCCGTGGTAAAAATAATTTTTCAGGATCTAATGATGAGCGTGAAAATACCCTTAACCAGCTTCTTACAGAGATGGATGGTTTCGGTACAAATACAAATGTGATTGTACTAGCCGCTACAAACCGTGCTGATGTACTTGATAAAGCGCTTATGCGTGCCGGTCGTTTTGACAGGCAGATATATGTAGACCTTCCGGATATTAGGGAGCGTAAAGAAATTTTTGAGGTGCATTTAAAACCTATAAAAAAATCGGAGAACCTGGATACTGAATTTTTGGCTAAACAAACACCCGGTTTCTCCGGAGCTGATATTGCAAATGTTTGTAATGAAGCTGCGCTTATTGCCGCGCGTAACAACAAGACCGCTGTTGACAAGCAAGACTTCCTTGATGCTGTAGACCGTATTGTAGGCGGACTTGAGAAAAAGAACAAAATAATATCGACAGAAGAGAAAAGGGCGATCGCTGTTCACGAAGCAGGACATGCTACGGTTAGCTGGATGCTGGAACATGCCGCACCGCTTGTAAAAGTTACTATAGTTCCCCGTGGCCAAAGCCTGGGTGCAGCGTGGTACCTTCCGGAAGAGAGGCTTATTGTAAGGCCTGAGCAAATGCTTGACGAAATGTGTGCTACGATGGGTGGCCGTGCTGCAGAACGGGTAATTTTTGATAAAATATCTACAGGAGCGTTAAGCGACTTGGAAAAAGTTACGAAACAAGCCCGCGCTATGGTAACGGTATATGGTTTAAATGAAAAACTTGGAAACGTTACATATTACGATTCAAGTGGACAAAGTGAGTATAACTTTAGTAAACCATATTCTGAAGATACTGCTCAGGTAATTGATAAAGAAATTTCAGCGCTAATTGAAGCTCAATACCAGCGTGCCATTACTATACTAAATGAGAATAAAGACAAGCTGCTAAGATTGGCTGATATACTAATTGAGAAAGAGGTGATTTTTAAAGATGACCTTGAATCAATTTTTGGCAACCGTCCGTTCGAAAAATCAGGGCATGAGGTAATTACTGAAGCTTAGGCATTAAATACCAAATTAAATTTAAAAATCTTAACCCAATCGCATGATTGAGTTAAGATTTTTTTATCTTTGGTCATTAAGCAAACCAGTTGGGATTAATAAATATGAGCCTTTTTAAAAAGATTTTTGGTACAGGAGATGCTTCAGGTGAAGAAAAAGCTACAGATAACAGGGATTTTCTTCCCGAAAACCAATTACCTATAGATGAGTTGTTTACCCAAAACTTTAGAAGGAATGGCGGTAAATTTATTTATTGCGACAGCCTGTCTGATGTGCATGAGCAGTTTTTAAATGTACTTGAGGAAAATGACTGGTTTGAGTGTGAGGTATTGTGCTTTGAGCCAAAATTGTATAGTCTTCTTGATGAAAACAGGCTATTATATAATAATCCTAAAAATCCAAAATTCTTACTTGCAACCTGCGAAAGTCTCGTGGCCGATGAAGGTTCAATACTGTTTTCTTCAAAACAAATTAAACAGAACAAGCCTAACGAGTTGCCGGATAATATGATTATTTATGCAACTACGAGTCAGCTTTTAGGCAATAAGACTGACTGCCTCAGGCAAATAAAAAAGAAATACGACAGGGACTACCCAACAAATATAACTGCCATAAAATATTTTGAAAAAGCTAAAGAAGAGGACTTTTTGCATTACGGCAGCGTAGCAAAAAATCTATACCTGCTTCTGTTAGAAGATTTGTAATATGAAGGAAAGTATAACCAGGACGCTTTCGGGCATAGTTTATATTGTTTTGCTCTTAGTTGCTACGCTCTATTCTCCTGTTAGTTTCTCATTTCTCTTTGGCGTTTTCCTTATTATAGCAGTTATAGAATTCTGCAGGCTGGCAAACCTCGATAAAACTATTCCAATTATAATGGCGGTAGCTGGGTTTGGACTGTTTGCCTTCAGGATAACAAATGATTTTATATCTGATTTGTTGCTTAATACAGGGGCATTGTTTATTTCCATAAGCTTACTGTATGATTTGTTTAAAAGGGGCCCGTTGGTACCAAGAGATAAAACAGCTAAACTTGCACGCCTTACAGGATATGTTATCATACCGTTTCTACTTATCATCAAGCTGCCATTTTTAAACAACTCATTTAATCCTTACATTATAATTGGTATGTTTATAATTATCTGGGCAAACGATACTTTTGCTTATATTGTGGGCAAAAGCGTAGGCAAACGTAAACTCTTCGAGCGTATTTCTCCAAAAAAAACAATAGAAGGCTTTGTCGGCGGGATGCTGTTTAGCGTGGCCGGAGCTTACATTTTGGGCCAAAGCACATATTTTACGTTTTTAACCCCGTGGCAATGGATGGCTTTTGCCGCCATACTTGTTATCTTTGGCACTTTGGGAGACCTTGTAGAGTCACACCTTAAACGCAATGCGGGTGTAAAAGACAGTGGAACCATAATGCCGGGCCACGGCGGAATACTTGACAGGCTGGACAGTGTGTTATTTGCGATACCTTTCATATTTTTGTATTACCAAATCTTAACGTATGTTTCATAAAGAAGGAGCTAAAATTATTTTTGTTGCCCTGGTGGTAACAGTAGGAGTAGTATTATTATCAGAGCAGTTTATACACAGTTTTTGGCTGTTAAAATTTGTGCAGGTATTTGCACTTGTATTTCTGATTATCATATTGCAGTTTTTCAGAAACCCGAAGCGCCATGTTACTGCAGCCGATCATAACATTATCGCACCTGTAGACGGTAAAGTAGTTGTTATTGAAGAGGTATATGAACCGGAGTACTTTAAAGAAAAACGCCTTCAGGTTTCCATATTTATGTCGCCTATAAACGTACACGTTACACGTTATGCCGTAAACGGACTGGTAAAATACAGCAAATATCATCCCGGTAAATACCTTGTAGCATGGCATCCTAAAGCCAGTACCGAAAACGAACGTACCACAGTAGTTATCGAAAATAGTTATTTTGGTGAAGTATTGTACAGGCAGATAGCAGGTGCCCTTGCGCGCAGGATTGTAAATTATGCAAAAGAAGGCATGCAGGTAGTACAGGGTACCGATGCGGGATTTATTAAGTTTGGTTCGAGAGTAGATATTTTCTTACCTTTAGGTACGCAGGTTAACGTAACACTTAACCAAAAAGCCATTGGTGGCAAAACAATAATTGCTGTAAAAGAATAATACATGCCGGACAAAGACCTGGATACTCTTTTTAATGATGCTTTCGAACGGGCTTCAAAAATGACTGATGCATTGCCTCAGGACCTTATGCTGCGCATATATGCCTATTATAAGCAGGCAACGTCCGGACAGGATAATGTAAGTACACACCATCAGTCTGCTAATTTAAGAGATGCTTTTAAAATGAATGCGTGGATGCAGATTCGGCACCTTACTCCTGACGAAGCTAAGAAATTGTATATAGAGACGATTAACTCGCTAACTAAATAAATTATATTCTTATGAAAAAGATAAAAATTTTCTTTTCTGCCCTTGCTGTAATGGCTGCCTTGCAATCGTGCAAAGACAAAAATAATCTTGAAGAAGTGGTAACGGTTCCTGAGCCTCAAAAAGAAGCTCCTGCTAATGCTGCAGTTGGTAACCCTGACGACATAAAAGCAGAAGATGCTGCGGGTAAATTCCAGATGGTTAAATTACCTTATGCGTATGATGCCCTTGCACCAAATATTGATGCAAAAACAATGGAGCTTCATTACTCTAAGCACTATAAAAAATATACCGACGAGCTGAATAAAGCTACAAAAGGTACTGATCTCGAAAATAAAACCATAGAAGAAATATTTGCTACACTCGACCCTGAAAACAAAGCGGTAAGAAACAACGGCGGCGGATATTATAACCACGGCCTATTCTGGGAGATAATGGGCCCTAAAGCAGGAGGCGCGCCAACAGGCGCTTTATCAGAGGCGATAAACAAAGACTTTGGATCGTATGACGCGTTTCAAAAGTTATTTACTGAGGCTGCTACAAAACAATTTGGTTCAGGATGGGCGTGGCTTATTATGGGTAAAGATGGTAAGCTTGCTGTGACCAGTACTGCAAATCAGGATAACCCGTTAATGAAGGGACAGACTGTTACGGGAACTCCTATACTCGCTCTTGACGTTTGGGAACATGCTTATTACTTAAATTACCAGAACAAAAGGCCTAACTACATTACAGCCTTTTACAATGTGATCAACTGGACTGCTGTAACTAAAAAGTTTGAAGCTGCGAAAGCAAAAAAATAGTCTGCACGTATTATACAATAAGCCGCTGGAAAAATAATTCCAGCGGTTTTTTTATTAGTAATCTGAGGTCGCGCAGGAGTGCCATGTTTATAGAAATTACGCCTAGAGCCGAAAACGAGCTCACGGAGGAAGTATATTTTACATGCCGCTCCTCCCGAGCAAAGGTTACATTGTTAATAATTTGATGTAAACACACCGTCCCTCCGGGACTTAGATACATTTCCAATACTTTTCCTATATATCTATACTATAAATTGTTATTCCCGAAGGCTGTGTATTCAATCTAACAATAGACTTATATAGGAAATGGCTGCAAATTGCAGCCATTTCCTATATAAATCATGAAACAAAATCTTACCTCAATCCGGCAAGGCTCTGCTCTAATGTCGCGATCTTTGCAAGCGCGTCGGCTTCTTTTTGTCTCTCTATAGCAAGAACTTTCTCTGGTGCGTTATTTACAAATTTTTCATTGCTTAACTTATTCTGTACCGACTTAAGAAAGCCTTGGTTATAAACCAATTCAACCTGAAGTTTGGCTATTTCTTCTTCTATATTTACTGCGCCAGTTACCGGAACGAAATACTCATTAGAACGCGCCCTGAAGGTTAAAGCTCCGCTTACCTTATCGGACACATATTCTAATGAAGAAAGATTACCAAGTTTCGTGACAATTGCATCAAAGTAATCGGAAGCATTGTCATTATTAATAGCCTTGAGTTCTATCGCATCTTTAAATGGAATATTTTTGTCCTTACGAATTGTACGGATACCTGATATAACTTCGGATGCTAATTCAAAATCTGATAAAATCTGCTCATTAACCGGTTTAGCTTCTGGCCATGTTGCTATAATAAGTGCCTCATCAGTTGTCCTTTCAGCAATAAGCTGCCAGATCTCCTCAGTAAGGAACGGCATAAAAGGATGAAGCAGTCTCAGGTTATTTTCCAGCATTTCAATCGCCTTGGCAAATGTAACACTGTCTATTGGCTGTTGGTACGCCGGCTTGATCATCTCCAGGAACCACGAGCAAAAATCATCCCATACGAGTTTATAAATTGCCATAAGGGCATCGCTAATCCGGTATTTTTCAAAATGATCTTCAATCTCAGCAAGCGTTTTATTTACTTTCGCCTCATACCATTCTATAGCCTTAACAGCGTAGTCCGGCTGAGCGATATCGCTTACCTCCCACCCTTTTATCAGGCGGAAAGCATTCCATATTTTATTAGTAAACGCTTTGCCCTGGTTACAAAGTTCTTCATCAAACATAATGTCGTTACCGGCAGATGCACTTAATAGTAAACCTACCCGCACGCCATCGGCACCAAACTTTTCAATAAGGTCTAATGGATCGGGTGAATTACCTAAAGACTTACTCATCTTCCTGCGTTGCTTATCGCGCACAAGACCCGTAAGGTACACATTTGTAAATGGCTTCTTCCCTGCATATTCATATCCTGCTACAATCATTCTTGCCACCCAGAAGAAAAGGATATCCGGACCCGTAACAAGATCGTTAGTAGGATAATAGTATTTAAATTCTTCGTTTTCCGGATTTACAACCCCATCAAAAACCGACATAGGCCATAACCAGGCTGAAAACCATGTGTCGAGTGTATCAGGATCCTGCTTAAGGTTGGCTGTGGATAAATTCTCATTTCCTGTTCGTTCTTTTGCCGCTATTAACGCCGCTTCAGGAGTTTCTGCTACTACAAAATCCTCTTTACCATCACCAAAATAATAGGCAGGAATTTGCTGTCCCCACCATAACTGGCGTGAAATATTCCAGTCACGAACGTTTTCCATCCAGTGGCGGTAAGTATTATCAAAACGCTTAGGATGTAATTTAACCTCGTCAGATTCGAGTACAGCCTGTATGGCCGGCTTAGCAAGGCCTTCCATTTTAAGGAACCACTGATCAGAAAGGCGTGGCTCTATAACTGCCTTAGTCCTTTCGGATGTTCCTACCTTATTAATATGCGTTTCAATTTTTTCAAGATTACCTATAGCTTCAAGTTCTACAGCAATTTCGTCGCGCACCGTGAAACGGTCTTTGCCTTCAAACTGCAATCCAAAACTATTTAAAGTAGCATCTTCATTAAATATATCGATTATTTCAAGATTGTGCTTTTCGCCCAACGCTTTATCATTCACGTCGTGTGCGGGGGTAACTTTAAGCGCACCTGTACCAAACTCCATGTCTACATACTCATCAAAAATAATGGGCACAACACGATTTGCAATAGGCACTACCGCATTCTTACCGCGCAAATGAGCATAGCGTTCGTCGTTGGGGTTAACACATATAGCAGTATCCCCTAATATAGTTTCAGGGCGGGTTGTAGCCACTACGATATATTCTTCTGTACCTTCAACTTGATATTTAAGGTGATATAGTTTCCCCTGTCTTTCTTCGTAGATAACTTCCTCATCAGATAATGTAGTTTTAGCCTCCGGGTCCCAGTTTACCATCCTGAATCCGCGATAAACCAAGCCTTTATTATACAAATCTACAAACGAATGAATCACAGAGGCACTCATATCAGAATCCATAGTAAACTTAGTCCGCTCCCAGTCGCATGAAGCACCAAGTTTTTTAAGCTGGTCTAAAATTACACCCCCATATTTATGAGTCCAATCCCAGGCGTGGCTAAGGAACTCCTCGCGCGTCAGGTCGGCTTTGTTAATCCCTTCGGATTTTAGCTTGGCAACCACCTTAGCTTCGGTAGCAATAGAGGCATGGTCTGTACCGGGAACCCAACACGCATTGAAGCCCTTTAGACGGGCACGGCGAATTAATACATCCTGTATAGTGTTATTAAGCATGTGCCCCATGTGCAGTACCCCGGTTACATTAGGTGGTGGTATTACAATTGTATATGGGGTGCGGTGGTCTGGTTTAGAGTGGAAGTAATTGTTTTTCATCCAGTACTCGTACCATTTGCTCTCTACAGCTTTGGCATCAAATTGCGAAGGGATCGTCATAACGTTAGTGTGTTCTAAATATTTACCAAAAAAATTGGTTCGATTTTTGTAAAATATATGCAAAAGTAACCATATATGTACAATTTTGAAAAAACACTTGTCAATATTTGTACATTAATTTAAACTGTCTACATTTACTATTAACTAAAAGATACTACAATGAAAAGAATTTTATTTTTGATTGCTTTTATTGCCACAGGTGTAACGGCTTCTTATGCTCAGAAGGGCCCTAAGATCGAGTTTAAAAGCGATACTGTTGACTATGGGACGACAACAAAGGAAGGCGACAACGGACTAAGAACTTTCGAGTTTACTAATACCGGCGACGCGCCACTTATAATAACAGATGTAAAATCGACCTGTGGATGTACTGTCCCTACAAAACCGAAAGATCCTATAGCTCCCGGCAAGACCGGTAAGATAGACGTGAAATATAATATGAACCCAGGGCCCATACGCAAAACTGTTACTGTGCAAAGCAATGCGGTAAACGTACCGGGTGGAACTGTTGCGCTTAAGCTAAAAGGCGAGGTGGTTAAAAAAGAGGAAGTAAACATTTTACAGAAAAAGAAGACCGGGCCTGCCCAGTAACGCGATACGCTTAAACTTTTCGCCCCGCCTATGCGGGGCTTTTTTTGTGCTAAACTTTATCACGTTAAATAATCTCAATATTAAGTTCAAAAATAGGCTTGAACTAATTAGTGGGAATTCGTGAAATTAGTGTAAGTGTTTCTAAAAAATATCGCAAATTTGTCATTCCAAACAAATATAAAACTACAATGCCGCAAGTATCGAAAAAAGGGCAGCAAATGCCGGAAAGCCCAATAAGGAAACTTGTTCCTTATGCAGAGATAGCAAAAAAGAAGGGT
>Ga0265798_10001374_pt1 | contig 38006 bp, 39 predicted proteins | sample P3T30metagenome_FD_192430 | JGI IMG/M metagenome (GOLD analysis project Ga0265798, IMG submission 192430) | Plant litter microbial communities from East Loma Ridge, Irvine, California - P3 T30 | ecosystem: Environmental > Terrestrial > Plant litter > Unclassified | place: USA: California...
CGACGCCGGCGGCGCACGAGACGGCGTTGCCGGCGTAGGTCCCGCCCATGGAGCCGGGCTTTTGCATGTCCATCAGCTCTTTGCGGGAGGCGATGCCGGAGAGCGGGAAGCCGTTGGCGATGCCTTTCGCCATGACGAGGATGTCGGGCCGCACGCCCCAGTGCTCGCAGGCAAACATCTTGCCGGTGCGGCCGAAGCCGGATTGCACTTCGTCGAAGATCAGCAGGATGTTGTGCTTGTCGCAGATCTTTCGCACTGCGTCGAAGTAGCCCGGCGGTGGGGGCACGTAGCCGCCTTCGCCGAGCACCGGCTCGATGATGATGGCGGCTGTGTCTGAGGGTGCGGTCTCGCGCTTGAGCAGCAGCTCGAGCTGTGTGACGGGATCCATGCAGCAGTTGGACCCGCTGAATTCGCCCTTAGAGTGCTTGGCCACTGTGCACTGGGCGCAGTACGGGAATGGAGCGGAGAAGACGCCCGGCATCAACGGGGCGTAGTTTTCGCCGTAGATGGTTTTTGATCGGGTCATGGCCATGGTGCCCATGGTTCGTCCGTGGTACGAGCCTTGCATGACGACGATGTTCTGTTTCTTGGTGGCGTGGCGAGCGAGCTTCACGGCGGCCTCGACAGCTTCAGAGCCCGAGTTCCAGAAGAAGAAGGTGTCCAGGCTTTTGTGGGGCATGATGGGGATCAGGCTGTCGACGAGCTCGAGGTATGGCTTCTGAAAGGCAATGTTGACCTGGCCATGGACGAGTTTGCCCACTTGGTCCTGCGCGGCCTTTGTGACTTTTGGGTGGCAGTGGCCCAGGTTGGTGACACCGATGCCGCAGGTGAAGTCGAGGTATTTGCGGCCGCCGACCATTGTTACGTAGCTGCCGGCTCCGCTCTCGAAGACTTCTGGCGTGAGGCGACCAATGCCTTTGGCGACATGTTTGGTGCCGAATTGGACGAGTTTCTGTGCGGTGGCACTCATGACTTCCGAAGGTCCTGATTTAACGAGAGAATGTGGGAAGAAAGAGGTAATGAGAGGCGAGACGAAAGTCCGGGGGGGGGGCATTGGAAGGTATACCTTATGTACTGGTAGTTTCATGGGCATGAAGTCATGGCAAACAACGTATCAATCTCGGTCATTGCGGACGCTGTGATTGGCCCGGGAAGCTCCCGAGGCTCCCTCCCGACTAAAGGCAGATCCGCCCATGTGGATTGCACTTGCGTGTGGGGTTCCCGCTTTCGCTGGCTGTACCTTCCCTTTACGGCTGGTCCATGCGATGGCTGTACACTTTGTCTACAGGCAGGTCGATGTGAAGAATTGAATATGCCACGAGATGCCGTTGGTCTGACTTGGACGCATGAGCTTGATGTTGAAGAGCATACGCTGTAAGTATCCTGGTCCGCCGGAGAGTGTACGGCTCGTTGTTGCTAGGAGGATCCGAGGATGAGAATATCAAAACTAATCGAAAGGGCTTGAAGACAACGAAGAATCCAACCATGCAACGTATCATCGTGCAGAACACGAGAGATGTTGCGAGCCATCACTATATCAAGAGACAGAGGTATTTGAGCTCTCATCCTAGTTTCCCGACACCGGCGCCCTTGGGCACACGCGCGCGAGCCTCCAAGGCCGTCCTTGCACTCGCGATGTTCAGGCCCTCGAAGTCAGAAAAGAAAGAGGTGTCGAGAGGGGGGAGTGCGCCCTGCGAGTTCACCAGAGAGTTCTCCTGGCAGGCACGGCCGAGCGCAGCCTTGCAGTCGGTCTTCCCGGCGGCGGCGGCGTACATGCGGCCCTGGTAGTCGGAGGACAGGCTGTTGACGTTGATGAACGCATTGCCCTCGTAGATGCCGCGGGCTTTGGTGTCGCCGCCTTCGAGGGCGTGGCCGTTGTTGTCCTGCCACACGTTGTTGACAGCGTGCAGGAGGGTGCCTCCGGACAGGGCGGGGGAACGTCCGGCTGTGCGCGTGATGTAGTTGTTCTTCATGGTGATCTGGTCGTCCGTGCCGACCATTTCAAAGGTCCAGTAGTGGTAGCCATCGCCGCAGCCCGTCGAGTACGGGGATTTGCCGTCAATGTGATTGCTGGAGAGGGTGATGCGCTTGCTGGGGTTGAAGCCGAAGACGTAGTGCTGGCGGCCAGTGCGAGCTGTCTGCGATGATAGTCAGCGACGTTTCACGGTAACCTTATGGTGTTGTCACGACCATCTTCAAGATGTGTAGTTTGTGTAGAAGACTTACGGTAACGTGATCGATCCAGATCAGATCTGAGCCATCGAAGCTGATCGCATCGCCGCCCCAGACGAATTCGGGATTGAGGTCGGTGACGGCGATGTTCTGGACAATGACATTTGTCGTTCCGCCGCGGAAGCGGAGACCTTTGCCCTTTATTGCGCCCGAACTGCCAACGCCGACGATGGTCTTGTGGGAGGCGACATCGATGGGCGCCCTGGCGGCTTTGTGCCAGGTCGCCTTCATCGCCGGAGAAGTCCCACAGCTGTCTTGAATGATCTTTTGGCACGAACTCCCAGTTCCCCATGACGCGCAAGCCGTTCCGGACTCGGTGCCTTCGGAGGTTGTAAAGTCGAAGACTTTGTCCAGGACAATGACCTGAGGGCTTTCGTCGGTGAGGTAAGCCTTCAGTTCGCTGATGTCCTTGGGATACACGGGGCTGGCATTTCCGCCTCCGGTGACGCCAGCAGCGAAGCCTTCTGCCTTTCCGACGACCTTTTGTGCTGCAGCAAGGTTGGAAAGGGCTAAGAAGGCCTGTAATAACACGGTGTTGTATTTCATCTTGTCGGGTTGTTAGTTGTGCAAGGGAATCCGGGACAAAAGGATGGGACTTTGGATTTTCCAGCTTGTGAGACCACAGTCTATGGTATAAGTAGATGTATGTCAGGGCTATTCGACCTGACTAGAACCAGGGCTATCGGACGTAACATTGCGAGGTAGGTCGTAGAAGTAGGGTATGGTTCAATTTGTCCATGGTGGTCAGGAGGCGAGCCTGTCAAAAGACTGGTTTGCCTGGGTGTATCCGTTTAGGGCCTCGCGATGTTTGCCAAAAAGAACACTACCTGTACGGAGCGTCTATACTTAACGTCGCTCTAAGGAAAAGACGAGTCAGCTGTTGTAGCAAATATAGTGCAGTCAGGGTCTGGAGTTCGCTTACGCAGATTCACTCTCTTGTTCGATGACCAGAAGTAGGGTTATCGCACTTGAAACATGTAGACTAGGTAGGGCTACGGTGGTTCGCTAAGGAACTTGAATGCGTGAAGAAAAAGGTGTTAACTTCTGTTGGCAGGTTCGCCGATTGCGAGCTGTACGGTGGACTGTATTTCCTCCGAAACGGCTCGGCTCGTTGTCCGCCCGTCTAGCTCTATTGGGCAGTCTCCGCTCACCTCCTGTGGGCTGTTTGTGTTCGTGTTTGGGTCCGAAGGGAAGGAGAATACACGGCAACTTCTGTTATTCGACCATTTGGTCCTGCTGATACACAGTCTTATAGTAAACCAGACGGCCTCCTAACAAGGCAATTCAAGGTGATTGGAAAACAAGTCTGACATCAGTACGATTGCCGACAAGGTCTAGGACGCCAGCCTTATCTTTCCTTGTCCGAGGCCCCTCACCTATGTCAATCGCGTATCTGTCCTAACCCAGATGGTCACCAAGACACACCACTCAAGCCTGTCGTGCCGGTTCGACAGCAAGCTCTGCGACTTGTGTGATGACTGACCCGACGCCGCAGTCTTCAACCGTCTGCGCAAGATGCGCACATATCAAGCAAGCTTGTGACGGCGGAAACCCTTGTGCACGATGCCAGAGGCTGGCTCTAACATGTGTCGCTCAAGGTCGGGGCGATCTCAACCTTTTGGCTAAGCCGCAGGTGAAGAGAGCCCATACCGGATGCTGGACTTGCAAGAAACGAAAGCGAAAGTGCGACGAGAAGAAGCCGAAATGCTCAGATTGCCTCAGGTTGTGCCTGGAATGCGCGTACTCGGTGCCGACAGGGACGTTTGTGATGAGTGAAAAGCGGCTGGACGAAGTTTACTCAACAGCATCCCAAGAGGACAATTCTCCGGCGGTGATGGAGGGCAACTTTTCTCACGAGTATGATCGTACATCTGTCGCTACTCCAGCCATGAGGCTCAGTCCAATTATGAGCCAACATGAACCACTACCTCCAGGACCTGGGTCATATACACAAATGGAATGCTCCTCGGTCTCTCCGACACACACCCTGGATGATGAGGGGCCGGCATGCGGGACTCCTTTGTACACCTCCGTTTCCATTCTGCCTACATTGACTAAAGCCGAGGACAGAGCCCTCTTCAATCACTACATTCACGCCACTTCATCCGTGCTCTGGAGACGTCGCGACCGCGATGGACACTCGAATCCGTATCTTGAACACATACTTCCTCTCGCCATCAGCGACGATACTGTCATGCACACTGTACTGGCTCTAAGCGCGAGCCAGTGGGTCAAGGCCCAGCCACACTTAGCTTATCGTCTTATAATCCATCAGAGCGAAGCAGCAAGACAGCTAGCTGATATGCTTTCGGCATTCAGCGAAGCCTCCGCAGACGTCACAATTGTGTGCTGCTTGATGATGTGTATGACAGAACTGTACGACGGTCACAGCACAGGGTGGAATAACCACTTGCGTGGCGCAAATCGTTTGCTCTATGCTGCGCATCATGGGACATCTGGTTTAAGCGTCCAGAGGGCCTTCTATCAACGCCTCTATGGATTCCTGGATTCAGCTGCCACCATCTCGACCTGTGAGCCACCACTGTCCGAACAGGCTGACCAGGCTCAATTCAAAGATGGGAGCTTCAACGTCGTCCAGAACAGTATGTCGTCGCAGAGTGACGAGACTTCAATTTACGGCATCCCAAGGCCACTATCTCATTTGCTGGACCGGATCAACGAACTCGCGCAATCAAGGAAGACCCGTATCGATGACTATGCAGAAGAAGCTTTCCGTACGAAGGCAGCGTTGACAGAAGACGCAATCGAACACTGGTCCTTTGAGTACGGCGGGTTCGCGCCAGCGATAGCAAAAACCACGGATGGAAGCGAAGAAGCTCGCCACGCTGCCACTGCTTTCCAATGGTCGCTCCGTCTTCGACTCCATCAAATCGTTCATGGGTACAACGACAAAGATGACCAGGTCGTCGAAGCTGTGCCGCGCATACTTCAGGCTGTGCAAAAGGTCAGATACGGCAGTGCGCTGGAGGGATGTCTTCTCTTTCCACTGGTCATGGCAGGAGGCGTCTGTTCTAGCTACGAAGATAAACTCGTCGTTCGCGATCGTTTGTGCGTGATGCAGCGCACGTGTGGCTTTGGTCAAATATCGTCTGCTTTGAATCTTGTTGAAAAGGTTTGGGAGCGAAGGGAAGCAAGCAACGGTGCAGACACGATAGTCAATTGGGCTAGGATACGCTATTATGAGATGAATGGCCTGGCCGTCTTTTGATCTTGCAGGGAGCTCATGACGCTCCAGGCCATTGCCCGCCGGCGCTGGTCTTGAGCTTTAGTTGGCAAGTCGAGGGGCCGATCATCACGTCTGGAGACATGCACTCACACTAGCGCCCGTCTCTATAGCGAAGAGTTGCGGGATCAGATCCAGTAGCGTGTCTTGGATCGTTCGCCAGGTCATGCCGAGTCGCTTTGCCTCGTCAGACGAGTCGATCTTGAAATGCGCGTCTGCCTCCCTTTTGCCCGGCTCTCCACGAGGGATACTTGCTTTGTGCGCTGGAAACAACCGTCTTGCCTCATCTGCGACTTCTTGGTTGCAGTAAACCCCTTCCGCAAGCAGAAGTCGCGATCCACCAAGCTCGGGCTTACTCAGGGCGACGACATGCGCTTTGGCTACATCTCGCACGTCCACCCACACCGGGCCTTTGGTGGGAGGCACCATAGACTCTTCGCCACAGCTTACGATTTCCCAAATGATCTTGTTGCTTTGGTTGATCGAGCTCGGTCCGTCAGGCCGTGCTGTCCCCAAGAACGGGCCGAAAACCATTGCTGGACACAAGCTGATCAAGTCAAACGACAAACCGACGTTTCGTTCCATGAAGGAGAAAGCCTCACGTTCCGCCACCGTCTTTGCCGCGCGATATGCAGCAGGTGCGTCAAGTGCAGCGACGCCGTCTTCAAATTTCAGCGGTGACCAATCCGCAGAAGTGTACACCTTCTCCGGACTGGGACCAGCATTTGCATCGTATATGCAAGCGAAAGAGTTGGTGTGGACCAAGCGCTGGGCGCCAAAGATCTGAGCGACCTGTAGTATCGCCCTGGAGCCTTGGACGGCCGGAAACAGTAGATCTTGCTCGTAGTCCTCGACGTTGTAGCGGAAGGGTGCGGCGAGGTGGAGGATTGCAGATACCGGTTCTCCAGGCTTCAAGACTGCTTTAAAACCGCCGAGAATGGCCTCGACGTTGGTAATGTCTTTGATCACTGCGGCTGACAGCTTGTCGTTGTTGTGGGTCGCTAGCAACTGCGCTGCCTTGCTCGAACTCCGGACAGATCCAATGACTCTGTAACCGGCTTCCAGTAATTGAGAGACAACGTGCGAGCCGATGAAGCCGTTCGCTCCTGTTACGAGCACAGTTGATGAGCGGCCGATCGGAGTCATGGTCCTTGGGAACATGCTGAGATGTCGAGGAAGTGAAAGTGCTGTTGTTTGCAAAGCGCGGCGTGAACCCGGAGGATGATGGTCGGGAAAGCTACAATATACTGAGCGATTTTCCTTTTGACCCCAATCACCAAAGCTCCGAGCTACATATCGCTCCACGTACAGGCGTTGACGCCTGATCGTATTAGGACGCTAAACTAGTCGACATTATGGGGCCGTCGGCACGACACGCATGCCCGTCGCGTCGCCTCCCCGACGGAGCGCTACAAGCGAATGGCTGTAGTCATGGGTTACAGTACTCTGGTTGGTCGTCTCATCCTCTTACAGCGCTCGAATTAGACGGAACCAGATCTGTTAGCAACATCCACGTGTCTCATTCGATGGATGTCACGACGATAATGCTGAAGCAAGCGCCGGCCGTGCTGCTAGAGAGCACATACATGGAGGATAAGATAACGGTGCTAGATTACCTACATTCGGAACTAATATACGTAGACAAACGCAGGGTCCCTGAGGTCTGACACGTCCTCATCCTCCACAAGATCCTGCACAGCGATCTCACCACGACTGAGTGCTCCGATGCGCGCCTCTCGCAACTTTGTACTCTCACGGTTTCGGTATCCATACAGCAGCCTCGAAATCACCGTCAGGACCACAGCACACCCGTTCACTGCCAAAATCGTCGCTTTCGCACTGGTGTAGTGAGGAGCTTCATGAGCGCGGAACGTTTGCGGCCCGATGATGTTGGCAACGGAGAAGCCAATCTGGATGATCGCGTTCACCGACACCTTCCTTGTATATGACTGGGTGTTTGACCCAGTCCATGCGTATATGATCGCAAGCGGTGCGACGCAAAAGTTGATCAGATAGACGCCCGCCAGCGCACCGGCTTGCGAGCGTTCAAAAGACATCAGTCCAGCGCCAATGATGGTCGGAACGAACAGCAGAACCAGACTGAGCCAGCGCTGGACATTGAACCTAATGGCGAAAGTGGCAGTCAAAGTCGCGAATATCGAGATTACTCCAGACGGCATGTTCAGGAGAGCTGAGACTTTTGGATCAAACCCGAGGCCTCTGATGAGCGTTGCGCTGAATGTTGTAATCACGCCGGATGGGATGACAACCATGATTGTGATGAGCAGAAGGAGGTAGACTCCTGGGTCAAGAAGGGTCTCGAGGATCACTGACGGCTTGAAGATGCGTCGCCCGTTTCCTGCTTGATCTAGAGCAAGTCGCTCGTGGATGTACGCTTTCTCTGCCTCGTTCAGAAACTTGGCGGAGTCTACGTCTTTCGGCATGAACAATAAGACCGCCGTGGCAATCGCTAGATTGAAGATGCCGACGCAGAGGAACATGATCCTCCAGCCTTCAAAGGTGGACGTCCTTGACCCATGCTGAGCAGCAAAGGATATCAGCCCACCGAGACTGGCAAAAGTTAGTGTTCGGTTTCCTAAGCACGATGATCGACCCCCAACTCACATCTGGCCAGCTCCCAATCCACAGTACCAAACTCCAGTTCTGGGGCAAGCTTGCTTCTTCGTGTACCACTGAGACGTCACCAACACAAGAGCAGGCGTGATGATGGCCTCGAAAGCTCCCAGCAGAGCCCGTAGAGCGACCATGCCGGCGTAGTTCTGAGCTCCGCTCGACCCACACAGAACGATTCCCCAGAGAAGGATGTTCGCGCCGAGAACTTTGCTGACCGGGAACTTCTGCAGGAGGTAAGCCTGTGGGAGCTCTGCCACGGCGTACGCTATGAAGAACGCAGTCGCCATCCAGCTGAAGTCTTGACCTGACATCCTGAGAGATGTTGTCATTCCCATCTGCGTTGAGTGTCAGTGGGTGTCAAGCGCCATGGATTGATTGCTCGCGCTCACAATATTGGCGTAGTTGATGAGCACTTTGTCCAAGAATTGCAGGAGGTAGCAGAAGAACATCAGCGGCATGATGTGCCAGTCGATCCTGCGATACAGCTTCTTTTCGTCTACCGCATCTATTAGGCCGACCACATTAGACGATCGGTCAGCACTGGCGCCATCTGTGGACGCTGTCCTCATGCCCTTCTGCATTGGAAGTGTCATTCGCCGGCGGTTCCGTTGATGTGAGATGTGGACGAAAGATCCGTGGACGATTTGAACGCATGCTTACATTGTTCTCTGAGTTTATGTGTCTTATGGCGGATCGAGATCCGACGCAGCTGAGGCTAAGGAGGGAACACGGAGCGGCTGTAGAGATACGTCGCGTTCGACGATAGGTTCGTTACCGCACGGGCTGAGCAGTCTAGGGACAAAGAAAGTCGGCTAGACCCTTATCAACAGCTCTGGCGCTAATGCAGCCGTCGCAAAAATGTACTACAGGGTTTAGGGTTGGACGGGTTGGTCTAGAAGCTTATCAGTTGATCTAGCTCCCACGAGTCATGGCAACATCTTCGGTAAGCTGTGGCTTTGTACTCTGAACAGATGCAGAACAAGCAAATATATATGACCTTGAGTTGTTGAAAACGATCGATTGGAACAATCCTTCGTCACAATGTCAACCTCACAACTCGACCTCATGTTCAAACCCCTAAAGGTTGCCGTAATAGGATCTGGACTCGGCGGTCTTAGTGCAGCAATATCATTGCGCCGACAAGGCCACAATGTGACCATCTACGAACGCCGCGACTTCGGTGGCGAGGTCGGAGCTTCGCTGTCCTGCGCGTCCAACGGCTCCAAGTTCCTCGAAGAATGGGACATCGACACATCGGCCGCGAAGCCAGTCATTCTCCGTTCCTTGGTCATGCACGACTGGCAATCAGGAGAAGTGACAAATCGGTACGGTCTTGGCGACTACAGAGCGAAGTTCGGAACTGATTACAACAACTTCCACCGGATCGACCTTCACGTTCAGCTGAAGGAGACGGCCGTGGCGAGAGGCTGCGAATTGCAAGTGTGGCACAAGGCCGATTTTCTCGATCCTGAGAATGGAATCGTTGGATTCGAGAACGGCAACACTGTTCAAGCGGATCTGATCATCTGCGCGGATGGCATCCGATCACAGATGCGAGAGCAAATGGGTATAGTGCCCCAAATCGAGCCGTCGACGTCTTGTTGTTATCGCTGTATCATCAGTGCTGACAGACTGCGTGAGCTGGGCCTGGAGGACTTCTTGCACAACGAGGCGATTGAGTTCTGGGGCGGTAAAGGCATCTACAAGATCGTCATGTCCAGCTGTAGCAATGGTGATGTCGTTTCTTGCTATTGTTTCTATCCTGCCGCGTGAGTCAGCTTCCATACAACAGCTATACTTGAATCGCTGACATGGAGATCAGGTACAACGACCTCAAAGAAGATGGATGGAACATCTCGACGACTCCCGAGAATCTGGCCGCGACATTTCCAGACATCGACCCTCGAGTTAACAGGCTGTTCTTGAATGCGGAGGACATCAAGATGTGGCGACTTTACATGCACGAGCCATACCCTTACTGGGTGAAGGGTCGCTGCGCTCTACTGGGCGATGCAGCGCATCCCATGATGCCGGATCAGTCGCAGGGCGCCTGTATGGCAATCGAAGACGTAAGCCAGACATTAAACACTCTCGGACGGACTTTGCTGATTTATAGCAGGCGGGAGCACTTGGCATCATCTTCAGCCCTGCATATTCTCATCTGCCCACAAAGGAGAAGTTGCAGCTATATGAGGATGAGAGGAAGCCGAGAGCAACAAGAGTCCAGGATGCAAGCCTCAAAGCCAGGACGGATCTTAGCGAGCGGATCGGTTGGTCGAGTGGCACTGACCGACCGGGGAAGTTGACGATCGAGGAGATTTGTGGATACGATATGCATGCGCATGTGCAGAGTCTTGTTAGTTCGAGAGTGGTTTGTTGATATCGTTGATAAGCGGCGAGACAAGGCAGAGTGTAGTAAGTCTTGCATTGTTAATAGAACGCCTCAAATTGATTGGAGCAAGACTCATCTTGCTTTTGTTCATACCGCTCGTTCTCATCTCTCTTTGCACTATTAACAGCAGGTCAATCTAGCACGAGATTACAAACCCTAAAAAAGCGGAAGTAGGCAAATAGAGAGTAACAAGGTGTACGGCAGGACTAAAATACATAAAAATGACCGAGAGATTCATCTAATGACGCTCTGTATCCACCAGAATCACAGCATGTACGGGAGAGCTGACCGAGTCTCTACTGCTTATCATTCGATCATACCATACTACACACTATGCAAAGCCAACTTGATCTCCCTCGCTGTGCAATCAATGAACTCTGCTGCTTGCCACAGATCCTTGTCCATGTGCATGAATGGATGAGGTACACCTGGGAATCGTTTCATCACCACCTCATTCCCATTCTCGACAAGCAAACTTCCGTACCGCTCTCCCTCGTCCCTGAGAGGATCAGCGCCGGCTGTGAAAAGGACCGTCCGAGGTAGACTGGTAAAGTCAGGTGCTTCGAAAAGGTTATGGAACCAGGAGACGCGTTTCTTAGCAGCCGCGTAAGCTGCTGCGTCGGCGGGCAGAGATGACCACTTCAGCTTATCAAAAAATTTGAGGCGTGCCCAGTTGAGTGTCGGCGCATGCTCATTTTCTTGCATGCTCTTGAATGGACTTTCCGCTGCGGTTTCGTACTTGGAGATGTCGTCGATTGTCGGCGTCCCAGCAGCAATGAGTTTGATAGGTATGCCGGCATCTCTAGCCAGATGTGCGCACGCAAGAGCAATACACGCGCCGGCAGATACACCGCCGAGGGAAACTCTGCTGGGATCGATGTTGAACTTTCGGGCGCCTTGTTCGTGGACATATTTGACGGCCTCGAACGAGTCTAGCACGCCTGTAGGGAAGGCATGCTCTGGGACAAGACGGTATGCGACATCAACGACTGCCACCCTGGCTTTGCTGCAGATGTGCTTGCAGATGTGGGCCTCGGTGTTCAGATCGCCCAAACCCCATCCGCCGCCGTGAAAGTCGATGTGGACTGGCCACGGCCCTGCTGACGGCGGCTCGTAAACCCGTACGTTAAGTTGTACTCCGCTTTCAACGGTGACCGTAGAGTCGTACACTTTGCCGACTTCTGGAGCTGGCGCGGTGCCGTAGGAGTACAGCACAGAGTAATTCTGACGAAGAAGCGAGAGGTCGATAGGTTTCATGGGCGTGTTGGCGACGTTGTCGTTGTACAGCTTCTCGAACACTGGGTCTATCTTGCCCTTCATGGATGGGTGGATGGGCTGGAGAACTTCATGTCGGTCGCCGTTGATTGTCATCCTGGGCCGATGGTGCTTGATCTTCTGTTTTTGTTTCGATTGTTACTTTACTGCCAGTAGTGTGAACGTGGGAAAGGAGAGGACAAAGTGTGATGAAACATCGAGATAATTCCCAGAGCAGTGTTCCATCGCAACTCTAGCTCCACTTCGGTATCCGCATCTGGTCCATGGTAGCTAGATCGGCTTGAGCGCTAGCCATCCACCTGCATGCCGTGGGGCAAGTGTCCGAGTCAGCGGAGAAGTCCTTTCCGACGGCTGCATATGTGTTATTTCGTATCTTCTCCCCAACTTTGACCTTGGAAATTGTCGTTATCAGCTGACCTTGTCGACCAAGTGATACTCGCGAATCATTGCATGTCCAGAATGGTGATTGCGATCCGACGGGAACACCACAATCGACGGGACGTGAACCACCGATAACGGCCGAGATTAACGTAAGCGAGGCAGTTGCTCTATCAACAGTACAAGCTTATCGGAAGATGCGGCGTATCTTGCCGACTTGGCCTGCTGACCATCAACCAAAGTAGTCAGCTGTAGTTGGAGTAGCTTGCATGTAGAATTCCCCGTCTGACATACAGGACCGCATGCGACGACTGTGACTTCACCAGATACACACGGACTTACTCACTTTCACCCAAAACTAGACAAACCGAACGTGCAACAACTACGATCACAATGGCGGAACTTCAAAATCCGGTGATAATCATCGGCGCTGGCATCTGCGGCCTCACACTTGCCCACGGCCTCAAACAAGCCGGCATACCTTTCGAAATTTACGAGCGGGATACCGACGTCGATGCGCGGGGCCAAGGCTGGGCTATCACTCTGCACTGGGTCCTGCCATTCCTCGAAAAGATGCTGGGGCCAGGAGTATACCGTGCATTAAACGATATCCAAGTTGATCCCGACGTCGGACGGAATGATACTGGCAACTTTCTGTTCATCAATCTCGCAAATGGGGAGGTCAAGTTCCGAATCCCGCCTAACAGTCGACGACGAGTGGGGAGGGAGAAGATGCGAAGACTTCTGCTTGAAGGTGTGAAAGAACATGTGCGCTGGGGTAAACGGTTAGAAGACATCAGTGTATCTGTGTCGGAAGACTCTGCCGTCACCGCGGCTTTCGAAGACGGAAGTCGCGCAACAGGATCGCTGCTAGTTGGAGCAGAGGGAAGCAACTCACCGACCCGAAAGTTTTTGCGACCCGATGCTTACCAGACGTATCAGTTGCCGGTCAGGTTCGTTGGGGTGGCAGTAGACTTGACTGCCGAGGAGGTCAGGCCGCTTCGCGAGCTTGACCCTCTTCTCTTCCAGGGCTCGCATCCCGATACCGGCACGTTTTTGTGGGTGTCGACGCTGGAAGTGCCAGCGACCAACGGCACTGCTGGAACGGCGGATGAGCGATACCGGGTCCAGATCAACTTGTCTTGGCTGGTGAAGGAGCAGAGCGATGAGGTTGCCACGACGAATGCAGGCAAACTCTGCCAGATGAAACAAAAAGCCACTGGCTTTACGCCAGAGTTGCTGAAAGTCATTCTCGATATCCCACAAGACACGCCGGTGACGCAGATAAAGCTGGCCGATTGGCCATGCGTGGCCTGGGATAATTTCGGAGGGAAAGTCACGCTCGTCGGAGATGGTAAGCCCTGAAGACTTCGAAAACGACAGGACCCGAACTGATACTCTTCTGCAGCGGCGCATGCCATGACCATGTATCGTGGAGAGGCCGCCAATCATGGCATCCTCGACGTGTACCATCTGCTACAGGCGCTCGAGATGATTCACCACAGAGTCAAGTCAAAGAACCAAGCATTGGAGGAGTACGAAGCTGAACTCAGGCAGCGCACCAATCCAGCGGTCCTGCTGAGCAGACAGGCGTGCCTGGATGCCCATGATTTCAACGGGTTAAATCAGCACTCTGCCGTGCTCAAGCGAAGAGCGATAGACGCGACAAGCTTGTGATGTAAATGCCAATCACCGACCCTCTCAGTGATGCACAATCAAAAGGGGTGTACAACTTTCGAAGGTCTCGCATCTCTTTCTACGCTTAACCATGCGTTGTACGTGTAGGTTTCTCCAGAAATCCACGATCGGTCACTCAGCCGTCTTCAAGTCCGGCTCTTTCTCACGGGGCGGCTCGTTATTTGCAGAATCCAGCTGTGTCGGTTTGAGTGATTCGGTAACTCCCTAGGCATCCGCATTACGGTGCAAACTTCGACCCGAGCTCCGTCGTATCTCGCTGATGGTGCTTTGAAAAAGGAGTGTCGCCGGTGGAAGAAATGGTATTCGAGACCCAGACACGAACACAAACACGGAGGTGAGCGGAGGCGTACAAATAGAGCTAGATCATCGTGCGGCAAGCCGAGCCCGAGGGGGCCGTTAGGATCGTGTGGAGAAAGTGGGTCTATACACCTGTCTTGAAGCCTGACACTGAAACTGCAGATGTCGAGATTAGAATCACTCCACTCCGTTAATCCGTAGTTGAGATAGACATGAAGCCCGCGATCAGGAAGTCTCTACTAAGCATACATGTGAGAACGAGTTTAGGTGAGTATGCGAAACGATCAACGACTCATACTGAGAATCAAGAAGCAAAATACCTTGGATTCCGGCGAAGTAATCGAGGCCCATGCCGCTCTGATATCTCGGAGCACCGCAGCTGCTGCTTGCCGAGATGTGGTGCATACTGCCCTGGCCGATCAAGCCCTGTCCCACTGCGATCGACAAGGTACTTTACGCCTAAGCTGACTCGCAGATGAAAAGAGCAACGAAGACGACAGACAAACAGAATCCTGGCCCTTTCGAACGACCAGGACTGTGAGCCCCCTTGCGACTAGACTGACAAGTATGCTAGAGCTATTTAATTATGCAATTAAGGAGGTCTTGGAGGAGATTTGTCATCTATGCTCTTATCACGATACTACATCTTCGCAGTCCGCTACAACTGATCCCCCCAAACAAAGCACCTATCTGTGCGTACGTGGAAGGCGAGTAAATGAGTATGATCCCAACTTTTCCTGTCAGCTTCATCGCCCTTCGCTGTCCTCTGAAAGCCCGCTACACCACACTGGAGGCACCCGCGAAAAGTCTCCTCAACCGCAATCGAGAGTCGAGGCATCACAAATCATCGGCACTCACCTGCACAGTGAGCGCAGAATGTCCGTGGGTTGTCAAAGACGCCTTCTGCGCATTCGAAGTGTGAATGACAGTGAACGAACAAGCCCCTATGTGGATCACGGTGTGTTTGGGCTGAGCCTTGTATCTCAACCGCATCAAGTCTGTGTTGCTCCCAGAGACGGTACCTATGCGGACAGGATAATCAGCGAGTGTCTTTGCCATTAAAGACGACACTGCGGCCCGGTCATTGTCGCCGTCTTCTAAGTGAAACCAATCGTCGCCGTTCTCCATGCTGAAGATATGAGTCTCGATCTCTTGTTGGTCAGCCGCCGCGGCAGCGAGGGCGATTCTTCTGAAGTTGATTAATCCACTCTGGACATTGAAGAGGCTGCAGGCCGTTCGATGTCAGCAAGTAAGCTCTTTTGTGCCTACCTCTGGTTGGGCTTCAGCTGAATTGAAGGAGTTTGACAAATCGAAAGCATTGTTGCGGACAAAACCGCCTTCCGATGGTGGACCTGGCCAGAGGTTTGCTGCCGGTGGGAATGTCAGGATCTCCAAATCTTCAAACCCAGAGCCGCGAGAGATAGACGACGCGTGAGACACCGCGCTGTGCCCATCATCGGGTTGGACTTCCGTGCTCTCGGAGATGCTGTCGAGTTCCCAGCACTCTACAGATGACTTGCCCTCGCTGGTCCGGACGAAAGCTGTGATGCGCGACTTTGCAGTCAGATGTCTGTCTAAGCACACGTGTTAGTCTGGGAGTCTCTGTGCGAACGCACATACATCGAGATCTTTGCTTGGAACGTTTGAGGTTATCAGTAGCAAAGTGCTATAGACGTGTCTTTTGGCACAACATGCGGGCGTGCCAAAGCGGCCGGTATCAGCAGCAAGACTGAGGTAAACCAAGTGATCGGGATCAAGAACATCATATCGCGCAAGTATGATCGGGTGGATTTGGAGTGGGCGAAGGGCACGCTCTGTCACGTCGTGCAGAGGAATTGAACCGGAATCTGATCAGAATTGACTGCATTGGCCTCTTACTTATACAACGACGTAGTAACAGTTGAGCTTTTACTTGCAATGAGGCTGTAGACGAAAACGCGCATGCCTGGCTCTTTCTCTTGGAGGGGCACTCGATGCAGTGATGCCCACAAACCAAGCACGCAGTCTGAAACGGTGTAAATGGTGGTCTGACGACAGCTGCATCTGGGTCGGTCTATGCAATGATAGCTCGAAGAAGCCAACGCAGCCGCATAGCATTGCCAATGCATTAAGCTTACTATGGCACTCGTAGCGTACTCTATGCAGCTCCAACGGCATTCGGGTGCAATTGGAATTGCATATCTGAGATTGCCAAATGTCTCAACTTGTCGAAGCCGAAGGTTGCACTGCAGCATCTCACAATTGAGATCGGACGATCTTTTTGACAGTGTGAGCTTCCATGGTTCTAAGGCCAGAGTCAAGGGAAATGCAGTCGGTATATGCAGGTGGGCCGAAACGTACAATCGGATCCAATGTCACGGGTGTGGTGCATTCTTACTGTCGGTTGGTAGGTAGCTGTGGGTCTGCATTGCAGACATGGAGTCGAATGATCGGTGAAAGTGAGCGACATTGTTCTGCTCTTGTAGCTGGTTTTGGAGGTACAATACCCTCCGAGCAGTGTTCCTAAGCCTCGCAGTAACGATTTGTTCCGAGATCCTCGAGTTTACTATACACGAAAGGTTATCAGGAGTGTTCGATGAGACAACAGACGCTTGTACAGCTATTGAACTCTCATCGATACGGAGAGTAGTGCTCTGTCGAGTGGAGCTGAAGATCACCATAGCGGGTCCGCATGCTATAGTGTGTGTTGTCGCCATATGGTCTGGATCTTGATGTTTAACGACGAAGGATGGGGGCTCCACTCTGGCCGAACCGTTTGTCCGTAGGTAGCGTTACGCTATGGCAGATGCAGCTAACGTAGCAAAGTAGGGCTTCGGAGATCGTCGTCCCAATATGGCTACGTTCAGCCTACTACCAAGGTGGAAGGTCGCAAACACCTGTACGACAGGATTGATCGTTTGACTTCAAAATCACGAATTCGAACTAAGATTGCGGAAAGCCAATGTAACTGCAGCCCAGGACAGCGATCCTAGCCCTGGACGGGTGGACTTCACACTTCAATTCATCATCCCATTGACAGAACACTCGATGAAAGATGGGCTCAAACAACATACCCATTGCACTATACCCTGCCTATGTCACCTCGCAGCCGACGATGTTGATCGTCAAACAACACTTCAAAACCCTTGAGTCGGGCGACTTTACCTGCTTCCGCTCCGACTCGAGCGTGCTTTTCGAGGTCATCGGGGAGAAAAGGAGCGGCAGCCGTCGGCGCCAACTCGTCGATTCCGCAACGGGCGAATCTCTCTCCAAGCTGCGGAGACGTTACCTCAACCTCAAGGAACAATGGTATCTCGAGTTCCCCAACAGCGAGCGCGCGCAGGGTCACAGGAACCCGCACTTTTCGGTCGCGATGAAGTGGAAGGGCTGGGCGGATTTCGATGTTACCATGGCCAACATGGCGGCGTCCGGGGCCGAGGTCGTTACTCTTGAGGTACGTGCTAGGTCGGCGCGTCACACGACTTGGGACGTTGTTCTGCAAGGGCGGAATATCATCGAAGCTCGCAAGATCCCCGGCGGAGAAGCGCCTGGTGAGACTGCGCGGATCCGTAACAACCCTGCTTGGGAACTTGATGTTGTCGCGGGAGTCGACTTGTCGCTCGTAAGTTTGTGCCCATTTGATACACCCTCCCTGGGCCCGCTAAATATACACGAAATCCATGCTGACAGTTGTGCAAGGCATCGATCATCGCGGTAATCTCGACGGACAACAACCCGGGGAACGTGTGGAGTAGGAGCGGTCATGCTTGAAGTTCGGGTAGTATAAGATGGCATCTATGTACCACCTTTTGGCGGCTGATGTCATGCGGGCCGCGGACCCCCCTCTCCTCTTTCTCTCTGTTCTTCGCATTGTCTTCAAACACGGTCTTCTCCGCGCCTTCCGAAAACATCACGCAATTCTCATCAACCCTTCCACACAGCCGGGCCGGGGTACTTGTAGCTCGTCGGGATTGGGTAGTAGATGTTGATCATGATACCCGGGTCAGTCGCCTTGTAACCGCCAGGCAGAGAGATCGTCGGACCAGGAGTGCCGGAGCCGCCGCCGGTAACAGTGATCTGCGCACACGAGATGTAGAACTGCGCGCCACCGGCGCCCGAAGCGGCGTGGATGGCGATGTTCTCGGCGCGGAGCAGGTAGTCGCCGGACGGGAGGGACTTGGGGATGGTGAAAGTGAAGCTGTCGCGATCCTGTGACGGGAAGCCGATCTGGCCGCCGCTGAAGGAGGGGCCGAGTTCGGCGACTTTGAACCACGGCGTGCTGCCGTCTGCGGTGGAGGCGGAGGAGACTTTGGTCATGTAGAGGGCTGGGTGGGATGGGGTGTTAGTAACGTTGGACACTTGGGGCATGGGATTCATCGAACGCACCTGAGACGCTTTGGTGGTAGATGGGCTGGTCAAGGGCGAGTCCGATGGTCGAACCGGCGGCGACGGTGTAGGTCGAGGTCTTGGCTGCGTTAGCCTGGGTGCCCGTGTTGCAGCGGATGTCGTTGCTGGTGACGTCGGTGACGGGGCTGTTGTAGTTGGTGTTCAGGCGCACATGCTGGTATTCACCAGTCGTGGCACCGTTGGCGACGAGCTTCGTCCAGCGGTAGTGGGCGAAAGCAGTGTTCGCAAGAGCCAGCAAGCTTAACGCCGTTGCAAAGTGGAAGTGCATGGTGAGGATCTCGGATGCGCTTGACTTCTGCGTAATCAGTCCAAGCCTTGTTGTCGTTTTTGAGTTGTAGAGAGCATTGAACAAAGTTCTCTTGGCTGCAGTCTTATAGTTGAGCCCGGCTAGGACGCCAGGACCATGATCACTTTAGCCGAGCAGTGTATAGATTATCTTGTGATACAGCAAAGCGGAGGCTTGTTTTGTATATAGCTGCACGGAGTCGGATGGCAGACCATTAGATTGCCTCCGCGCTTCCTCTGGTTTCAAGACTGGCGTCTCCGGTCCGCTTTCGGTTGCATGAAACCAGGACGGCTCATTCATCACTCCAAGGCTTCCGGCTGAAGTGACGGGAGGCTCGCGTAACTCGATGTCGTTGGTCTTTGTCTTGGATCTGTATGAGACGGAGTTGCCTTCACCGTCGGCTGCTGTCGAATCAATATCAATCTCACACATAGACAACAGGTCAACAACCTCCACCAGCGCGCTAGTGACAATAGCTGTACAGAGTCTCCGAGTGGTCGGAACTTCAGGTCCATTCAGTTCACTATCGTACATGGCAAGCGTGAAGATGCGAGAATACAAGGAGGGAATTTAGAGAGTCGAAAGAAGCGATGAGCCGCTTGCCGATTCGATAAAATGACGATCTCCGTCGGGATCATGCTCTTGACCGTCCGGGGCATGATAGATGCAGAAGGATTGTCATGATCTACCGTCACGCCAATCGATTCGAGATGGCGGCGCCATCATGCGAGGCTGGCGCTTCATCGAAGACTTTGTTCCTTACTCAGCTTCGACATGCTCCACCCACCCCAGCACACGATGGCAAACACCCACAGCTCTGCGTACGGACCGAAGATGATCAGCAAGAACGCAACAGCTTCCTGTGTCGTGACGCTCCAGTTCGGGTACGTGTCGGCCACCCACAAGAGGGCGATGTCGAGGATGATGAACACACTTCGGAGGATGATCGCGGGGACTGCGAGGAGCGCAAGACGAGACAAGATAGGTCTTTCGGATGCCTGAAGTGATGATGTTAGAGTGTTGGCATGAGAAAAGGTAGGAGAGAGGAAAACTCACATTGCGCGAGCTGTGGTTCTTGACCTGCTTGAACCGACGGATCGCTTCGGTTGCGACACTGGTAGACGCAGCGACAACGCACGCACGGAAGGCGGTGTAAGTCGCTCTGCTCGACAAATTGTTCTGCAGCACGTTGCCGTACGGCGCATTGGCAGTGTAGGACGACATGGCAAGACCCCAAGACGCAAAGCCCGTCGCCGCCATCAGCAGCAACAGCAACACGTTCCCGACGATCGAGATTCGACTAGGCTGACCGACGGCCAAGCCGTTCGAGGTCGCATGGGAGGAGTGCAGCCAGACTGCGCCGTTGAGGGAGATGGTGGATATGATGAATGCAAAAGCATTGAGGAAGCTGAGGTTCACGGAGGTCGAGCTTGCTTCCGAGTTGGTGTCGCTGCTGCTGCTGCCCGGATAATACAAGGAAAAGGCGTGGGTGATGGATGCTGGCGATGAGCTTTTGGTTTGTTGAGCGATGCGGGCGGCAGTGGCTGCTTGGGCGATTGCAAGGCAGAGAATTCCGGCAAACAGGAAGGCGAAGGTGCCTCTGGGAGACGTTTTGCGTGACCGACGACGTGAAGCGCGGCGAATGAACAGAATGATGGCGAGAGATGACACGAGCAGCGTCAAGAGGAATGCGAGGACTGTGACCACGACCTGGAGGGCGAAGACGCCGCGAACCGCCGCTGTGGTGGATTGCAAGGACATGTTTGCAAGACCTCGCCGTAGGCGGTCGGAACGGAGATGAGGGTTTGATGGAGGACGTGAGTCGTGCTCGTTTTCGTTATGTAGCAACGCAGGTTTGACATGCGTGGCGGTTCTCCGACTTCCGAGATGGAAATCCGAAATGAATCTACCTTGATCTCATCTTTCGTCATGGCGATGCGGCCAAGTGTGCTAAACTTCCTCCGCGGACCCAAGCCAAGCACATGAAATCGCCTGCTGTGAAGCATTCATATTGTTGGCATGCAACTGTATATCTGAATACTTTGATGGCATCGAGTCCACTCATGTAGCTGAGAGCATGTTGACGGTATACGAGCCCTTGGCACGGGTTCCGGCGTCGTGCTCGTTAGCATTTGTCGTACAATCGCTCACAGTAATCCTCACGCTCCGCGGCGTCGAATACACGTCTTGTTCTTTCGCTTGGAGTAATTTCTACCTCTCATGCGCTTGCTCGCCACGTCGTGTGTGTCCATGCTCTTCACTCCAGCCGCCGCCGCCGCTCGATCAGGAAGCCCGTCGCAGTCATTGCGCCATATGCGCTCGGCTCCAGGAATGGCGCATTGCCAGCCAGTGCTCGCCAGAAAGTGCAAGAGTCGTCTAGAGTCGTCTAGAGTGGGCTCCAGGGGGGATGAGGTCGGGATCTTGGCGCGGCAGGGCGCTGGTGTTGAAAGTGTTGTTCGTGTCGTGGGCGACGGCGGGGAGAAGTCATCGAGTCGAGGATGGCGGGGAGGCAGCAGCAGTGGCAGTCGCAGTCAGATCTCGGCTTCTTCGTCTCCGTCCCTTTCACTATCCATCATACACGCTCGAGTGTCGCATCCAGCGAAAGCAACGTTGAATGTTCGAGTGTCAACGTATACATCTCTTTCACGCCCTCGTCCCCAGCCTCATGCGCAAACCGACGGTCGTGGAATTGGGCAGCCCGGCGTTTCCGGCGTAGTATTGACAACGAAGAGAACATCAAAATTGCAAGACTTCCCGTTTACTATGTTCTGCTACTGATTCCGCGAATTTGGCACTTACAGTACAACAGCTCCGGCGCTCAGCTCCCAACACTGAATCGATACTGATCTCCCCGATCAAGGTACACAACTTTGTCACCCCAGCCCGCGCTCTCTACCGCCTTCTTGAAATCCTCCAAAGGGCTCAAGAAAACGTCATAATCGTCATAGTGGATGGGAATGGTCACTTCCGGGTTGATCAGCCGCATCAGTTGCACGCCCTGGGCCGCATCCATGGTCACCATGAGGAGCGGCAATTTGGGACTCGGGATCGTGGTACCGCCCAAGTGCACCAGCATGAGATCGACCTTCTTATCTGCGTACCGCTTGGGAATTTCTTTCAGGTCGTCGACCATGAGAGTGTCGCCCGAGATGTAAATGCGGTAGCCGTTGGTGAAAGCAGAGTCAGGAGACGACATGCTGGGCTTGTTGCCGAGCTCGATCATCCAGCCGTTTGTTGGAGGGACTGCTGCCAGCAAGTCGTTTGCGACTGAGAGTGCGCCGTCGGGGACGTGCTTGCCAGGCATTCCTGTCACTTTGATCGCTGGGACTTTGGATTCGGAAGCCGACTGGTTTCGCTTGCTGGGTGGGATTGTGACGAGACAGGACTCAAAGAAGTCGAGGTCATAAACCTGGGTGAACTTTTCTTCGTCCGACTTGTTCTCATGCAAATGGTGTTTGGCGTGAGGCGTCGTGACAATGGGCAGGTCTCGCCGAAGCGAGTCCTCGACTTTCTCGTCAAAGTGATCCGCGTGATAGTGCGACAAAAGAACCGCGTCAATCCGTGGCAGCTGCTCCAGGTCTACCGCTGGGTTCGTCTTTCTCTCTCCTGTCACGCCGGGGCCGAGATGCACGTGGTCGCCCGCGTGAAGGAAGTTTGGATCTGTCATGACACGGATCCCCTCCCACTCCAAGATCGTAGTGGCGGTGCCGACGAAGTATAGAGAAGCATTGTCAGCATTGGTGGCACCCGTTGGCTTGACCTTGGTCTCTTTGGCAAGCGGAAGATGCTCAGGATGGCTGTAATCTGCTGTGCCGTTACGAATCGGGGGTTTGTTCTCGCCTGGATGCAAGGTGAGGTGGTGCTTGAAGGACTCTTGAGACATTGCTTGGAATACAAAGAGATTGCCAGTCGGGGTTGATGCGACTCTTCGGGGCAGAGTGATCGAGATTCGAGAACCGGCGTACTAGTATACATGCTTAATGCCTGCCCGCGCTTGTCGACTTCGTAATACTCACGTCACATGCATACACACATGCATCCGGACGATCTCACCGTGGCCCGGTCGAACATCGCGCCACGCTTTCGCAAGTATGACGGGATAGTATTTAGAGCGCTTGCGTCTCTCTTGAATCTGTCAGATACTAGAGCTAGTCTCTGTAACATTTCGGTGAAGCTAGGTTCCTCTAAGTAGTATAAGCAAACGACTCGACTCTTCAAACGACTCGACTCAACTTTATGCTCTTGTCCGCTCGAGACACGTTCCAAACGCTCACACGGGTCCTTCTCGTCGGCTTTTATGTGCAAGATGTGCCTATATCTCTTCGAACATACCCGTGATCTGTCTCTCTTTTGCGCGCGTCCTGTAATGTGTCTCTGTGTTTTGGAGATCTCTCCCGCCCTGGCCTCCCGAGCGGCGCAGTCTGCTGTTCCCGCTCGCCACGCATCCACTTTCTAGCCTTGCTTGGTTCATAGTGTTCGTGCAGAGGCTGTAATAGATATATTGGAAGTGCGCGAGCAGTGCGCGAAGTACATGCCCTACCTACGGAGGATAACGATCGTATGGGGCTCGGGGATGCTGTTTCCGACGTGGAACGGATAGAGCTCCGTCAGCTCGTGCACTGAACAAACGATGAACACACAAGTGAACCCTGAACCAATGAACAACACCCGCTTAAAAGCCGAACGAACGAGCACTAAGCCTGCTTGGTAATCGTTTCTCTATTGCCCACCCTAAGGACCACAGCTATAGCTATGCTCAGGATTGGTTGACCACCTCACCGGTCAGGCGGAGTAGCTCGACGCCGCAATCAATATAAGTGCAGTTAGTCGAACGCATGGCATGCAAGTCCCTCGCATTATGGTGGTTGCTCGTGTCTCAGCAAGCTTGCACTAACTGATCATCCTATCTTGAGATCTGGACTAAGATCACAATCTTTACACTACTCGCGTATAGGGAATGCTCAGCACAAGATGCCGTATTCTTATAGCCCGATCGCAGAAAATCACATTCGACTCTTGAAACCGGTAGGACTGGACCCCGGTACCAGAAGGACGATCAATACCAATCTCTCGTTCTCGGTAGTCACTGAGCCGCTTGCTTCGGCTCATCTATACATTACAGTCTCCTATGTATGGGGCTTAGGAGCTGCTTGTTAACAGGTTCGTCTTGACGGCTACGGATTCGCCATACGACAGAACCTGTGGTCGTGCTTGCATTATCTTATGTTGCTGAAGACGAATCCTCATCACCACACCCTATGGGACTACATCTGGGTGGATGCCATATGCGTCAACCAAAGTAACGAGAAAGAGAAGAACCAGCGAGTCCGAGCTATGGGCAAAGTCTACTCTAACGCTGTGGAGGTCTCCGCATGGCTTGGCCTCCAGCGTTTGCCACATTGGTTCCAATAGCGCGAGCAGGCGGCGAAAACTATTGAGAGCGAGGATGGGACGTTAAGGGAAAACATCTACGACGTCGCTGAGCGTCCGTAATGGTCTCGGACGTGGGTTGTGCAGGAGCTGTTACTCGCGAGGCAAATTCGCATTCACGTGAGTAACGCAAGCTTCGGTGTTGATCACTTGATGGAAGTGATCGGAGATAGGCAAACATCTCACATAGAGGATCTCGGGCGGGTACTAGCGTATACCAAATCAAGAGAGCTGGACCAGCTAGACTCGCCACGCCATCTTCACGACTTAGTTCTCGAATTTGGAACATGTCAATGCCAGGATCCAAGGGACAAGGTCTTCGCACTGATGAGTTTGGTTAGTCAAGACGACAAGTGGGCTTTAGGTCCCTTTCTTCCGGATTACTCCCTGACTCATGACGCGCTTGTCGCTATTGCTTTGAGCCACTTCAAAGAGCATCACCATCTGGCTATTACTGATACGTCACACGACATCTTCGAAGGTCTCGGCGTCGGCCAGTCGCGATACATCAGACGCAGGCTGTTAGCTGCGTCAGATGGCTTGTGGCTCTACGACGACCCAGCATCACTGAACGGGATCGACTTCCGACAGATCAACTTTCACGAACTTGCTGATGATTCAGCCGAAGCTCATGCCCAAGATGAGCAACCCGAAGGTACGATGGAGAAGACTGCGAGCCGTCTTTGGTGGTTTCTTACAGGTTGTGGATTGTTCCAAATAACGTCATTGTACGGGAGTTCGGACAATAGGGGAGTTCGGACAGAATTTCAGCCTTTCTACTTAGATTTCGATCTACTACTCGCTACGATAATGTTATCACTCTCGCTCTTAGAAGTATCCTCCTCGATATGTTCCTCTTCCTCTTCCTCAATTTTAGGAGTTATAGCTTTCGTTGTTTGCCTCTTTTTCATCTTTCTCTTCGATACCTCTTTTTCTGCTTCTTCGACTAGTTCGAGGATTTCCTTCTTATTGAAAACGAACTTCCCTATAATCGCTATATGTTTCCTATCCCTACGTTCCTTACGTACTCATAGTAGCTCTCTAGCCTACACAGGCATGGCGCGCTGGAACGTAATACGTTCCCGCGCCCGTCCCGGGTGCTGATCCGTGCGTCAGACGTTCGAGATTGTTGCTCGTTTGGAACGTCTTACGTTCCGGCGAGCCCTGAGGCACGCTTTGTCCCCGCGATAGACACGCGAAAAGCACACGACGCGCGCAAGCCAGTCCGCTGCCACAACACCTCTGCCCTATCTCTCGTCCCTACTTCCTCACTGTGATGACCAGCAAACGGCTTTACTCTTTTGACGTCTGCCCATGTCGCGTTCCGTACCTTACTCCGACCCATCTGCCAGTGGCATCTGTTTGCCTCAAGCCTCCAAGTACCTGAGCAATTTAAAGCTACATTTGAACACCCCAGAACCAGCAGTTATATGCACGATCTGCAAATATGCCCTCCATCCTGATTCAGTAACAAGGCACGTCGCCAAGCACAAAGTCCCTTTGTGGGAACGCGCCGCTCTCACCCAGGTGGTCCAATCGCTCCATCTACCCGATCCCAGATCTCTATGCGTCAGATCTGATTATTCTCCAGTCCACCCGCAGCTCGCCCTCCGTCACGGGTACTCGTGTTCACTTTGCGAACACCGAACGACCAGCAGCGACCTTTTTGGCCGGCACTTGAGAAAAGAGCACGGCAGATCTCCTGCAAAGAAAGGCTTAGAGACGAGCGAGGCTCTGTCGCTCCAGAGTTGGTCAGAGAATGGGGCCTCTGGCTTCTGGATCATCCAACCGCCAGGGGGCAAGAATACATTGGATGCCGCTTCTATCCCCCGTCGGATGCGGCTCGAGCAGCTCCACAACCTTGAGCATAGAGCGCTTAGTGTTCAGCAAGCGAACGCTGCCTCCGATGTGGGCGGTAGCGATATGACCCTGGTAAACAATTGGATGCATCGGACGGGTTGGAATGAGCTGTTCACTGGTAACGATCGTGCTCTTCTGATGACACTGAGCGGAACGCCTAGCCGCACTAGGGACGGTGACCTGCTTCTCGGCCAGTACGAGGGTGTGGAACTACGGAGTCCAGCGACTGACGAGGCGAAACTCCGTCGTATCGCAGTCGGCGTAACCATGGCCTTGGAGCGGTGCAGGGACACTGTCCGACATACAGACATCTCTATCCGTTGCTGGCTCCGTGGTCAGGCCCCTGATCGCCCCTACAAAGCGCCGTTCATATTGACCGGCAGGCTATCTTCGCAGAGAACGTATGAGCGCCTCATCTGTAGATGCATTTGCTTCTGCATTCGCCTTTGGCGGCTTCAAGCCTCAAACAGTCGTGTGCCTTTACGCAGGGACATGACTGTGGAGCAGTGCCGTGCCCTCAACCAGATATGGTCTCACGATATATGGTCTGCACTTCCAAGCGATACTGAAGCCCGCCCTCCCACGAGCAAGAAGACCATGACTGCTCGGAACGATCAACAAATCTCGGAGGATTCCTCATACAATGACGATGAGAGCGAGAACGACTACCTGGAAGAAGAAATGAGCGACGATGGAGAACAATCCGAAGATGAGGATAAGATGTTTCATAACACACGTGAGGTACCTCCAGATACGAGAAACAGTGCCGAAGGGGCTACAGAGCAGCCTCATGGACGGCAAAGGCTGTATCAGACTGACTCACAATCGTACGATCATGGCTCCTCGGAAACCACTGATGGAGTGTTTGCCGATCTCGTACTCCAGTTGCTACAGTTTTTGGCCACTGAAGAGTGTGAAGATGGAAGACCGAGCTCGACATTATTGATATATTTTGCCAGCGTGGTAGGCATATCATCAGATGGTCTGACCTTCGAGCGACCGTCGAACTACACTCCAAAGCTCTCCGGGCTTATCCATTGCATTCGCCTCGTCCTCCTCGAGACCACCTTACCACGCTTTCCACATCCTATGCTTGGATGGGATGTTCGGCCCCGCCGTGGACAACTTGAGGTATTGAACAGCGTGCGCTTAGAGAAGATGTGCTTTGGATCGCAAGCCCCAATGGGAGAGCTTCTGAGTCTTCGGAGTTACGGTAGAGCGCTGAGTCGGTCTGACGGTCCGTCCTTCAGAGTGCACTGGAGTGACGACGGGCAAATTGTGTCTTGGGCCGACGGTTCGCTTACCATGACGCAGTTTAGAGAGATTGGCAGAGGTGCTTTAAAGCACGCTGCCTCTTGTTGCGATCGTCTAATGTATCATTGGAGCCCATCATGTGATATTTCGAGCCTGAGGGACAAGCTCTCCGATATGTCATACGGGTATTCCTTTGTTACAGATTCCGCCAACGGTCTGACGGACGCATACCTTGAGCTTTCGAGACGCGCATGTCTTTCGGACGTCGGAGGTCTTATGGCGGACGAAAATTGGGACACTCACGCAGTGCGTCAGTATCTGGACCTTCAGAGAGAGTTTCAGGGCTCCATAATGGTTCTCATTAGCCTCTTTGGGGGGCAGATGCCTCGTGGGACTGACCTACTGGCTGTGGCCCACTGCAATAGTGCTGCCAATCGAAGAGGGGTGTTTATTTACGAAGGCAAGATTGCGATCATGACCCAAGTCAACAAAGCTCGACGTGCCACGAACAGAGAGTTCTATGTGGTCAGATACCTACCAGATGTCCTTGCGCCTCTACTGTACAACTATCTGGTGTACATCCGTCGATTTTGCAACATGCTGTACCGCACCTGCTTGGAGCTGAATATGGAGACGCTATTGTTGTTTCCTTCAGTTGCGAACCCTCATGAGCCCAGAAAGACCGAGGAATTGACAAAAATGTTGAAGATTTGCACCGAGAACGCGATAGGTATAGCACTTGGCGTGAGGGTTTATCGCCAACTGACTATTGCAATTACGGAAAAGCACATCAAACAAACGAGCCGTCCTTTCAACCGTTACGATGACACTACATTCGAAGCAGATAGTAGTGTAGCATATGCATGGCAGAGTGGCCATCGACCTATCCAGCGAGGCACCAGCTATGGTTTGAACGGCGCCTTTCCAGACAGCCTCCAGCCTGCGCTCTTAAATGTGTATAAATGGGTATCCGGCGAATGGCACCGCTTTCTGAGGCTAGTGCAAATATCCCAAGCGTCCGCTACATCAAATTCAATCTCCAGCACCGCCACCGAACAAGCATTCTTCGAACGTTCCGCAATCGACGACATCAGTACTTCGGTGACCAACCCTATGCAACAGACCGGCAAGCAATCGAAAAAGACAGACGGAGAAGGGAGAAAACGAAGCGGGTCTCCAATTCTTGCAAATGCTCCAAGTTCCAAGAAGCAGAAGCACATCGGCCTTACAGCTCAGCTCGGACAGCCGACTTCTACTGGGTGCCACCCTAGAGCTGATTGTGAATCGTACGCGCAAGCGCAAAGCGACAACTCGTTATCTGGCAGTCCATGGGCGACTCCGGTCGAAATAGAAACTTTACGACGCGCCCCCTCAATTCCGTGGCCATCCTGCTCTGCCCTTTTCGGGCGAGCCAATCATCTCGAAAAGCCAGCCACCCTGGAAGAGCAAAGGATCATACTGGCGGCCATTCAGGACGAAGAAGAGCGCAAGAATCGCTACTTCTACGACCATGAGCGATTAAGGGTGTTGGAGTCGTTGCGCAAGTGGTCCAACGTGGGTTGCCAGCTATGTTTCTTGCATACTCATGAACCGCAGCCTGACCATACCCTGCGGGAATGCCGACTCTGGGCTTGCTGCGAACAAGCACGAACCATCTCGTACTGGCTGGAGAAATTACCCATACCACTTTACGTCGGTGAGCGTGGATGCTGCAGTCTGTGTAGTCAGACAGATGCCCCTTGCGATGAGATGAGGCTGTTCGAGCAGATGAAAAGCGCGCCGTCAGCAGATGAGAAGCTTTACTGGAAACGGAAACTAGAGGCCAAATCCAGTCCTGATGGCCACTGTGAGAACCGCTCGATCACGAGAGACGTCATTGCCGCGCTCTGCTCTTACGACGATCAACTTCTCGGGAAAGTACTAGCTACTAAGATCTCAAAGCGCGACGGAGTAAACTTTGCAGCCGAAAATCAGATATCCTACTGGTTTTGCGGACGGATTCCTTTCAAGGGCGAATGGGTTATGAGGTTGCTCTTTGTCTACGAAATGCTGGGGTACGCATACGAATTCCGTCAACAGTCGAGAGCCGCTCAAGTAGTCGACAGGCCTCCTCTAGTCGACCGGGAGGACGCGATATCAATGGACTGGGATGACCAGAATGAAGTCAAGCATTGGAAGCGATGTCTTCAGTGGTGGGTTGGCAAGTGCAGCTTCTGTGCGGGGAAAGGCCAGCGGGGCGCCCTTATCGAGCACACACTCAAGACTTGTCACAGAGGAGGCGCACGTCAACTGCAGAGAGAGTTGGGAGTGAGCATCTATTTGGAAGGCTTTCGACCGCGATCAGGCTGCCCAGAATGCGGCAGTCCACGTGAATTTTGCGAGCGATGGCAATCGTATAATGGAACATGGCGGATGTCTGGCAGAAAGTGCCAATACGGGACCTTGATCTACGACACGGTGATCGGCCTCTTCTACTGTGACGAAAGAGCTTACCGAATCGATGCATACTCTACGATGGAGGAGGATAGCGACCCGGACAACCAAGGCCGAACAGGCGAAGACGTGGCGATCTGGCTGTGTACCAGACTCGAGGTTGCCGATGTCGAAACCTCTCTGTTCATCAGAACTGTAGCCGTGTGGACGAAGATGGTGTGGCGGAGACAAGCTGCAATGCGGACCTGAAATGCAACCGTGATCTGCGTTTATAGTCTTCTAAATCCATCTCCTTTTGTCCATACGACACAGACAATTTTCCATCATAAAAAGAATGCAGGGTACATCATCACAGTCTATAGACGCATAACACAAGTTCCAGAGTCTCTCGGGCACTACGCGTTACGCAAGGGTAACATACATCATCTGAGAAAGAGTGTGGTCTCCGCCCGCTGGAAGCTGAAAGCTGGAGGCTGGAAATGCGATGACACCCCAGCTGTTCAACCCTACTCTAGTATTCACCCAGGAAACGCGTCGCATTTCCCGCTTACCGCACGGCCCGGCCTTTGTTGCACGCGGGAAACGCGTCGACTTTCCCTTCCACGTAACAAACCGCAGCAGGGTTCCTGCACCTTGCCGACCCCGCGCTGCGCTTTCCAACCTCACTCCAATTCGTCTCAACTATAATGCAATCGTCTCCATCGATGTCAATGTTCATGTCGTTTCCCTCCTCGAACGAATAACTCGGCTCGTGGTCACCTTGGTACCAAAGACATGAACATGTTACGGTCAAGGGGACCATATACTCCTGCGGTGTATCACCCTCTCGATGCCAAGGCGTAAGAGATAAGGCTTCTGGTTCTGGAAGCTGGCATAGCTGAGCAGTCTGTGTATTGCAGCCTTCACGTTGCCTCGCTGTTGTCAGATCCAAAGCCGCAGTACGAAACAGTATCTTATTCCTAGGGAGACACCAGCCTACGAAGCACGATCTTTGTCAGCGGCAGAATTAAGGACGTGCCTGCTGGCCCGGCGAGAGTCCTTCAGCGAATGAGATTAGCCACCAAGTCTCGTGTGCTGTGGATTGATGCAATTTGTATAGACCAAGACAATCTTTCAGAGCGTGACTAGCAGGTGTCTATTATGCCGCACATCTACTCCAACACACGCCGAAATCTTGTATGGCTTAGCGAAGACGATGGCTTTACCGAATGTGCGCTATCATCTATGGCCTTGATCTTAGAACGACTGCGACAAGATAACGACGATTATGCTATCTTAGAGTTCTATCTCTTCAACCACAACGGTCGTACGCAGAAGCGAGCGCAATTTCCTACCGACCTTGAGATTGACGAAGGTGCTCTTGTGAACTTCTTCGACAGTGGCTGGTTCTCGCGCCTTTGGACTGTCCAAGAGGTAACACTTGCACCTCGCAGTACTTGCTTCCGTGGAAATTACGATGTACCATTTAAAGACATACTACGAGTCTGCGGCTGGATTCACTACCAGAGCCACTTTTTGCCCAAGCTTCGCAATGCTCGCAATCGAGGGCGACTGATAGAACTGCTCACATGGGCCGGTCCTGATCATGCTTATACGTCCTACATCAATCGACGGCCAGAAGTAAGCCATCTGTTAACATCAATGACCGGAATCGGGTGCGAAGACCCTAAAAACCATGTTTTCGGCATTCTTGGTCTATATGAGAAGTACATTAGCGCTGTACCACCTTCTATCGCTCCCGACAACCACGCAAGCGTTGTTGATGTATTTCTACGAGCTACCAGATCAGCGATGCATAATGGCAGAAATTTGGGCATTCTGTCGCAGATCTCGCACCGGAGAGGAGAGAATCGTATTGGATTCCATACATGGGTACCACAGCTGGGTCGTGAATAGGACCGTAAAAGGGATCCGAGTCGGCTGAGGTTAAGATGTGATGCGAGTGGAGGTACTTCGATACACACCCACTAATCAGGATCCAGTAACGACAAGCAGCTATCACTTGGTGGTAAGATTCTACCGGGCAGTGTCAAAGAGCTAGTAGCTGCGCCAAATTGGGACGAGAGTAACGTGGACCAATTTTATCCATTTTTTAGACATGGTCGAGCAAAATGCGCAGAACGATCTGGCCAGGCTCGCGATGGTCCTATCTCCAAGTCATACATCTCAGGACGTCGGTATTCTCTCGGAGCTAGAATATACCGAGCACTTCTTAGCATTCAAGCGACACCTGGAAGCAAATCGGGCTCTCCCAGACTACAATCATGATTCTGCCCTGCATCTACACGACCGGCTTGCGGCAGACTACCACCTGGCATTCTCTAATGCTTGTCGCAACCGCTGTTTCTTCACTACTAACGCTGGTCATCTTAGTATCGGACCACAGACTATAAAGGAAGGAGACACAATCGCAATCCTCTACGGCTGTTGGTTACCCGTGATCGTTCGCTGCTCAGCAAGCTATTCGGGTAGCTACAACCTCATTGGCAGTGCGTATGTTCACGGTATTATAGATGGCGAAGTCGTCGAAGATTGTGGTTCTGAAGGGTGGGAATCCGATGTCATTCGTTTACGATAACGTTGTTGTAACTTAGGGGAAACCGGATAGTAGGGGAAGCTAGACAGTCCTGCGCGCTAGTTTGGCATTATTATCAATTTTTCACCCTTCGTTCTTTTTTTCTCCTATATTATGCCTACCTATTCGAAAAAAGACCTTACTATCGCTATAATAGCCTACTATAACAGCGAATACACCTCGATTCAGAATTATGCTTATATATTTAATATCCTATATTTAACCTTTTCTGACTAGCTTACTAGAGCTACTACGTACTCTAGATCGCACGAATTATAAGAGACACTCTTAGCTATTAGAGGAAAGACTCTTCTAAAGTTAATTACCCTAACTATCAAAGTTAGGTTATCCTATTAACCTTCTATTAATAAGAGATCTTACTAAAGAGATCTAACTTTCTTACTTCTACCTAGGATTAAGTCCACCCCTAATTGTTTATTTGTTTATTTAATTTAATTAGGCTATTTATGGTAACTATATAAGCTATCCCTAGAGAGTAACCTTATTGTTACCGGAGGTATACATACCTCTAGAATCTACGCCTATAACGAAGCGTAGAGATTCTATCCTTTTAGCCTAGTAGTAGGCTGGATCTAATCCAACGCTATAACACTTATTTATATAAGAGATTTGCTACCTTTGCTTATAAATAAGGATAGTATATCCCTATAGTTACTATAAGGTCTTGTTCTAGGTAATAAATTATATATTTGTCACGAGATGACTTCACTTCGATTAAGTCACGTGCTACGTAACATGGCGGATCAGCACCTACGGCCAACCGTACGGCTACTACTTCAGTTTTCGGATCCTTACGATCCTCTTAGATACATCGTACTTCCACCTATTTAACTACATCACGTGACCCTCTGACATTTAGAAGTACTAACCTTATACTCACCTTAACCGAGTATACTAGTACACTACTAATAGGCAGCTCTAAGTCATAGCCGTCTCGTTACCTCGAACGCGCTCTATTTCACGATCGAGCGCTTTATTACGTTGCGACGGCTCTAACAACGCGTACACGTAGCGTAAACTACCCTTCACTAGACGAGAGGAAAAACCATCGTGCCTATATAGATTGCTATATCAGCCTTCACTTATAAGTTACATCACTAAGAGCTAAGGCTACTATAATCTCCGTAAGCACACGCATAAGGCGTAAGTATACGCTAACTCTTCCTTTTCGTCTCTCCTACTATTAGATACCCCTATCTCTCTTTCCTAATAGCTCACTTCATGGCTAACGAGCCTACCGACGATACGCCCTCTGTCCTCGTAGCAGCACGGCAAGCACGCAGGAGCGCTATTCAGAGCATCCGCGCTAATCGACACGAACTACGCGAGCACCGCGAAACTCGTACCCTCTAATAGTCGCATAACGACTCCCTCCTCCTCGACTAAGCCGCCTTTAGGCGCTATAATCGCATTGAGCAAGAGCAGGTAGAAGACGAGAACATAGATAACCCCGAGCGTAGAAGCCGTAGTAGCAGCTCCTCGGGTCAGTACTAACGCCGTAATAGCTCCTCTGAGCAACTCAACTCCTCTATCTTCTATCAAACTCTGGAAGAAGTCATTAAGGGCATACCTAAGAGACCTGCACCTAACCCTAGTGCCCCTACCGATATTCCTATGATTAACTTCTCCGACTACCTACTATTACGGGCGGATATCGGGGGTGTAGGCGGTGCGTAGGTATAGTAGCAGACGGATCGGATATAGAGCTATATACGTACGGATAGGCAACCTAGTGGTGTGCTCTATTAACAGGACGTAGCTCGAAGAGCTACACTTAGGATGCAAAGTACAAAGTCAGGAGTAAGCCGAGTCCTCGGCTTACCTGCTAGGCTGATTAGTGTGCCTAAGGCATACATCAGGAGCTGTCACGTTCTGACCGTGACATTACTCCCCTCCTAAGGGTCGGTCTCCGAACGACTAACTAGAACTAGTATTGAATCTCGGTCATATAGCTACAGGACGGGTGCGGAGGCTCCTAACGAACGAACGGGGGTATAGGGCGATCGCGGTATCTTCGGTGGAAGTCTCTTACGAGCTGAGGGACGTCTTCGTAAATCGTTCGGGCAGGTTTAAACGTCGGGTCATCGTATCTAGTCTAGCGGACGAGGTGTTAGAATCCTTTACCATAGCGGCGGCAATCTAGGACTTCGGCAGCGTCGTATTCAGGTGAGCCGTCGATAAACACAGGCGGGGGCGGTTCTTGTACTTGTCTAGGTAGCGGATTGTCGTTTGCTAAGTAGAGCTGATCTACGTTGAAGACGGGGTGAATCGGTATCGACTCCGGGAGGTTAAGCTTATACGTGTATAGACCTAGTACTTCGGTGATTCGGAACGGACTAACGTTCTTCTAGTCGAGCTTCTTTCGGGGGCGGAGAGTCTTTAGGTTCTTAGCGGATAACCAAACCATTTGGTTAACGTCGTATCTCGGAGCGGTAGCGCGGGAACGGTTTACAGCTTCTTCGTAACGGGCTTGAGCTAAGGTCGTCTGTTCTCGGAGGTGATCTTGAATCGCGGACATCTGATCAGCGAACGCAGAGGCTTGTCGGGCAGCAGGCATATCAACGGGTTCAATCGGTTCGACTCCTAGTCGCGGGTGAAAGCCATAGTTTACGAAGAATAGGGATAGACCTATAGTCTTAGAGAACATCGAGTTCGCGGCGAACTCTGCGAGCGGAAGCCAGTCGGACCAGTCGTCTTGCATATAAGACACGTAAGCGCGGAGGTGTTGTTCTAGAACCGCGTTCATTCGTTCGGTTTAGCTATCGCCTTCGGGTCGGTGTGCTACTGTCATCCTCGTAGATAACCGTAGTCTCTGAGACAGGTGTTTCTAGAATTCGTTTATAAAGCGGATGTCTCGATCAGAGATAACGGATACCGGGGCGCTATAAAGGCGGTAGATCTCTCGGATGAAGATACGGGAAACATCTTCGGCGTTATCTGTTATATGGTAGGGGACATAGTGACGCATCTTCGTTAACCGGTCGACAATCACTAGCACCGCGTCGAAACCATTCGATAGAGGTAGGTGCGTAATGAAGTCAACAGAGATATGTTGCTAGGATCGTTCGGGAATCGGCAGAGGTTGCAACAGACCCTGGTGTCTGTTTCGACGGGCTTTGATCCTTCTACATATGCGACAATTGCTAACGTATTGTCGGACGTCGGAATTCATTCCTTTCTAATAGTAGTGTCGGGAAACTAGCTTAAACGTCTTAGTTCTTCCAGGGTGGCCGGCTGACGGGTTATCATAGTGTTGTCGGATGATCTTGGTACGGAGGTCTTCATATTCGGGAACATAGATCTTATCGCGGTAGTAGAGAAGCTCTTGTTTAGCTTCGCACTGAGCTAGCTGTAGGAACGGGTGACGGTTCTTCTTCTGTTCGATTGCGGAGAGTACTGAGGCGGTGTTTTCGTCTTCTCGGGTGCCTGTCTTCAACAGCTGTTGGATCTCTTTTTGTTGGTCTTGTACCGGAGGTTCTGGGGTTATAGCATTGATCTGAACTGTCGAGGGTTCTTCGAATCGGACGTGCTTACTAGGCAGTTCCGGAGTCTGAGGTGGGGACGGCGGAAGGGGCTGATTTTCGAAATTCTCTTTCTTTAACACTACTCGGCTCTGGTGCTATAGGCGTTCATCCCCTTCTTTAGGTAAATCTTCTGACCTCCTAGTTAGAGTATCGGGTTTCTCACCCTGCTTTCTAGGACGGTAGATAATGCGGAAGTTATAGCGGGACAGGAATTCGGACTAGCGGGCTTGTCGGCGGTTTAGCATCTTTGTTGTCATAAAGTACTCGAGGTTCCGGTGATCAGATAGGATTCGGATCGGGGACTTAGTTCCTTCGAGTTCGGGGCGCTATTCTTTAAGGCAGCGAATGATAGCAAGTAGCTCTTTATCGTAGATCTCGTAGTTACACTTAATAGCAGAGTGTTTCTTCGAAAAGAAGGCAACAGGACGTAGAATACCCTCCTCGTCGTACTGAGAGAGTACTCCACCGGACACAAAGTCAGAGGCGTCGGTTTCTAGGATAGCTTCCTTAGTCTAGTCGAACGGGCGGAGAGTCGGAGCAGAGGCAACAGTTTGCTTTAGAGTCTCGAAAGCATCTTGACATTTAAGAGACCAGTTGAAGATAGCGTTCTTCTTCGTTAAGTTGATCAGCGGAGTAACTATCTTCGAATAGTTCATAATGAAACGGCGGTAGAAGTTGTAGAAGCCGTTGAACCGGAGGACGTCGGTAGCAGATCTAGGAGTCTTCTATTCGAGGATAGTCCTAACCTTCTCGGGATCTATCTTGAACCCGTCTCGGCCGACGATTAGGCCGAGGAACTTAGTCTCAGTAACGAAGAACTCGTATTTCGATAGCTTAGCGTAGAGTCCTGCCTCTCGGAGGCGTTGCAGGACTTTATAGACGTGTTCTTCGTGTTCTTCGCGGGTCTTACTATAAATCAGAATATCATCGAGGTACGCGGAGCAGAACTGGTCGAGGTAGTCGCGGAGAGAGTCGTTAATAAACCTCTGAAAGGTAGCCGGGGCCCCGGTTAGCCCGAATGGCATAACTAGGGATTCGAACAGTCGAAAGCGGGTAAGGAACGCGGTCAGCTTTTCGTGTCCTTCTTTCATTCGTACGTTATTGAACGCAGAGATAATGTCAATCTTTGAGAAGTACTTCATGCCTTATAGGTTGTTCAGAGTTTCCTTAATTAGCGGTAACGGGTAGCGGTCCTTTACCGAAACTTCGTTAAGTACTCGATAATCTATGCAGAGTCGGAGGCCTCCTCCTGGTTTCTTTACAAACAAGACGGGAGAGGTAATAGAGGAAGAGCTCGGTCGGATGAATCCTTTCCGGAGATTCTTATCGAGCCAGTTGCGTAATGTCTAGAGCTCTTCGCGGGACATAGAATAGATCTTTCTAAACGGCAGTTTCTTATCGGAGGTCAGACGGATCTCGTGATCATACGAGCGGTGCGGCGGTAGCTTATCTGCTTTCTTCGGGGAAAAGACATCGGCGTAATCCTAAAGGGCTGTCGGGAGTTAGAGTTTCAGTTCGTCTCCTTCTTGTTATAGCGCCTCGTCGAGGTCTTCAAGTGTAACTATACCAATTCGGTAGCCTCTTCTTGCGTAGGCTCGCATAGCATACATACTAACCGTAGCAACATCGCGGTAGTTCAGATTCGGGATATAACGTTTCGGCACTTCTCGGAGTCCTTTCTGTCGGGTCGGGTGTCGGGTCTGGTTACAGTTCTGAACGTAGTAGGGGTCGTTAAATTCCCATGAGCCGTCGGCCTAGTTCGCTTTCGGGTTATGCTTCTTAAGCTAGGGGTGTCCTAAGATAACCGGGTAGTATGACAACGGAGTAGCATATAGGACGACGTCCTTATCTACGTAGTCTCCGTTCTGGATATCATAACGGGCGTATTCTTTCACAGTTCGGGAGTCTCCTTCGGCGCTATCGTAGCCGTAGAGGGAGAAGGGTCGGCTAAGCGGCGTAAGCTGGATCTCTTTATCTTACGCGTATTCTTTATCGATAAAGGCGTAGCCTTCACATCCGGTATCGATTAGAGCACAGGTCTGTGAGGATGTAGTAGGTAGGGGTTCTGAACAGTATCTCTTAGGTAG
>Ga0265798_10001375_pt1 | contig 37999 bp, 54 predicted proteins | sample P3T30metagenome_FD_192430 | JGI IMG/M metagenome (GOLD analysis project Ga0265798, IMG submission 192430) | Plant litter microbial communities from East Loma Ridge, Irvine, California - P3 T30 | ecosystem: Environmental > Terrestrial > Plant litter > Unclassified | place: USA: California...
TCCACATTCTCACCTCTGGGACAATATTTCTTGGGGAGCTGCTACTAGTTCTGATCTGGTGACATGGACCTACAAGTCGACCGAGGTGAGTTATTCGGGATGTCCCAGCAGATGGACAATTTCTTAGATGATAGCCAATCATTACGCCTCAGGCGAGTCACAATGAGAAGGGCATATTCACCGGTAGTATGGTACCTAATGCTGTTGATGGTGGTAATGGGCTCTCGATCTTTTATACATGTGCGACCCATTTACCGATACACTGGAGTAAACCTCATACTCGCGGGGCCGAAGGGGTATCCATTTTAACATCCAGTGATGGGGGAAAAGCTTGTGAGTTTTTGCTAGTATCTTATGGAAGTAAAGTAGTAGGCTGATTTGCAGGGTCTCGATATCCAGATAATCCCATTGTCATTCGCGAACCCGATAATTTGGATGTCACCGGTTTCCGCGATCCTTCGATATTTGAATGGCCAGCTCTCGGCGACAAGTTTGGATATAATCGTCTTGCTGTACTATCAGGAGGAGTACAAGGAGATATTGAGGGTCCACGCATGTTTCTATTTGGCGTCGATCCTTCTAATTTGGCTAGATGGACTTTCCTCCAAACTCTCGGAACGATGAAACGTAATGCTCGACTTGATACACGATGGTCAGGAGATTTCGGTACGAATTGGGAGTGTGGAACTTTTTTCCCTCTGATACACAATGCCTCGGGTATAGAAAGGATGATAGGTGTTGTCGGAGTCGAGGGCGGACATCTTCGCGAACACGTCAAATCGTACCGGAAACTCAATCCTAGTCGACCACATCGAGATACTCGATATTGTAATTGGTTCTTTGCCAATCTTACCAAAGACAACGATATACAATTTGACACAACGGGAATGATGGATTCTGGAGAATGGTATGCCCCAAGTGTGTTTCAGCATCCCGATGGACGCAGGATCGCCTGGGGGTGGATTGTAGAGCAGGATATCAGTGAAAAGCTCGCGGCGGAAAAGGGCTGGATTGGCTGTTTGGGTATACCTCGGGAACTCAGTTTAGGAGTGTATGAGGGAGTAATAGGAACATGCTCAACATCGCTGGCTGAGATTACAAGTTTAGAGGTAGAATCCGCCCAGAATCGAATTGTGACCCTCGACATTCGCCCTCTCCGTGAACTGGAGTCTCTCAGACGAGCTTCGTTGTACGAGTACGATTACAAGTCGAGTTCGACACCAAACGGTATCATACTCAAGCAAGCACCCGACTGTTACGAACTACTACTTCGAGCCGAAGTAAACGCACAGGGACACGGATCAATATCGCTCAAGATCCGTGAATCTTCATCTGTACACACGACCATATCATTTGACACCCAACGAGAGGAGCTTGTGATTCACCGACAAGCGTCCTTTGTCGATGACGAAGACGAAGGCGGAATTTGCCTACAGGATGAAATAGCCGCATTAACGCTATTCCGCTATACCTCCCACTTCGAGTCGCTCGAACTACGTGTTTTTGTTGACAAAGATGTCGTAGAAGTTTTCGCCAATGGACGAGCGGCCATTGCTACTAGGATATATGCGCCAAAGGACGCCAGCGGCATCTCGATAGTTCAGGAGGGCGAATTGCGGGTCTCAGAGATGCAGATCTGGGAACTCGGCGGAATAGGCCTCGTCAACTAGGTATTGCATGGCTCATTCTGCGTCAGCCAAGCTATACAGATTCTCAATTTGGGTTAAAAAATTGATGTATTGCACTATTGTTAAATCCTTTCTATCGCGTCGTGAGTGCGGGACCTACCAAGATAATCTTGAGCGGCCGATAGTTCTTGCGACTGGCTGTCATGGCTGTCCAGCTCGTCTAGCAAAGAGGCCGCTACATATCGGATCTTGCTGACGCCTGGTAGAGCGTTAACAGCTGAGGTCAGCCTCATCCGCAATATCATTTACCTATGAGGTCGAGAGGCAGAGTACGTAGAATGTGTAAAAGATCAGCTAGCACCTTGTGCTTTGCCTCGCGGAATCGGGGCAGAGATCCAGTATGTACTGGTAGGCGGAGCTGCAGGAGGTATTCCTGATATTGTATCCCCATGAACAGTACGCACTGCTGGGAGGGTCAGTATTGTCTGACTTTATTCCACCAACTCACGCGAGTCATATGTATGTTTGCTTGTTGTATAACGAAAGCTCTCTTTGGTTCCTCACGGATCAACAATCGCCCTTCATCGTATTCTGGCAAGTCTAGAGTATCGGGAAAATCGAAAATATCGCTTTCAGCTCAGCGTGTGAGTCTCGCTGTCGGAGGTCCAGACCCACCGTGGAGAAGGATTGACACTGCTATCAATGAGGAGATGTGGAGGACAATCGTCAAGGACATGTTCAAGGTCATCCAGCAGCACTGCAAGCTCCGCCTCTCTGAGGCGCAACGCTGATCCGGAGGGAGGATTACGGTGATCCCTCTCTCGTCTGACCAATATCCTGCCTGCAACTACAGTTCAGTCAAGAACATCATATATGCCTTACGCCTCCATATATCTGTAATGCAGCGGAAACCATCCAGTACAGAGGGCATGAGGTTCGAGTTGGAGGGGCGGTCCATTTCGGTCCTCTCAGAAGTGCTGGATCGTCAATGTACGTGACGGATTCTTCCACGGTCCACACACATATGAAGGGGGCCGGACGTGTCAATCAGCTCGTCATCGCCGATGAGCATGCGTCCGCCTTCGCTCAAGGCTGCAGACCTGTCGCCGGTATAAATAAGCCACCATAACCGTCTTGACAGCTCGCAATCGGATGGAACATCACATTCTGCCCCTAGCGATTGAGATTGTCCGGATGGCGAAGGGTAAGACTGAAATAAGTCGCAGCAGAGGAAAAACATTGTAATGAAGAAATCCTCACAGATTCTCGATCCAGCTGGTTGTTCAGCGCAGACGCAACGTTCATTCCATGATATTCTTTTGAGGCTGCAATCTGACCCATATTATGGCAAACCCAACCAACGCTAAGCGTCAATTGTGATCGACCGTGATCACGCACCAGTACACAATGAAATCTGCGGTCAATTCGCTTCGACGCAGCTTGGATTGAGGACTTACATCGCTGCAATGTGTTTTGTGTGAATGGCTTCGCGAGGTGCTCCCTTGCAATGCCACAGCTTTCCACGGTTAAGCGCCGCAACGAAGGCTTGTCACCGGGCAAAATTTGATGCGGAACTAGAGAAATAGTGAACGCGGCCATGGCGAAGACCATGGCGGTCCATTCATCTTGTAGCGGTTCTTGTTCCCGATGTCCGTGATAGTCTTTCAGGAATGTGGGAGGATGCGGGAAGGGTACTAAGCAGTAAACGTAGTCAAAGTACATGTCGATAACGGTGGTCAACAGCGATCGAGTGAAGATACCGTCAAACGGTCCAGCGCCTGCAGATTGTTCGTCTGACCATGGAAGCTGCCACTGAGAGGGGATCAAAGGAGGATAGTCTGACGGAAAGAGGATTGCTGCGGGTCGAGATACCGCACCTGAACCGGCCTGACTGCGTTTATCCTCGCCCCAACCGACAATGTGTTGATCCGGGGTTGTTGTTCCCTCGGATACTTGTACGCCATCGCGCAGCGGATCGGTGACCAATGCGCTTGTTGTACCGGAACTGCGCCTAGTGTACCTATTGGTAAGTAACCATTGGGAGAAAAACTTACTTCGATGGAGGGCCGGGACGCTTCCGCTTATACGTCACGGTGCCTTTGGTCAGCTTCATCAGTAAAGCTGCTCACATGGCAGATCACCAGAACGACATGATGAGCATCGGTCAGAATTCAGATCTCTGGCGCATCGGATCCTGCGTGTGAGTGTGGAGTCCGGTGGGTCGCTTACTTTCGTTCTCGACATACTAGCCACGTCAACCTTGCAGCAAATTTCGGAAAGACTGTACATACGATCACATGCACCTTGACGATATCAGCCAGAACTCACTCACTGCTGACTTACCTAGAGGTTTCGCGATGGTACCGCGTGGGGAGCGGTAGTGTTGTTGCATTATGAGTTGATTGCTTAGGGAAATATGGTGGAACCTTGCTGTTCCCTAGTTGATCCCGCATGCCCCGGCGGAGTGTTTCCTTATATACCCGATCAGAAGCTGCGAAGTCACAAAATGCATAACCCGCTGGGACGCGACCAAGCTCTCTACATCTACCGTGAACCGTCAACTGAATTGTCTATGCACAGAGGTTCTGGAAAATCTTTTTAACTAATAACGCGGATTCTTTCGGTGTACGCTTCAATTCATTCTGGCGATCGACATGGGTTACACCGAATCGTGGACCGTACCCCGCGGACCATTCCAGATTACTGTGGACGTCAGCGCATGCTCGTATCTGTCACCCACTCCAACAGAGACCACCCGAAGTAGCCAGCGACCGGAATTCCAGCTTTGCGGGCTTGAACCAACTCGTGGATGTAGCTATCAAAGTAGTGTTGTCGATTTTCATCGTTGACGATCGTTTCCAGGGGCAGATCACCTTCATCCTGCTCGGCGTATCCGTTCTCCGTAACAACAATTGACAGGTCTCGGTGGTCACAAGTGACACTTGGATTCGTCCATACGTTGCGAACATGCTGTAGGAGGCGCCCGAAGCCCCATGGCACTATGTAAGGATGTCCGTTGTGACCCCGGTGACCGATTGACTTCCCATCTCGTTCGGTCACAAACTCGATTCCACCAAAGATCTCATCAACCGCAGAAGGCGAAGACAGTAGTTTGCCGGTAGCTAATCGCGTCGAGTAATGGTTGAGTCCGAAGCTGACATTGAGCGTCGATCTTGGTCAGCAACACGTACAAATCAGATGAACCCGATACAATGTCCCATTCCTCTTGAGAGAATCTCAGTATACCATGTTTGTCTGTCTCTTTGCCCCTACTGTTCAAGCGACCAAGATAGATCGGGTCGGCGAAAATGCCGACGGACAAGTCCATGCCCCGTTCCGCCGCATCCCTGGCTTCGCAAGATTCGTCAAGGGGCTCCACCCACTCAATGTTCTTCCATCAGCTCGCTTCGATCATCGAATACCTACTAAAGTAATGGCGATTGTGCCCATCTGGATCTGCTGGAAGTCTTTGCGGTAGACCTGGACCGAAAGCGCATGGACCATGATCAAGTTCCGTGCCAGCCTGTCGGTGAGCTGTGGCCACGACGCCCGACTCACTGCCATCTATCGATCTGCATATCGAATGTTTTGGGTGACAGAGAAGTGGCCGTAAGCATAGTGAATATCTGAGGCTAGAGTTGTCAGACATGCCGAGTTCTGGAGACTTACCTCATTAAGAGTAATCCAATTCTTGACCCTGTCGCCGAAATGCTGAAAGCAGACCTTGGAGTAGTGCTTGAAGTCTGCATATAATCGTGTTTCATCTTTGTCTCTTGCGAGAAGGCCACCGTAACGTTTCTGCAACTCTAGCGGGAGATCCCAGTGAAACAGAGTGACATAAGGGGTGATACCGGCCTCAAGAAGCGCGTCAATCTAAAGCATAAGCGTGGTCTAGACAAGGAGTAAGACTCACCAAAGTCGAGTAGTACTGGATTCCCTCATGGTTGAGTGGATCGTTCTCTCCACCTGCTTATGAGCATTCTGTGTCACGCCTTGCACATACCAAGCGGAATGATCCTCGACCAAGATATCGAGAAGCGGTAAGCATTGCATCCGTACTCTTTAAGCAATGCCACGTCTTCTGTCCATCTGTTATAAGAATCACAAGCGATGTCGCCGTTGTCTAAGCCTTCCAGTACTGGTTCCCATACGCTCAATCCCCGTCCGCCCTGATCGAAGCCCCCTTCTATCTGGTATGCGGCACTGGCATATCCGTGATGAAACTCTCTGGGTAGTGAGCCCTTGAGCTCTGCGTTCAGCGATAGTCGAGACATGTTGATACAGATCAAAGGTGGTGGATGTTTGCTGAGTTTAGATCAGACCTCTGCACTGCTTGAGACGAGCAGACAGAATACTGTGATCATGCGGGTGACCAATATAACCGCGTTCTTCCGTTCAACCTTCCGGATATCCTGCCGGGAGATCTTCCGTAGGTTCGAGCGAGATCGTCCGTCCGCGTGTTGGGCACTGCTAGAGCGATCGCCGCAGACGCGGAACGCCCCTCGGAAGAACTCCGTACGTCCCGGGGGGCCAATATAATGTGCCCCACTGGCCGACCAGACAGTCTCTACGTATATAATGCTAACCTGATCGTCTTCTGGCAGACCACAATCATCTTGTCACAATGAGCGCAACACTGCCTATTATCGAGCCGTTGTCAAACCCCAAACCAGAGTATGAGGGTGACATTGAACACAAGGACGATCTCGAGGGAGTTCCACCGACTTCCCAAGACCGCACGATCTCTGCCTACGCCGACTGGCCAACGAAGAAGACTATCGGGACATTCTGGCGACTGTATCTTATCGGTTTTGCAGTATCTGTCTCCGGCATGTATCTCGGCTTCACTTTGTCTTTGCCTGGCTCAATAGTTGCTAACAGAGGTAGGTTATCGTTCATTACAGCTCGCTGACAGGCAGGATTCATCGCTCAATTCGGCACAGTCATTGTCGATGGTCAACTGGCCCTTGACGCACAGTACGTCGGTCTTTGGAACGCCATAAACTTCGTTTCTCAGGTCGTCTTTCAAGTAATTTCGCCTTTCTCGGCCGATCGCTTCGGCCTCCGCTTCAACCTGTGGACTTTCACCTTTTTTATCTTACTCGCTATCATCATCGAGATTGTAGCGAAAACTTGGTGGCAATTCCTCTTTGCCAAAATCGTTGGTGGTTTCGCCGCCGGTTTCATCGGAACTTCGATCATGGCTTATATCTCTGAAATCACAATGCCAAAGATGCGAGGTCCGCATCTGTCTGCTTTTGCCTTCTTCTTTGCGTTGGGCCAGGTTGCATCTGCGATTGCTCTCGAAGTTCTGGAGCAGACCGCGCCATTGGAGTTCCGACGCGCTTTTTATGCCGAATTCGCGATTCTCGCTGTCTGGCTCCCGATCCTCATTCTGCTGCCCGAGTCACCGGCCTGGTATTACAAAAAGGGCAAACATGACTCTGCCAAGAAATCTCTGAAGAGGCTCATCGGGAATGTTTCCGGATACGATTGGGATCGCGAGTACGCGGTCATGGCTGAAGAGATCGACAATTCGCTTGTACTCATGGAGAAATCCAGTAAATACGGATTTGTTGCCTGCTTCAAAGGTACCAACCTCCGCCGAACTCTGGTCTCCACAATTCCTTTCTCGATGCAGGTAGGTTCCAATCATGATGCTGGATCTGACAGTAGAACTTCGTCGGCGCCCCTCTGATGTTCAACGTCACCTATTTCTTTTCCCTTATCGGCCTAAAAAATGCTTTCCAGAGCAACGTGATCGTTCTTTGTGTCCTCATGGCTGGTGTCGTCGCCTCGTTCTATTTGGTCGACAAAGTTGGTCGACGTCCACTTCTGCTCGGTGGCGGAGTCATCATGAGTATATGTGTGCTCATTGTCGGCATCATCGGAACGCGGGAGATTTCTGGAGCTCTACCAAACGTTTTGGTGGCCGTTGTCTGCATCTGGGTGATTGCATACTCTTTGTCTTGTGCCCCTATTGGTCAGTAGACTACTCACTGTCGGAAATAATGAGTTGCTGATTGTCCAGGTTGGCTATGTTTGGTGGAGCTATCGACTCCCATGCTCCGAACGCAGACGGCCGGAATAGCGGCTGTTCTTCAATCTTGCAGTGGAGTAGTCTTTGTGAGTCTTCTGATCCCCCAGAATAAAGCTCAGTGCTAATGACTAGAACTATACCGTTCCTCTGATGATCTCCCCACAGTACGCTGGGTGGGGTGCCAAGATTGGTACGTATCGCCCTATAAAGCCCTTTCCATATGTCCGCTCACGCGGCAGGATTCTTCTTTGCTGGTCTCGCCATTCTCTTTACGATACTCGTCTGGTTTACCGTTCCCGAGACCAAAGGGCTGACATACGGTGAGATCGATGATCGATTCGAGCGACGATTGCCAGCTTGGAGATTCAGGGATGTAGCAGTCGAATCAAGGGAGCCAAGCGTTGCTTGAGCCGCTTATGTATGAGAGGTGAAAGGCATTTCCAAGACAGCATAGTACTGTACATATCGTGCGATGTAGTTTGGTGGTACTGAGAAGCGGCAGTGCATTTCTCATAAAGCTCAGTACTTTCGGCCCGTATTCAGATCGAGAAGTCTGTGGACCGCACATAAGCTGGGACAAACCGGCCCGAAGGACTTTCTTCGACCTGCTGATGTCGCATTCATACCCTCAGGCCACACATTAGCATGGCAAAGGGCGAAGCGTTTCCGTATCGGAACACGCGATCTCGCTCCAGAGATGATCAATAGCATCGTCCTCGACGACTGTGGTGCGTCATGCCGCCTCTTTACACAAGCATCAATCGTGTAAGTGTGTCAGTCAGCAGAAGGTTAAGCTGGAACGAGCGAATCGAGATTTTGGCTCGAACTGCCCGCCCCGCCACCTTCTGGGAAATCGAGCAATTCCAATCAGTACTCAACATATAATCAATTTGACATCCCAACCAGCGCTAGACCTAGCTGGACCTTGAGTTTGACCCGATCAAGTCCGTTGATCAGGAAATGAAGCGCAATATCCCTCGATTGATCATATCATTCATGAAATCAAAGATTTCCTCATCTCATCTTGTCTCATCGTCCATCCAGGTATCTCTCTCCATCTCCCATCCCTTTTTCCTTCTCTTCTCCTGAAGAGAGAATCCAACTCTATCTCTAACCTAATTTACAATTCTCATCCAACTCACTTCATCTAATCACGATCACAATCACACCATGACTAGAACCCTCCGGCTCCAGGTGCTTTATCCCCTTCCCTCTTTAATGCTAGTAAGATTTCCTTCATTCTTCCTAGATCTGATCCACCGGGTACAGAGGGTCTGATTGTCTTGGATTCTGATATGTCAGCGAGCCCTCCGAATAAGGACTAGAGAGCCAGTCAAAGAAGGAGTCTACTAGGGATCTTCTCTAGGGGTATGTCGGATACGAGGATATTCAGGGAGGGGGATGTGAATGGCCTGGCGCCCCGAGGTGACTTACGTGAGTTTTCCAATTGAATCATATCCGTAACTCTCTCCCACGAGGTTCCCTTTGCGATACCCTCATTTAGCTTCTCTAGGTATGCAGCTTCGGATTCCCTGCTTGTCAGCGCTGCTCTGTGGGAATGGTCGGTGTATGGTGGATGGGCCGACTGATTCACGGCTGTGATGGTGAAATCCATTTCAGACCGCAACAACACCAGCTGAATCCCCTCGTCGAAACCAAGCTGAAAACCGGCCGAATATCCGTATCCACCCCACATCGCCTGCCCTTGACCGTGTCCATTCTCAACTCTCTGATCCAGTTTCACCAATGGAAAGAAACGGTGTTTGGGATGGGAGCCGAGGTAGAACAGACAGCCCACCGGCCTGACTAAAGACTCACTTGTTCTCCCTAATATTCCTCTCTTTAACCTTATTATAATCCTCATAAAACCCATCAATCCACTTCTCTGCCTCACCACTCATTTTATCCCTCCTCTCTTGATCTTCCGCATCCCTCTTCTTGATCTCCTCTTGCTGTTTCGCACGCCATGCTTTAATAGGTTCAGTATCTTCTTCTGTTGTCGGGAGGATATTGTTGAATGTAGGAGCGGGTAGGATACTTGATCTAGGTTGTTGTTGAGTTTGAGCTGGAGCGTATGGGGATTGACCGTATGGTTGGGGAGCTAGGGCGTTGTAGACTGGTTTTTGTACCTGAGATTAGCTCGTTCCCGTTATGACTGCTTCGGAGATGACAAGGGAAAGCTCGGACCGCTGCTTCATATGCCAACCCCCCTCCCACTTGGGTATCATCATATGGGCCTTCAATGTGGAGCTCGGACCGTGCTCGCTTCTCCTTCGGCTTGCACAGGCTCTGACCCAGGCCAGACCCGTACGCCCCTTAGTCTCGCTTCCCCCTGCCGAGCATTTCTGCTTCACGTCCAGACTACCAATCCACTCTCTTGTCCAGAAACTGGGACTATCCTCTGTCTGCTCACTCAAATCTCCGCCGTCGCGCCAGTCTTTCAGGCCTCCTCGCCCTCGAACCACGAACCTCATTCTTGACTTACCTCTTGCTGAGGGACCTCTCCCGATAAATCCGGGAACGCACTCTCAAACTTCTCCCTATCCTCATCCTCCCCTAATCCAGCGAAACCAGTCACTCGAACTTCAGAGGTAGGAGCGGGTTCATCAAGAGAAGGAAACGCGTCCATTCCTTGTGGTTTATCCTCAACCGGGGATTTAGCAGGTGGTGATTCTGATGATTAGCTTAATCACTTATAGATGGGCAAATGAGACGTACCGAAATCATCGAAACCGCCTGATGGAGCTGATGTTGCTGGAGCTGGAGTAGAGGAGGATGGGTTATTAAAGAAATCAGCGTCTTCGCCTATTCATCAGTTATTGCTACGTTGTATATTATATGAGCTCGCAAACTGACCGAGAGCTGCTTTCTCCCTAGCTAAGAAATCTGCCATTGGATCATCCGACATTGTTGCTGATTGTATATACTCTAAGAGGTGATCGCCAAGGGGTATGTATGTATGTATGTATGTATAGACAATAGACAGCAGTGGACATAGAGAGTGACGTGGGGGAAGGAGGGGCGGCGTTATAAACGGGATTATAAACGCGTGGCACATGCTCAAGGTGGAGGTTGTCCACTTGAGCAGAGGGATAATCAAGAGGCTAGGTGTGTATACTCGTATAACAAGGAATGGTGGATCCTAGGCTGAGTATAGACCAGGAGCCTACTGAGACTGCTACAGTAACCTATCCGCATAAATGGGCTAATATATTGACTGCTCCGCTGAGTGAAGGTGCTGGTGAGTCGAACAATAGGCTGGGCTGAAGACCAGTATCGACATTTCTGGAAGCTCTTAATCCATGTATTACGGACAAATTCGTACCCACGCCGTGAGTACTCATCTGCATGGGGTCCATCAACAACTACTTCTGTTTAGTGTAAGCTGATCAGAAGAATGATAGTCCAGTCATTAATCTATTATACCCTCCATCCCCCAATCCCACCACTCCCAACGCATACTCCGACGCCCTTATCTATACTATACAAGATCGCATCTCTCCATCCGACTTCCTCTTTAACATTACATCATACTATCCCGACACATCAACGGGAAAAGCTAGATATACCAAATTGGCTATATTACGATGTGAATGGTGACGAGGAGAAGAATATAAAGAGGAGAATGAGGGCTTGTGAGAAAGAGGGTGTTTGGGCGTTACTATGGGATGTTTCACAGTTTGAGCCTAAATACGCGAATATGAATGATGGTGCGGAAGCAGAGAAGGGCGATACGTTGGCAAAGGGGAAAGGGGGAGGAAGGAGAGGTAAGAGGAGAAGGAAGAGAAGGAGAATAGGTGCAAGTGATGACGAGGATGAGGGGGCAGGAGGAGGGAAGAAGAAGAGAAAGGTGAGCGAGAGAGGATGGGTGCTACTGGAGTGGTTGGTACATGTATGGGAAAGAGATCAGGTAGAGAGGGGTGGTGAGTCTTTCTTCTATCGATAATCATACTTCACCTTTGCATTACTGGGGTATCAGAGGAAAGACACTGATGGTCAGATTATTCCTCGGCGTTCCTGGCTCAACTCCCAAAATCAGGTGATATGCAAATCGATAACCCCACTCTACCTCTCCAGGTGATCTCCTCCTTCCTCAATACCGTAGATGTCGGTTCAGAGCTCTCGGCCGCTCCAGAAACGGAAACGGAAGGGAAAGTGGGGAAAGAGGAATTACGCAGGAGGGAACGTACAGCCAGTCGACTCCTATCTCTAGTGAGTGCCCATCTACTCGTCTCGCCCTGTTCTATTTGAGGTCATGTCCTATCTCCTATAGCCAAGGCTGAAATTTTAGTTGATCAATACCGCCAATCCCCTAAATGCAGACAAGTCAAAACCCCCATTCCACCCTTCGACCCTCACCCTCTCCCTCCTCCCTTTATTCCGCCTACCACCCGCGAAACTCCAATACTTCCTCCGAATATTTCCTTGCGCAAGTACAAGAGATAAATCCACTCTGGCCCATTTCCTCCTTCATGCAATTGAAGATACCGCTGGTATCCGATCTGAGAAAATGGTAACTCGTCAAAGTCAGAATCAGAGTCGGAAATCGAAATCGAAATCCTCTGAAGAGGGGGATTTCGTGGTTGATCCTGATTCAATTACGAATACGAATTTCGCTAGACCGACAGTGGGGTATATGTTTGAATTACTCCTCTTACCTCCCCAGGCTCAGGGGAATGGGCAGGACGACTCGGACGATGATGAAGAGGACGAGGAGGATACAAAGGGGGAGAGAATGGGGATAATGAAATTAGTCCTAGTGGCTACTATGGTCCAGATCGAGGGAATTGATCAGACTGAATTCGCGAAAAGTAACGATGAGGTCTGGCGGGATGAATTCAAGGAGAGTATCGATGAAGATCAAGCTCAGGATGGAGGAGATGGAAATGGAGTTGAGGTCGGAGGGTTGATCTTGACTTTACTTGACACGGTTCGGGAGGGGTAGTATTGGGCGAAACTGAATGACTAGATACGAATCAGTAGAAACTCTCGTAGAGTGATGTTGTAGCTGATTTACGATAATAATGATCATGTAATGACATGAATGATATGAATGCGGATGAATGGTATTCTGCATGAGGTCAGGATTCGAGTTTCATGCAAGTGTAGACATGTTCATGCCACATCGCCGTTTCGGTCGGGAAGTCATGCTGTAGCAAGGACAGCACCGCATCAGAACCAGAAACAGAGGTAGAGTCTCAGATTGATGGCGAATGATAGATCTCTCCAGTCGCACGCAATTCAGCACAGCATATCACGACCGGAACGATGAGTTGGTTGAAGGACTTGCCGGACTCAATATTGAATATTGGCATACTGTAATCAATCATATGCAATCAAAACATGCTCTCTTCTACTATACCACACTCCCCTACTACCTACCCCTTTACAGCTTTCAAGAATCTCTCGACTTTACCACGATCCTTCCATCCATCCGCCCCCTCAACTCCAGAACTAACATCAACAGCCACAACACCTCCAGACTGTTGAATCGCCATTCCAACATTTTGATCATGTAATCCACCAGCTAAGATCACTGGTAATCTCCCCCCACCCTCACCGCCTACTTCTCCATTATCAATCACTTGACGAGCGTATTCCCATGGGAAAGACTTCCCTTCACCTCCACCACCCGTCTGACCTCCTGCTCCAGCTGCATCGAGAAGAATATGGGCATTAAGACCTGGTCTGGTAATTTGACCTCCTGTGATTGTACCTTCCTGAGAAACAGAGAAAGTCTTGATGACTGGTACAGGAATCCAATTGGCGTATTCCTGAGGTTCGGTTCCATGTAATTGAACCATATCTAATGGAATACTTTCAACTAGATCCAGGATATCGGAAAGTGGTTGATTCCTAAATACACCAACTAGTAATGGTTTTCGTCTCGATGAAAGTCGAGTAGCGTGATGTGTGAACCAAGAGGATTGTGTTTGTGCAGATGATGTGGATTGAGATTGAGCTTGAGATTGGAAAGATTGTCGGGCGGATTGTACGACTGTTGATATTTCTCGAGCTAGTTCTTTCGTGATTGATCGCTTGACACCAGGGACAAGGACTATACCGACCATATCAGCCCCAGACTCAATAGCCATCTTGGCATCATCCACACTTCTAATACCACAAATCTTGACCAGTGGTCTCTCCTTGTTCTCTTGCTGCTGAACAGCCGGAAGTCCAACTAACGCTCTCAAGAACGCTCCCGTATCTTCAGCCCTCATTAAACTCTCTCCTACCAAAACCGCCTTGACCCCTTCAGCAACATACCCAGCCACATCTTCCGGTTTACTAATCCCACTCAATGCACATAAGATCACATCCCGACCTTCCAATGCAGCATTAACGCGCGAAGTAGTGGTCATGTCGACTTGGAAATCGTGTAAATTCCTATTATTGACTCCAATCACTTTCGAACCGAGATCAAGTGCGATATTCAATTCGGAAGGATTGTTAACTTCGACCAAAGGTTCCATGCCGATTGATACCGAGTACGAATAAAGTTCCTTGAGTAATTCGATATCGAGCATGGCGACAATAAGGAGAACGGTATCGGCACCGTATAATCTCGCTTCATCAATTTGATATGTTGAAACAATGAAATCTTTTCGTAAAATCGCAGGTCGATTCGGTATTGATGCAACTGCATTTCGAACAGCCAACATATCCACTAATCCACCTTTGAACCATTTAGGTTCAGTCAATACTGAGATCACAGAGGCGCCAGCCATGGCATACTTGATCCCTTGTTCTGGAGCCGATGCGGAAGGAGCGATATCGCCTTTGGACGGTGAAGCCCTCTTGATCTCGGCCATGATTGCAGTGTGTGGAGTTGACTTGATTCGATCAACAAATGATATTAAAGGTGGACATGTATGGAGGGCGATTGATTTTTGGACATTGGCAGGTGTTGTCGAGGGGATCAAAGCGGATTGCGAGACGTCGGAAAGTCGTTGAGTGTGGATCCGGTTCAAGATTGTGGGTAAGCCAGCACTTGCACTAGAGCCGGGAGTGGGGGTATTGGAAGCATTGCCATTGGGGATTCCAGCGGAATTGGAACCAGTCGCAACGGCAGCGACGCCATTGATTAGTCCATCCGGTTTGGTATTATCGGTAGAATCGATATCTCCCTTTTCAACCACCTCCGGTCCTTTGCCTCCTCCATTGACCACTCCCTTTCCTTCGCTCGAACTAGCTGGTACACCGCACCAAGCGTTCTCACCACCCCAAACTCCTCCCTTCATTTTCAAGAAATTAGCAACCAATCCTTTCCCACCTTCGCTCATGCAACTCTCTGGATGATATTGAACAGCTTCAACACACGCAGTTCGATGTCGGACAGCCATGATTACTCCTGAATCTTGTGTAGTTGCCGAGACTTGTAATTCTTTTGGTAATGACAGTAGATTGGCGGCTAGGGAATGGTATCGAGTAGACGATAGGAGTGGTGGTAAGTCATGGAAAGATCCTAGGGAATCATGTTGGACGAATGATGTTTTGCCATGTTTGATTTCTCCAGCATATGAGATCTATTATCAGCTTGGGCCTCAAAACCGCCATTGTACACCTGGCGAGACACGACATACCTCTCCACCTAAAACGTCTACTAGACATTCCAATCCCATACAAATTCCCAATATCGGTAATCTGCCAATTCCCCAAGTAAGGACATCCCTACTGATCCCACTGTCCGTGGAGGGGTGTCCAGGTCCGGGACTAATTACGACTCGATCAAGATCTCCAGCATCGAACATCGCCTAATATCAGCTCTACTCTATCCTTCGACTATCTTCATATAGCGACACAAAGTCGGCCGAACGGCATGTCCAATGGGGGCAGCCTGACGGCCTGTGGAAAATGGGCACTGACCTGAATATCCTCGATAGTAATCTTGTCATTCCTCTTAACCAATGGATTACCTCCTAGAACAGCGATATCGGCATAAACATTCCAAGTGAATGAATCGTAGTTATCGATAATCAATGTATACCCCATCTTGCTTATATATGGTATATGGTATATTATAGGAGGAGGTGAACAATGGTTGATTGAAATCTCGAGTCGTGGGCGGGAGTATTCATGTAAAATACAATTTGTGAGGAATCAACTGTACGAATACGAGTACACCCAGTCTAGGTGTCGAAAGAGTAGATATAAACCTGATAAGTAAAGTAGACAAGATGGAGAAGTTCTCAAAATGGAGAGTGAGCTGCCTGACAAATTTAAGGGGGACAAACGACTGACGAGCAGGATCCGTCGACTGGTATTCAGGTATGTCGTTATTATATGTAAATTGAACTGGAAATTGACGATCAGCCATTCCTCCCAATAGCCCAGCCACAGCTCGCACCAGCTATCAAGCTCTTACTCTTCCCACTAGCTACAGCTATCAGCTTGGTCAGGGCTATTCTACTATTAGCCGTTACACTCATTCACGTCATCCTAGTCGATGGAGTCTGCTTGATCTTTGTGCGTTATCCCCTCATGCTTTATTCGACCACTGGGTCAGAGTTCAGGGCTAAGCTGATGATAGATCCCGATCCCACCTTTGTATCGATTGGTATCATGGTCGATCACTGCACTGACTTGCCGTTTGGGACTTGGGATTATGGGATATTATTGGATTACTACTGAATTAGTATCAGGCAAGAAATCGTAAGTCCCTACTACCGCGTCGCACATGTGTTTCTTCCCACATTTGTTCAACAGAGTGATAGAATAACGCTCATATATCAGGGCAAAGAATATATCCCAGACAAATCGAAATCCTCGAGCTGGAGATTTGATCATATCAAACTACACTTCCCACATTGATATCCTATATCTAGCATACCGATATAACCCAACTTTCTTACTACCCACATTTGCCCCCCTGGCCGACTCCAACCCAACCACAGCCTCAACAGGTCGACACACAGGAACAGGATCCGCTAATATAACGACTACCCAACCACAACCGGATTTCCTAGGTTACACACCTATTCCCCTTTTCAGTCTTTTAGCTCGGACTGGACAATTACCCATTAGTCAAGATGTACTTTCGGTGGGAAGCTACAAGACGTTGAAAGGAGCTAGAAGGGGTGAGAAGAGGGTGGTGGTTCTACTTGCAGAGGGTACTACTTCTAATGGACGGGCTGTGTTGCGTTTCCCAGATGGAATTCTGCAGGAGGGGGATATTGGGAAAGATGACGAGGGGATTGTATGGTTGAAATTCTTCCGGTAAGTCGGGGTTTACAGTATTCACAGAATGTCACATACCTCTCCCATCTCTCTTTCGAGAGAGCTCTCAGTTTGAAGTCCCCTGATATCTCAACACAGTCGTGATTCAACGAAGCTAATCAACAGCCACGCACCCCCAACACCCCTTTCACCACCATCAACATCCCCCCTCCCTTTATCCCCACTCTCATTCCTCCAATCCCTATCTTCAATCCCACCAAAAGCACTACACATAAGAACCCTCCACCCGTCCCATTCCCCTTCATCCCCCTCATTCCTCCCCTCTGAGATCCTCAGTAATACCCCCGGAGGTTTCGAGGGTGTGGGTAAGAACGGGGAAGGGGCCTGGAGGGAGGCTATTGCTGTTACGCTTGCTGAACTTGGACGAGTGAGGCGAGTGAGGGGTATGGGATGGGTTGAAAAGAGTGGATTCTTGGGGTATTTCTACAAACGCGGAAGGAGGTAGATGTGAATTGTTTCCTTTGAGGGGAGGGAATATGGTGACTAATCAATTCAGTCGAGATAGAGTGATATAATGCAGCGTCATGATGATGATGAAACTCAAAGTCAGAAATCTTAATTGGCGACGACGACTTCTGCAGGGAATAACGAAGCCTAGGACCGGCCAACCAATCGTTCAATGTCGTTAGAGCTAAGTTTAGCGGATCAATCTTCATACCAATCTGGGGGTGTCACTACAAGCCACAAGAACAATTCTAAGACTCCAAATCAGCCACTCATCCCCGATGTTCAATCCGATCCAACATGTTCACTGATACCTCACCAACCAGTACCTCCGATCACGACAATGGTCTTTCTGGTGTAGTACTCACCGCAGACTTGACAGGTATAGTCAAATCCCCTGCTTGTCAGTTCACCTCCCCTTGGACTTGAAGGTCAACTCAACTCACCAATTTTACAACCTCTCATACACCCTATCCATCAGCCTTCATGTTCATACAAGTCCAGTCGTCAAGATACTTACAATCTGATATTTGAGCCCAGGAAAGTGTAAATGGAATCTCAATCTCTATAAGCCCAGACCTCAGATCGATCATGGCGATCCTTGGATTTAAAGCTCTCATCGCGGAATGGATCTGCTCTATGGTGAAAGTAGGTGGAATTGGACCTATATGGAAGGTGGTTGAAGATAGATGTGTCTCCTGGACTCTCGGGGGAGGAACTGAATATTGAGTTCTATGATCACCAAGGGTGACACCAGGGGGGCGGACGATGATTGCGTTAGCGCGTGTTCCTCGATGATCAAGGTGGGGAGGGGGATCGCGGCTGTTCCACTTGACTCTTTGATCATTTTCATTCTCATTCTCATTCTCATCTTCATGGTCATACCCATGCTTCGGAGGATATGAGCGGATTTGCGTGGGTATGAGTCCGGGTGGAGCTTCAATCCGGATCCTAGACCGAGCTTGAGGTCGGTGAGCGGTAGCCGATACATCGAGAGTAGGGAGAGCATCTGCCATTGGATATGTCGTCTATGATCAACGTTCCTACACTTCACCTTAAGAGGTCTCAAGAGGTAATGGACTCACGAAGAACGATCTAGCCCTGGGATTCAAGCTATTTCTATTTCCATTTCCCATTTCATTCCTACCCTCATGACCAGATCTTTCAATACTGTTTCCAGGATATATGTGGCCTCTTCCATAGCGACTCCCATGGCCGTTCCTAGGATGATCTCCCAACCTCTCAGAATCAACCATTGATCTGTTGAAGACGATCTCTTCTGACATTCTACCAAAAGATCGATTATAATGATGGGTATGGTGGTGGATACACGCACAGGATCGAGCTTGAGTATGACTTTTGGGAGAGAGTGGGTGATGTCTACGATGCGGGTATTCAAGATCAGACATGAGTCAAGGAGATGGAAGGAAGCGGATGGATGAACAGATGCTTGGAAGATAGGGGCGGCGCTGATGTCTGTGCGATAAGGTGGTCCGTGCGTTGGTGTCATGAGCGACGGCTAAGCCTCTGCATCTCCTGATTCTCTAGGTCTTGACACTGACAGCCCAATCCTGATACATCAAGCGCCGCTAACCCAAATGCACAGATATCCTTCATACTATATCGCACTCTATCTATTATATCTCTACTGACTACAGCAGTCACCCGATCTCGATCCTACCCTTCCCTTCAACAAGATGGATTAGGATTAGTCTCTTAAATCCTGTTCCTCAATAACCTGCACTCGACAAATCAGTCCCAGTAACCTGGATATGTTTCCTCAAACAACCCCTAATCCTCTCTTCATCCCCCTTTGGAGCTAATTTTCGTTCTGGGTGGAACCTCTCGAGAGTCTCCCGGAATTCATGTGGGTAATCTGTAATTACCCCATCTACTCCTATATCCAGGATGTACTCGAGCATATTCTTTCGGCTAACGATCAGCTCCACTGCTTCCTTTCCATTGCATGTCCTTCCAGCTCTATCTCAAGCTCGCACAGGTTCTGCTTGCGAACACTGGCTTGCTCTCCCACTCGCTGTCGCGACTTCGACCCATTTATTCGTGACTCACTTCGCAGTCCATGGTTTCACACCCATACCCAACTCTTTCGCAACATCAACCATTGTCTGATTAACGAATCCAACCCATCCCTCCTGGCTCGGATCAATAGCATCAGGTGCAGATTCCCCAGAAGTCATTGTTGGGGAAATATAATCCGCTCCGATTGAATGTGCGGCCCTGACTACTCGTTCGGCTACTGTGGATCCTTCGAAGTCGTCGATGTCGATACCGCCTAGCCAGTCGCCTGGGCCCGCGGGGGTAAGGGAGGAGTTGAAGTAGACTATTATTAGCTTTGCTATGCTAAGGAAGTATACGCGGTTGGGGAGATCAAAGGGAGCGCTGCTGACTGTAGAGTGTGTGGGTCTGGAGATGAACTCACGGGTCGTAGAATCACATAGAGCGGATGTCCTGAGGGTAGGATAATTAGCTTTCGAAATGATGAGAGCTTCCCACTATTGATCAGCTTCAATCCCACTTCAGTGCTCCACCATTCAAGTAACACCAGGCAAGGTAAGAAAGAAACAAGGAGAAAGCGGAAGAAGAGGAGTGAGAAAAGACTAACATCAAAAGACTGATGAGTGATCCTCTCAATCACATTCTCCCCTCTTGCCACAAAGATCTTTGCCATCGCATTAACGAATTCCGCTGCTGTCCTCGTTTGATTCCTGTCGACTGGGTTCACTTTCGATTCAATATTGAATAACACAGGTTCATCCGTTGCGCATTGAATGAAATCGAATACTTCGTTGAGGGTCGATAATTTCGTTCCAGGCTGAACCTCTGTATCATCAGTCTCTTCTTTCTTTGACTATTTCCTTTCTTCTTCCTCCTCTCCCCTCTACCTTCCCCATTGATAGAAGTGATGGAGCCAAGCCACGAGTAAAGTGACCATGTACCAAGACTTACCGGAAAGGGGGAACGCATCAATCCTCAAACTACCACAATCCAACGTCTTGATCTGCGCAAGCGTAAGATTGGCAACATTCTTCCCAACGTATGGATACATCTCATCCCCTTCTGATACCGGAGAGGTATCTCGACATTTAGTGGCATCGATAATCTCGTCGTGCCAAACGATCACTTCTCCGTCTTTGGTAAGACCGCCTGATCATCAGTTCCAATCTTAAGACGATGAGGAGGACTTGGCGTACAATCGAATTCTAGTGATGTGACTCCGTCTTTGAGCCCTATTGCGAATGCTGGAAGTGTCCTACTAGGTTAGCGGCTAGTTCAGTGACGACAAGGAGAGGAGGGTAGACTCGGACTCACGATTCAACATATTCCCCTCGTCCACCTCTATGAGCCTGTAGGTCCCAACTGGACATCAGCCTTGACAGCTCTGACGAGACTTTCCCATGCTCCAGACCGGACTTACAGGTCATAGTACGACTTGACATCATTGTTCCTCTCCACAACCGCCTGAAGCGGAGCAGCACTTACTCCAGCACTCAAGGCCAAGGCTGCGATCGGCAGTATCTGCGAAGCGGTCAACATTGTGCAGTCCGATTTTTTTCGGTTTCGAGGTATATGAGAACACAGATATATATAATAGAAATCTCACCATCTACTTCTACACATCGTGGTTCATGTAAACGTGCATGGTGTAACCCATTCATTCGAGTTGATGAATGTACCACAAGGAGCAATGAGCTAGATCACTAGCCAGGTCCCGGGTGTGTTATAAGCTTAATGCCAAGACATCAGTAGATCTATTAAACGTGTGTCTTGTATGATCGGGACTTAATTTCAATTCTTGATTATTGCAATTCGTATGCTGATGTATCATAGAGTCTGATGGAATGCAATCGTCATCGTCAGCGAGCCTAGGTTCGAGGGACTGCTGGTCCACCGAGATGCTGTTCTATCACATCAATCTTCACATCGAGAGTCACAAGTGAGCTACTGCGCTTTTGCTCGAACATACATATCTACAATGTATACAACTGAACATCGATCATTTCAGGAGATCCGTATGACGGTCAAGGGGACTAGGGGTCAGTCTGATGACACGTCCCTCGGGTTGCTGCACTCACTTCAACAGTCAGGTCGGAAGTCCCAGCAACCCCCTCTGCGGCGGTAGCAGCTGATTGAACCTCCCTGACTGAGCCTGTGGTGCCGACGGAGGTGTTGGTGGCTTGACCCGATCTGACGTGGGACGAAGAAACAGGAACAGCTTTGATCTATCGTCAGTCAGCAAACGTGCTGCCGGATGATCTGTCGTTTGCTCCCTCTCGGCCTCCTCCGTGGCCATCAATACTCGTACCATTGACCCCCCTACCCACGCTGACCTTTTCTTTAACGCCAACCTGACTCACCACAACAGGAAACAAAGAGCCAGTCTCTATAGTAGCAGCCCGATGCCCAATAGCTCGCAAGATACCCCCAATGATACCCCCATGACCCGTTATACTGATATAAGTACGAGTATCATTTTCGAATAATTCATCCAAAAATCCATGTGCTCTCGATGCGATTTCGGCAGGTTGTTCTTGATGATCCGGAGTCCAAAGTTCATCGGCCTCTGTGAAGTCTTTGTCGAATTGGTAACTTGCTATCGAGTCAGCTCTGTGATTTGGATTAGTGAGATGAACTTGCGATATTCCGTCTCGAGGAAAGAACGGGTTGAACGTTTATCACATGTATGAAGACCTATCATCTCTCTTAGGTTTTCTTTAATCTATCATCAGTGTCAGGTCCACTTTTAGGTCCCTAGTCTTGACCCTCTCTCTCCGTTTTCCTAATCTCCGAACGAACGACGAGGGAAGGGTGGGCGATCTATGGATTGTTAGGAGTAAGAACGTACGTTTCGATCAGCCTTGGGGAGGAGTTCATCCCAAGTAATTCCAAGCGTGTCAATAGCTCGTCTCAGCGGACTCGAGTACAAGACCTCAGGAAGCGGTATACCTTCTCCAATCTCCCTCTTCCATGCTTGTCTCGTATGTAGAACTTGCTCTCTCCCTTTCTCAGTGAGCAGTGGATCTGGGCCCTACCTGTCAGCATCATTCTCCCTGTCACGGGCATGAGTAACATGGGTACGGTAGCTCAGATTCAGGAAGGGAAGTAGAAGGGCATATCAAGTTAAGCCATTTCAAGCTCACTTACCCAGACCAATTCCCCGTCACCATTCAACAATGACCATTTAGCATTCCAAGCAGGAGTCCCATATTTCGCTTCTGCCTATCCATCAGATCAGATCAGATCTTGTGACCGCTTTGTTTCCGAAGGACTACGTACCACATTATGAACCCCTTGACCATGTCTAGCCAAGTATATGACTTTAAAAGTAACTCCTTCATCTGCATCTCTATTCAGCCGCTCGACGGATCTATGATCATCAGCCTCGAACTCAGCCGCTGCAAGGTAATACAAACATGACGACGAGTCTGGTCAGAACAAGACATACCGTTGAAAGTTCCACCATCGATCACCTTCCTGATCTACCAGCCCGAACGAATCATTCAACAGGTCATACCCTTTATCCTTGAAATCCGGGTCCGATTGTTTGAAAACGCCCTGTACGACACTGTATTCCCTGGACTGATGATGCTCATGCTCTGCCCCTGAGCCTGGACTTGGGCCTGATGTTGTCATTATTCGGAGTGGTAAGAAGGTACCGCAGTATAATATAGCTAGGAGGGCGATAATGATCAAGATATTTGGGCGCCTCCAATTCCGTCGATGAGGTATCGGTGTGAATGGTGTGAGGTGAGCACTGGTCGGTGATCGTTCGTGGGTCTTCATATGACCTCCTTGGTCTTCGTCCAGTAAACCGGCATTGAGGTCTGGTATGTAAGAGGTTACTCATAGTAGTTGCGGCGCGTCGAATCAAGCATATCAAAGTGGAGGTGGGTATCTGACCTAGCCTACCCAGTTTGCACATTTGTTCCGGGCAGTGTGATTCAAGCAATGCACACTCAGGCCAAAGATAGCCAGATACTAAGATGGACATAGGACCAGATGTCATTACTACACACTACGAGCCCAAAAGTATATATTATCAAAGATACCTTCAAACAGGAAAACGTTATCTACCAATATCCCAGCTCATCCTCTATCCCTTCGAGCCTGAGCCTGGTCCACTCCCCAGTCACTCACTCCATGACGAGCCGACATATGCTCAATCGATGAGAAGAACTATTGCCTGCCGTAGGTACCCTGTAATTCCCTCTCCAACGCTGATCCAGGATGTTCATCCGAATCTTTACCCGTATTTACATCTTCCGAAAATGCTGGACCGACGCCTGCTCCCGGTTGTTGAGCTACTGCCGGAGCTACTGGTGGTAGCTCGGGTCTGATGATCAGCTTGACCGATTGCATGATGGTTACCAGCGGGGAAGAGGGAGATCATTACATCGTCATCGTCGAAGAAGAGTAGCGGTAGACGAAGTTTGAAGGCGAGAAATGAAAAAAAGAGGCAGGAAGGATGTAGGATGGAGAAGGCGAGTGGAGAACGCACCCGGAATGTCCCTGTGGAACGGCTTGCTGCCTGACCAACTGCCTAAAAGACCTGACTTCCTCGATAATCAGATGTCTCATTCCATTCGTGGAATCCTCTTGTTCGAAACCGAAATCGAATGGGACTTCACATAGTGGTTCATCTGCTGGTTCATGCCAGACCGACAGGCTATTTGTTAGCATCTCATCCAGAAGAGACGGGGCGGTGGCAGTAGAGTGAGAATAGTGGACTGTCTTGGGATGGATAGCGTGGACCATGGCTTTGGCGGAGGAATGAGAGGGTGGCAGGAATCTGACTTGAAAGGCATTTTTGACGTACTATGGGTGCTCCAAAGACTCCTGACATCCGACCCTCTTGGAAGGATCGAATGACAGCAACTTGGATAGTAGATCAAGAGCTAATGGCGAGGCATTAGGGTAAAGAGTCTTGAATTGAACTCGAGGTTTAATCGGTAAAGATCGAATATACCTATCATCAGTTCATTCCCCTTGACTCCGAATCGCAGACATGTCGAGCGGGCAAACGAAGGGTTGACATACTCTTGAGCACGAGGAGATCCGACTCGTCGTAATGTATCTTCCGTTGGTGTTCCCAATAAATTGAGAATTCGATTTAATTGATCCACGTAATCTTCTCCCTTGAAGATTGGTTTCCCACCTAGTAATTCTGCTAGGATACATCCTACTGACCACATGTCGACTAGTTGTTAGCGGTCCACCACAGGAGGTCTGGGATAGAACTGAATCAGGAGACATAGACGTAGATGGATGTGAAAGTGAAATAGGAAGGAGACATACTGGATTCGGTGTAGTTTGCAAATGATAGCATTATCTCGGGTGCCCTGTACCATCTCGTAGCCACGTCTCACATATTAGCATCATTGATGAACTTGTCGGAAACGCAAACAACTCACATTCAGTCATGAACCCAGCCTGACCCTGTTCAGTCTGTACCACTCCTGGTTGGAATCCTCTCGCTAAGCCAAAATCACAGATTTTCAATTCACAATCGGCATTAACGAGTAAATTTCCAGGTTTCAAATCTCGGTGCAAGACTTTTGCAGAGTGTATGTACTGTCTATTAGCTTTCAGATTACGATAGAAGTGAGGGGGGGGAAATACCTTGAGACCACATAGTGTTTGATAGATGAAAGATTGGAAGTGAGCGTCAGATAGGGGCTGACCTGATCGAATCTGAAATGTCAGTCGGGAAATTTAAAGAGATAGAGAAAGGAGTGACTTGCAATAGCATGTAAATCCGCTTCCATCTGTTCTTCGTATAGGTAGACTTCAGTGAACATGCCTGATCCCGGTGGGTCGAATACGATATCCATATCATACAGACTGACTATTAGTACCTGCCCTTAGTAGTCCTGTAGGGCCTACCAAGTGATCTACCATTAGTAACGATTCGAGCAAGAGATAAGGGGATTGCTCACATTCTTGTGTCCCCTGAAATGATGCAGTAACCTTAGTTCTCGGAGACATCTCTTTGTGAGGATCTACGATGAGCTTCTGTGTGCCCCGACTTGGTAGACATCACTCACCTTCTTTGTGAAAACGTTGGTAACCTTCTTCACAGCGCAAGTCTCGCCCGTCTGGGTATTACGTGCTGCCGACACGCATCTGATATTCAGTATAAGCTATTCTCAGATCTCACAGAGACTCGAGCCAAATTTACTTACCCGTAAGCACCCTGCCCTAGTTCTTTGACGAATGCCCATGGCTGTTGGAGCACACTGGAGATTAGCTTCATACGTCATCAACTTGAGGGGACCTACTAAACATTGGTGGGCGTTTGGTATAGCTGTCTCGGTGTGTTGTCCATTGTAACGCTATCTACTGTTCACTTCGAGGATGAGTGTACTGATGATGCTGTACTACCCCTATTGTATATCCTATATCCAACAATAGGAAGCTATGCCTCGCTTTCGAGAACGAGCACAGCACACATCTACTCTCAGGCACCGGACTACCGGCAGTTGATCCACGTGGTAGCAGCATGTTAATCACGTGACTATACTTCCGTTACCTATCAATGCTTACTGTACCAATTCAAAATATATTCAACCACCTATACCTATTGTCCCAAGGGCTCAGAATGCCACCCAAGGCCAGCACAACGAGGCGACCAGCACCAGCAGGTGTCAAACCTCCTGGCGCGAATCCTACGACCGGTAGACCGGCTGGAACGACTGCAGGACGACCTCGTGGACCTACGGCTGGACCATCAAAACCTAGAATACCTCAGCGAGCTGCTGCAAATGGTAGTAACAATGTCAAGCCGCCTGTCGATGTCAAGCCTACGGTCAATGTTGGAGAGGAAGAATGGGCTAGGCTGATGAAGGAGACGTATGGCGGTAAACAAAGTGCAGAGTGGTATGCGAAGGGAGCCAAGTCTGTCGAGGTGAGGTGACTCTGGCGACAGGAGTGAGGGTGTGCGGGAATAAAGCTGAACAACAGGACAAATGGGAGCTCTTGCCCGCTTTCCTCAAAGTCAAAGGTCTCGTCAAACAACATCTCGATTCATTCAATTTCTTTGTAGAAGAGGATATCAAGGCGATCTTGAAATCGAATCAACTGATTCAATCCGATATCGCTCCAAATCATTATATCAAGTACAACGATATTCGAGTCTGTATGCCAGCCCGGAAAGAAGTCAACATCAGTTCATCCCGACTCACACCTATGGAATGTAGATTAACGGATACGACATATGCTGGAGAGATCAAGGTTGATATTGAATTTACGACAGAAGGTGGTAATCCTATACGGAGGAAAGGGGTGGTCATCGGACGAATGCCCATTATGTTACGGAGTAACCTATGTCATTTGATGGGGAGGGATGAAGGTGCACTTGCGAAAATGGGAGAATGCCCTCTGGATCCAGGAGGATATTTCGTAGTCAAAGGGACGGAAAAGGTTATTCTGGTACAGGAGCAATTGAGCAAGAATCGTATTTTGGTCATGGCGGATCCAAAGAATGATACGGTCACTGCGGAAGTCACCTCGTGAGTTACTCCCACCTTTTTATCAGTGACTCGCTAATATCCAGGGCGACCCACGATCGAGTCGTCAAGACATACGTTACTACCAAAGCTAAACGGCTATACCTCCGACACAATTCTTTCAAAGAACTCATTCCAATCGCAATTGCATTCAAAGCAATGGGCATAACTTCCGATAAAGAGATTTTACAGCTCATCTGTGGACCTGACGAGAGGTATCAAGAAGCGTTCGGTGTATCTCTAGAAGAGACTGCCAAGTAGGTCTTCTACACTCAAGACAGGCTCAGTACTGATGCCAGACTCCGTATCTTCACCCGAGCCCAAGCCCTCGATTGGATTGGAGCGAGAGTTTCACCAGGTCAAATGCGAGAAGACGTCACTTCCGCTCATAAACCCTCACCTGCCGAAATCGCCTCTCAAGCCCTAGCAGCAATGGTCATCTCCCACGTCAAAGTTCGAAATATGAATTTCCGACCAAAAGGGATCTATCTGGCAACTATGGCCAGGAGGGTATTGATGGCTATGATTGACGAGAGTATGGTAGATGATCGTGATTATGTCGGAAACAAGCGTCTTGAGCTGTAAGTTTGGGAATCAGCCTTGCCTTTGGTTCTGGACGTCGGGGACTGATGATAGTGCTGGACAAATGCTTGGTTTGTTGTTTGAGGATGCTCTCAAAACCTTTAATGCGGATTTGAAAAGACGGATGGACAAGATTTTAGAAAAGAAATCACGAGCGGGACCATTCGAGGGATCATCCTTATTTGTCGGATCTTCTGGTGGTGATTCCAATATCACGACTGCATTCGTCAGGTGTATTTCGACTGGAAATTGGTCGATCAAACGATTCCACGTCGAACGAGCTGGAGTCACCCACGTCTTGTCTCGATTATCCTTTATCGCAGCATTGGGAATGATGACTCGAATCACTTCGCAATTTGAAAAGACTCGAAAAGTATCCGGACCTCGAGCACTACAACCATCACAATGGGGAATGTTGTGTCCTTCCGATACCCCCGAAGGAGAAGCTTGTGGTCTAGTCAAGAATTTGGCTCTGATGACACATATTACTACGGAAGAGAACGATGATCCATTGATCAAAATAGTCTACATGCTGGGAGTACAGGATATATCGCTAGTCACCGGTGCTGAACTTTACCGACCCGGTGTTCACCTCGTTCAAGTCAATGGTATCCTCATTGGAGTTGTTTCAATGGCCAAGAAATTCGTTCGAACGTTCCGAAAATTAAGAAGAGCAGGTCGAATGCCAGCTTTCGTTTCGATTTTCATCAATCACCATCAACGAGTCATTTACATTGCTTCGGATGGAGGACGAATTTGTCGACCTTTGATCATTGTTGAAAAGGGTCGATCAAGAGTTCGAACCGAACATATGCAATTACTAAAAGCTGGGAAGGTAACATTCGATCACTTCCTACGATCCGGATTAGTCGAATATCTCGATGTCAATGAGGAGAACGACTCATTCATCAGTTGTTATGAACATGAGATCGAGGAAGGAACGACCCACTTGGAAATTGAACCGTTCACAATCCTAGGTGCTGTAGCTGGTTTAATTCCTTATCCGCACCACAATCAATCGCCTCGAAATACCTATCAATGCGCCATGGGTAAACAAGCAATAGGTGCTATTGCGTATAATCAGCTTAATCGAATCGATACATTACTCTACCTCATGACATACCCCCAACAACCCATGGTTAAGACTAAGACAATCGAATTGGTAGGATACGATAAACTACCCGCTGGTCAAAATGCTACAGTCGCAGTCATGTCGTTCTCGGGATACGATATTGAGGATGCTTTAATCGTTAATCGAGCATCGGCAGATCGTGGATTTGGTCGATGTCATGTGTTGAAAAAACAAACGATCCCAATGAGGCATTTCAATAATGGTACAGAAGAACGAACTGCTTTCCCAGTAAATCCACCCCGACCAGAGATATACAGGTGGGTAGATCAAGCAGATGGAACAGTCGGACCAGGATGTACAGTATCCAAAGACGATGTCATAATACATCGAGAAACACCTCTCGATACTCGAAATCCAAATCACGCAGGGATCTATAAACCAACACCAATCGCGCATAAATTACCAGAACCAACAATGATCGATAAAGTCATGGTCACTGAATCTGAATCTGAACGAATCATCAAGATTTTAACTCGACAGACTAGACGACCGGAATTGGGTGATAAGTTTAGTTCACGGCACGGACAAAAGGGTGTCTGTGGATTAATCGTTCCTCAGGAGGATATGCCATTTAACGATCAAGGAATCGTTCCGGATATCATCATGAACCCACATGGTTTCCCTTCACGAATGTGAGTTGGACGTGTTCACAGCGCGGTTGAGTCCTCCATCTCATCTGCTCCCTCTGCTCCTCCTATGGAGCCAGGGGTCGCAGTATCATTTTGACAAGGATGTCGGGCAATATTCCTACCCTCACACAGCCTTCTCTGAGCAGACATCAACCACCTACCAAAGCACCCATATCTCCTCCTATCTGTCCTACCGCTCCCCCCCCGGACCTTTGCTGATATACAGGACGGTCGGGAAAATGATCGAACTTCTATCCGGTAAAGCAGGAGTAATCTCCGGAGCACTTCAATACGGAACGGCATTCGGGGGATCAAAAGTTCACGACATGTCTAAGATCCTAATTGATAATGGGTTTTCATACGGTGGCAAAGATATGTTGACGTCTGGAATCACGGGGCAGTCGTTGGAATGTTATGTTTACTTTGGACCGATTTACTATCAGAAATTGAAGGTGAGTCTTTGCTTCATCCCTTCGGAAGTGACTTTGTGAAACCTTTCTTTCCGATGTCCGTATACTCTTCTCCTCCACCCTCCCGCGTCGGGTAGAATGGAACGGGGCCCGCCTGCATAGCTTTCATGCTCTTTCCCTCTCTCCTATGATATACACATTTACCTGCCTTCTATGAGGTCAATGAGCTAACCTACAGCACATGGTAATGGACAAAATGCACGCTCGACCTACTGGACCCAGGGCCAATTTGACTCGACAACCTACCGAGGGAAGGAGTAAAGATGGTGGATTGCGTCTAGGAGAAATGGAGCGTGATTGGTCAGTTTTTACCCCTTCTCTCGCTTGCTCGCCTTTCGCACTCTCTTTGATTACTTGACACCTTCCGTTCCCCATCTCCGAGATCGCCCGGACGGTTCTTCGCAATACCAAGTGAATTGGTAAGATAGCATAGCTGACGCCCAGTTTGATCGGATACGGAGCAACCCAACTTCTCCTGGAAAGACTAATGATCTCCTCTGACGCATTCGAAACTCAAGTATGTGAAACATGCGGTATGCTGGGATACAACCAATGGTGTCCTAAATGCAAGTCTGGAAAGGGGATTGTTAAATTGACAATCCCATACGCTGCAAAACTGTTGATCCAGGAGGTTGGTATTTCTCAAATTGATCTAACGAAGGGGAATATGCTAATGATTTAGTTGATGGGAATGAACATCATGCCTAAACTCTGTTTGGAAGACACAGTCTAGTTTTTGTTGGATTGGTGAAGTCTTTGTCAATCAAGGATCAGGCTTGTAGACTGGACTGGCCTAGGTGAGGGGGATGGACGAGATGAGACGAGACGATATACCACGATTATTCTGATACGTATACATGTATGTATATTACAGTGCAGCTGCGCTCTTGCCATCTCGATCAGATCCTTGCTGTTGATGTCTTAAGCTTGCGTTCAACGCTGTTAGTAGAGGCAGAAGCACGGATGATTCTTGTGAATTACCTAATTAAGCATTTCGACATATCTATGAGGATGTCTCTACCTGTATCCTCTCATTAATCTACCTCCACCTACTTCAACCGCCAACTACCCACCCATACCTCATGCTCATACTCACACTCATCGAAATGCGACCCCGATACAGATGACAACAATGTCAGATTACCCAACCCACCACCCATTCCCCCATATCAACATGCCGACCGTCTTCAATCTAAATCGAAGTCGAAATCGTAATCGAAACAATAACGAACCAGTTCGTGAAAGTCGATATCAATTCAGATGGAGGTCATGGCTCTATCAATCTACCTTTGGGTTCTTCATCCTCCTCATTGTCGTCCTTCTGGCCGGGAGTGCATGGGCTCTATCCCAGCAAGCTCTAAGAGGGGGTCCGACTAGATGGAATGTGTTTTTGATTATTGCTGCTTATGTTGCTTTGGTATGTGTCCTCTCTTTCTTCTCAATCCTCTTTTTCCCTGCACCTAGTACCATGCCTAACTATCCATAGGAATAAGGCTGACATGTAGGCCATCATATCTATAGCGCATATAATATCAAGGAGGCTCAGTATAAAGCGAATCTTGAAGACGATGCCAAAACCATATGTCCCTACAAAACGCATCGATCTACCAAAGGTACGACTATTCCTAATCATCTCAACCACCTTCCTCGAGATCATGAATCAGGATATCCACGGACTGCATGTGTCAGAAAGAGGATGTGGACTGACGACAGGCGGTGGCAGATCACATCATGGTTGAATATTCCCGTACGGCTGTAATCGCACATATCTCACAAGCTACGAAAGGATGGCAAGAGGGATGGGGTCGGCCCGGTAAGTCAGAAATACTGTCTGATATCTCGTATTCAGTGCTAGGAGGCGATGCTGATATTAGGGACGAAATGGGAGAATCAACACTTCAGAACTTATATCTTATCTACAATTCCTAAGATCCGTGCGTATCCCACTTGCACAAACACGATATAGCTGACAAGTAGAAAAAGCCATCCCGACCGTATCCACATCTAATCCCTCGCCAACTTCCCTACAACCATGGATTCAGTCCGAAGATGTACAAGCCGATCAGGGTCTACTACTTTACCTAGTCTCATACGAGGCTCTTGTCGATAAAGCGAGATATGGAAGGAGAGAACCGAATGAGGAAGATGCCATGGCTGCCGAAAAATGTGTTGGGATAATCACCAAAACGTGAGTTGACTTCGGCGACCCTTGAGGTGTCGCAGTGCTGTCGATGTTGAATGAGTAGCTGATGATAGGATGGAACTCAAGAGACTGAGGGAAAAAGGTGGAGCTAGTGCCGAAGTACTGGGCTCTCCTTTTAGAGGGTGATCGTCTTCGGACAGGTCGGGGCCAGGTGTCAAGGAAGACCTTGAGCCGGCAGGCGGCTGGACTGGACCGCTATCGTTGTAATCAATTCCTATATAGTCCCATGATCTTGTATACTTAGACGTTAGACGTGGAATAATGATTAATGCAATAATGACTATGAGTACAACTAGCTACATGAGTTTTACAACCGAGGACGCTCATCTCCCACTCTCACACCACTGCCAGCGATTATCCACAATCTTCAACCCTATTCGGCCGCAACCTTCTTTTTCTTTGGTTTCTTTGGCTTTTCCGGCGTAGCATTGGCTCCAGCAGGTTCAATCTTGAGTTTCTGATCTCCTCCTGCCCCTGTCCCTGCTGCCGTAGCCGCTACCCCTGCCCCGGCCGCTGCGGTCTTTTTCTTCTTTGTCTTCTTGACCTCTCCACCAGCATCATCCTCTGCCGCTCTCTTCTTTTTCGTCTTTTTCTTTTCCGTTCCCGGTACTTCTCCATGTCCATTTCCATTCGGTACACCCATGCCCCCTGCCATCCCTTGATATCCACCCTGAGCAGCAGCAACAGCGGCAGCAGCCATTGCAGCTTGACCTTCTGCTTTTTCCCTTGCTTTCTCCCTCTCAATCTCTTCAGCTCTAGCCTTCGCTTGCAAAACATTCCATTTAGGTTGAAAAGTCATATTGTTTGATGAGGATTCGCCAGCGCGTAAGAGACGTCGCATACGTTCGTAATCTGATGATGAAGCTTGTGTTGTTGTTGTAGAGCGTGGTTGACCATTCACGGATAGGTTTGGGGGTATTGGAGCTGTTAGAGCTAGTGCTAGGACGGCGTTACGGGTTGCTAGGATCGAGGTTCCAATATAGAGTGGGGCGGAGGTGCCAGACTGGGATCAGTGAAAGCTCGTGTATGATAGCATAATAGTTGAGGGAGATGGAGAGAGAAGGAGTGAGTGGTTGAAGCCACGGGTTCAAGGGGCAGAAGGGACTCAGGTAGGGAGACAACCGAGACACGTACCAATATCCTAGATTCAATCCCCAACGCCAGATGCTCATCCTCGGTAGATACTCCATTCCGGTCCAGCATCTGATCGATAGTCTGCGATATAGCAAGCGGTGCAGGTCGCATCACCACTCGTGTGCGTGATTCCGGATTGCGCCGTAGATCATGAATCTCGACCACGATACATCCATCCACAAATGAGATAGGGGGTTGAATGTCGTATAAGAATGGCATCAGGGCCGGTGGGATAGTCTGGGACCTCAAAGCTAAGAGGAATGGACGCATTGGGCCGTCGTATGTGAACACCATCGCCTATTGTCAGCTTTGGTTGTATAAGGAGGGACATACTGAATGTTCAAACTTCCAAGTATTGGTATGGAATTCCAAGGTCAAGCTGGCTTCCCATTTCCTCGACTTCTTGAGCACAGCCCTAGAGAATCGATGATGATTATATCCCGACGCGCTCGCCATTGTTACAGGCTGGATGCAATCGTATATGTGAGAAAGTAGATATATGATAGTGAATGGACGGGATCAGGCCAGAACCGACAACAACCGGGTGAATGGTCAATCGCGTCATGTGTCTCCGTCCATCTCTCTTTCATACATCATTCCGCCATGTCCAACTCCAACTTCCTAGATGCAAGTCACCACTCGGAGCAAGGGCTTGATAGCTGACGATGTAGAAAGCGATAGCTATCGTTCAGAAAGCTATCGATGAGGATGTCAAGCAGAACTATGCGGTTCGTACTGTCTCTTGTCTTAGTGTGTCGCTGATGGATCAGGAGGCATACAAGCAGTATCAGGACTCGCTAGATTACTTTATGATGGTCAGTGTTTGTTAGCTTCTCCCTTGATGATCATGCTAATCGGAACAGGCTATGAAGTGTAAGCCTTCTTCTGGCCATCCCAACGCACCCATACGTCTAGTAACATCCGCTGATGTCCAGACGAGAAGAACGACAAGCTCAAGGAACTTATCCGCAAAAAGTTCACGGAATACCTAGATCGAGCCGAGAAGCTGAAGGAGCATATCGCTAAATCGGAAGAGAAGCGTACAAGGTCAAAAGTAGGAGCAACATCCGGCGGGGCATCATCAGCAGGAGGACCAGATGTCAAGGGTAATGGGGGAGGAGGGGATGACGATGACCCAGAAATCAAGAAACTACGATCAGGATTGCAAGGAGCTATCTTGTCCGAATCACCAAATGTCGCTTGGGACGATGTCGCTGGTTTAGCTCAAGCTAAAGAAGCATTGAAAGAAGCTGTTATCCTACCTATTAAATTCCCTCAACTGTTTACTGGGAAAAGGACACCTTGGAGAGGTATCTTATTATATGGACCTCCGGGAACGGGAAAGAGTTTCTTGGCAAAGGCGGTCGCTACAGAGGCAAAGAGTACTTTCTTTAGTGTCTCCAGTTCAGATTTGGTATCAAAATGGATGGGAGAGTCAGAAAGGTGAGTCTTCGATATGTGCTAAGCTTGCACGAGCGATCCCACGAGTTTCAGCTCTCAAATGCTTTGACCTTTGTTGGCAGTATAGAGGCTGATGATAGGTTGGTCAAGCAATTGTTCCAAATGGCCCGAGAGCAGAAACCAGCAATCATCTTCATCGATGAGATCGATTCCTTGACCGGAACCAGAGGAGAAGGGGAGTCGGAAGCTAGTAGGAGAATAAAGACAGAGTTCTTGGTTCAGGTAAGTACCGTCTGCCAGGTCCTTGGACCTCCCTCTTTAATCAGGCTATTCGCTGACAACAGATCAACGGTGTTGGGAACGATGACACGGGAGTACTTGTCCTCGGAGCTACGAATATTCCTTGGCAATTAGATCCAGCTATCAAGCGACGGTACGTCGAATCTTCCTCTTCCCACCTCCCCCCTTCCTTACGCTTCGACCGCATCATATAGCTTGTCCTCCTATCGTCAAATTGCTTGATCGCCTCATTTGACATCCGCTCTCATAACTCCTATCACTCCAAACTCTAATCTCTCTCCATCGGGCGGCTCCCTGACGCCTAGTTTTGAGAAACGTATTTATATCCCACTTCCAGACGTACACGCTCGAAGACGAATGTTCGAATTGAACGTCGGTACGACACCTCATGGTCTTACACCCCAGGACTTCCAGTCTCTCGCTGAACTTACCGATGGGTGAGTCTTCCATCTTGCCTTCTTCGTCGGAAGACCCTTCCTGCTGAAAAGGAGCTATGAAAAAGACCACTCGCTAATAGCAGCTACTCTGGAAGTGATATCGCCGTCATTGTCCGGGATGCACTCATGCAGCCTGTGCGAAAAGTCCTCTCGGCAACTCATTTCAAAGAGGTATGTGCCATCGTCCTATTTTACCCCAAACTCCTTTTCTCGATGTGAAACGATTGTAGAATTGGCTAATGAGCTAGACAACGGTGGAAACCCCCGAAGGCCCCAAAACCAAGCTCACACCTTGTTCCCCTGGCGCCGAAGGTGCTCAAGAGAAAACATGGACCGACGTCAATTCCGAAGAACTCCTCGAACCATTACTATCAGTGAGGGACTTTGAGAAGAGTATTCAGATCAATCGACCCACTGTTTCAACGGCGGATATTCAGAAACATATCGAATTCACGAATGAGTCTGGAGGAGAGGGAGCTTGAGCTTAGGCGCTGGGTCTCCAGCTTGCGTTGCTTAGAGGTAAAAAAGTGAAAAGTGGGCGCTTTTGGCATGTAAGGTCATGAGGATGGATCATGTCTGATCGATGGAAGGGTTCGAGTGGTATGGCCGGATGGACAAAAGAAGGAGTGATCTAGGAGTCTGGTGGAGTTGTTACAGTTTCGTTTCCTCGCATGAATGTTGTGCTCACTTTGCTGTAGCCCTCTGGCATATCCCACGAGTACAAGTGAGTGGCTCAGATCGGCGTATCGGTACATTCGCATGGGGAGGCGACTGATCGTCGAGCGCCCACGCCCACAAATCAATGCTACCATGAATTCCTATATGACTAAAGCCTCCTCAGCGAACTGATCATCCTCGGATTGACCATGACGCTCAATCGCTCGAACCTGCTTGATTCGATGTGATGGATCGCCACTGAGCAAGTCGTGCCTCCAAGTGTGACCGCTCAGAGAGCAAGTGTTCAGCTGCCATTCGCTCCAATGCGTGATCTGGAGCCTGTAGAGCCTGATCGTCAGCTCCATCGATAAGAATAACTCACATCGACAACACTCCTGAGATCCTTCAGCGTCAACTCACTATGACGGAACCTGTCCAACCTCTTTTGTATTATTGAACAGACTACATTCGCCATTAGCAATACTTGTGGGTTGGTCATATCATCCCGAGTTCTCAATTTCCGAAGCACAGCCTCCAGATCTTCTCCGACTGTTTCCACGCTTTCCCCATCGTCCGCTGATCCATTGAACAATATGATAGCGAGACTACACGATAACTCGCCATTCGGCCGAATGACCAGTGGCTCAGGTTGTTGGTCCCTAGGAGTGCCGACCAGTGGATATACGTGGCTGTTGTCATCCTCTGCGATTTGTGAGTCGCGTTGAAGAAGGGCCATGAATCGTTGAGCGCTCTCTGGACGAGCTGGGTCGAGGAACTCTCGATATGGCCAAGTAATAGCTGTGTTCCCACCTTCGATGAATCCGTATTCAACCAGCAATTCCGCGTCGGCATGTTCATCGTCGTAACAACTAAAGACCTGTTTGCCCGCCATGATCTCCCTCTGGACTCGCATGTCGACCATATCTGCCATTCCATCCGCCTCCAGCTTTGCTAGGTACGCCTCTGGTAATGACTCGAGTCGTTCGGAGTTTGGCCCATCATGCTCGCATTGCAGTAATGAACCGCAGTGCTCGCACACATCCGGATCTACCGATAACGATGTATGGGCGGGGGAGGAGGAATGATTGAACATGTCGCAAAAGGGGATCAAGCCTATGAGATGATATGAATCGAGGGCGAACCCACGGCTAGAAACCATCGAGTAGGCGTATAGGAAGCTTGAAAAGGGGCTCTGCTCGGAATGTGTGGGCGTAAGGGGAAGTTCGAGGGTCGAGTGATAGGACCGTAGCGCTTCCTGAAAATCAGCATGGTCATGGTCCCCTCAGGACGTACCAAAGAAAGTCCCTCTCCGTTCTTCCTCTCTAGCTGTTTCTCCGCTTCCGTACCAGCCAACCACTCCGTTGCCTGCCACCCGTCCTCCCCACCGACCACTCCATCGGCCCATAGTGTGGGTACCAATACAGTCTCCCTCGGAATCATCTGTAACCAGCCGTACCATTCCGACTCTTCTCCTAACCTCAGTTCGTGTAATAGACACGCTGTAAGATGCAAGATTATATCGGCAGCTGATTCGGGTTGATAAGGCCGTTGCAGAGAGGCTGTACGGGCGGACAAGATCGCCTGACGGGGTATGGCGCATACTACCTATCAGCAAGAACCTATGTCGTGAAGGGGACATACAGACCTGCCCCCGGACTATGTCTTCATTTGCCCAAACTCCCCATCCACTGCCATCATTCGCGTATCGTGCTTCAATGCCGGGATGCTGCCTCACCCCTCGAACCTTGCACCATGCGTTCAGTATCGCAGGATCCGGAGGTGAATGTGAAGCTATCGGAGAGTGGGAGACCATTGTAGGTAATCACGATTAGAATAAACTGCATTTGATTCAATCGGGTTTCGCCGTTACTCGTATTGATCTTCCCTCCATCATCTTAAATCATGCTACAATGCATACAGCGAGCCCATAATCTAGAGATCTATCACTACAGCATATAGCTATGCATCGGCGTTATCTCGATATTAATCGATATTGCCGTTGCATTGACTTGCACTCAGACACGGGACGGCGGGGAGGTATTGATAACCCTGAGGAACGATCCCGAAACATATCAGCCGCCGACGATCCCTGCTATTTCGTCATTGCTGATCCTCATGCATACTGGTGGTCTGGACTATGTGCTCAAGACACCCTAACACGTAAGCTATCGATCCGATCAC
>Ga0265798_10001376_pt1 | contig 37983 bp, 30 predicted proteins | sample P3T30metagenome_FD_192430 | JGI IMG/M metagenome (GOLD analysis project Ga0265798, IMG submission 192430) | Plant litter microbial communities from East Loma Ridge, Irvine, California - P3 T30 | ecosystem: Environmental > Terrestrial > Plant litter > Unclassified | place: USA: California...
TCACTTTGCGCACGTTCTGTTCTTTATTGATGAACTTTAAATTACTTTCGTTGGAAATGTTCCCGAGTTCAATCAGCACTGCAGGCACCTTAGACGCTCTTAATAATAATAGATTCGCATCTTTTAGCGCACTTTTTACTTCAATACCATTTAGGCCATTTAATTTATCGAGAATACCAGTTCCCAAATGTTCTGCAATTTTAATATTGCTATTTAGCTTCGAAACATAAACTTCTATTCCATTAGAGGGCGTTTGATGATCAAGGAAAGCATTGTGATGAATGGAAATGAAAGCAGTTGCTTTTTGCTGGGGCAGGCGATCACTAAGGGATAAAAACTGATCGTCGCTTCTGGTTAGGATCACTTTTATTCCTCTTTTTTCTGCTTCTTCCTTTAAAATTTTGACGGCGCGAAGGTTTAAGTCTTTTTCCTTTTGGCCATCCAGAGCCATAATGGCACCATCTTTACCACCATGCCCTGCATCCACTACCAATACCATTTCTGCTATATTAAAAGCGGAGGTTGAGTTTAAATTTACATGAGCTGAATGTTCAGAGTAAACCATGCCTGGATTTCCGGCGGATGGAATTTCCAGTTGATTACCACCCGTTTTAGGTTTGCTGATTTCTACCTCTTTGCGGTTTACAAAGGCAACCGAACAAACGAGAACAATTGGCACTGTTAAAAAATACATAAGCTTTTGACGCTTTGAATTTGGTTCTTTGTACATGATCATAATTCTATTTTTTAGGGGAAGTTTACTAAAGCTATTAATGGAGTAGTTTTTTATTGGCATGGCCAGGTTTAACAGCAAAGAAGCATAGGTGTTTTTATCTGCAATTTTTGAAATTTCATTATCTGCCAGAAATTCATGGTTATGGTCTATTGCATTTCTCCAGAAATAAATTACCGGATTAAACCAGAGAACAGCAGTAGCCAGATTAACCAGCATTTTATCGAACGAATGCAATTGTTGCACATGAACCCTTTCGTGTTGAATAACCAATGCACGTTCATGAGGAAGCAAAGCGGAATCTATCACGATCGTATTGAAGAAAGAACAGTTTTTTATGGTTGATTGAGATTCAACCAAAACCGTGTTCCCATCACGACTTAGGGCATACTTTCGAAGTTGATTTTTGATATAAAAAAACATTAATAACCACCTGAATAAAAACAGGCAAGAAACAACTGCATACCCATACGTTAGCGTTTTCACCCAGCTCCAGTTGGAGTCTACGACATCACCGCCATTAAGATTATCTTTTTCAAAACTACCTTCCTTACTGTAAACCACATCAGATTTAATCGTTCCTTCAGCTGCCGTAACTTCATTTATCCGTTCTATGGTCAGCGAAGGAATCGTAAAACTCACGATAAGCATCAACAATAAATAAATCCTATTGAGATTAAAAAATGTGAGCTTCGCAAAGAACACCTGATATACTGCAAAAAATAATGCTGTACATGCAGAAACCTTTAGGAGATAGATTAAAATCATGGTTTCGAATTTTGGTCAATGATTTTTTGGATTTCTTCAATATCCTGCTCACTTAACTTTTCTTCCTTTACCATAAATGATAAAAGGCTGGCTGGCGAATTATCGAAGTATCCGGAAAATAACTTTGAAAAGGTGGTTTTTGTATACTGATCTTTAGTAATAGCAGGAAAATACTCGTAGGTTTTGCCATAAGCCTTATAGTTTACGTAACCCTTTTTTTCTAAAAGCCTTACGATTGAAGAGATGGTGTTATAAGGAGGTTTAGGCTCATCATCCAATTCATCAATAATATCCTTCACAAAAGCCTTTTGCAGTCGCCATAAAACCTGCATAATGCGTTCTTCTGTTTTAGTTAATTCTTCCATATCCAAACATATAACTTATTCTTCAGTTATACAACTGCAAAATAAGTTATATTACTGAAAAAGCAGTTTATTATCAAAGCAGACTTAAAACTGATTGCAATAGCGGGCATCAATGATATAAAGAAAAACATGCCCAAAATCCAGATCATTTTCCCCGGCTCTTTGACAATTGATAGGAATAACCTTTCTTCACACAATATATTTTTTACCACTCGTTACCATAAAAAATCACACAATCCTAATATAAGTAATCATAATTACTTATATTAGGATTGTGAAAGGCTCGACCGATCTTGGTGACCAATTAGTATAGGACAATCGGGTTATTTTGGCAACAGCATCTGCTTAAGTCCATCTCTACTCCACTTCAAGTCCACATTAAGTCCACCTTTAGGCTATTTATACTTCATAAATACGTTACCTGTAACTAACGTACATCTGGGGATTAACCAACATGTAACGCGCGAATAATCATATCTGTAAAACATCGTATTTTAAGATTGCTTCGTGCCTCGCAACAACGGAAATGGTGTAAAAACACCCAATATTATTGTTACGTTACAATTTGGAAGGAATTAGTAAAGCCGGACTCAACCAGCCCGCCTTTCAGGCACCCCTCCAGAGGAGGGAAATTGCAATGCGTAGATAGCGATTGGTATAAACATCTAGTAAAGCCAAACCACTGTTTCTTCGTTCTGCTCTTAGACCGGCATGGTCAATTTTTCGGGATGGCACTGACCCAGCCCACCTACTGACTTCCATAGAAAAATTGCGAGCCGGCACTTTTGTTTCTTTTGGTGCCAAAAGAAAATAAGCCCGTCCTGCAAGGACAAAATAAAACTTAATTGCAGCAACCTGGGAAGGGATGTCATTCGATAATTGATCGTTCAAAGTTTTATAGCTTGCAGATGCTTCGTGCAACAGCATGCGATTGCTTCGTCGGTGCGCCTTGAACATTCGAATATACACATCAATTAACTTACTTCCCCAACCCGGCTAACGCATTAATTGTTAGTGCCACAATCACCGTATTAAAAACGAATGCAATTAAACTGTGGAGTAAAGAAAGTCGTCTGATTTTACGGGAAGAAATCTCTACATCAGAAACCTGAAAGGTCATCCCAAGAACAAAAGAAAAATAAGCAAAATCGATAAAATCTGGCGCATCGTCGCCGGGAAAATCCAGTCCGGATCCTTTATAAGCTGCTGATGGTTGATTACTATCCTCATAAAAAAGATGTGCGTAACGCATACTAAAGGTAGTATGAACAAGAAACCAGGATAAAAACATCCCTGAAATTGCGATCACCAGATCAAGCGGTTTTACATCGTGGTTAATTAGTAATAGAACCACCGCAAGTAAGCCTGCAAAAGTGGAAACTAAAACTATGGCAAAAATCTCCCCCCTGGTCTCATCTTGCTTTACTGCCTTCAAACGGGTTTCTGCAGTAGAAGTATTGAAGAACATGTACCAATGCATGCTGATTAACATGAGACAGAAAATATCCCAGCCAAACATGATGTGTGTAAGTGTTTCCGTTTGAAAAAGCAACGATGCAAAATAGCTTAACACGCCCACAAAAAGACTGATCAACAATATATATAAAGCCGATAACTTTTGAATGCCTTTTAATTCTGGTTCGATCTTCACTGTTTAAATTTTAACTTGAAATTTTCTTTCGCCCGGCCTTTTTTAAAATAAACTAAACCAATCCAGAACAAATCTACCGTTACGGTAACATCCGGATGATTTTTAATTTCTGCCCAGGCTTCTTTCATCCCCTCGCTCCAGTAAATATCATCAAAAATTAACAAAGAATCTTCAGTAACCTTTGGCAAGCACCATTTAAAATAATTTAGCGTAGCGTCCTTTCTGTGGTTGCCATCAATATAAACGAAGTCAAGGCTGGGCTGCCTGGCAATGATATCTGGCAAAATACCATCGAAATTACCCACATGAAGTTCAATATTGTCTAATTCCAGATCGTTAAAGTTTTGCCTGGCTACTTCAGCGGTTTCCGGACAACCTTCTATGGTAATAATTTCAGCATCAGGGCAAGCCTTAGCTAAATAAGAAGTAGTGATTCCTAAACAAGTCCCTAACTCTATAGCGGTTTTAGGATTGGTATCCTTTGCCAAACGATAAATCAGCTTTGCTAAACGCGGGCTTTTCAATGCATTCTTAGCAATCTGATTTACTTTCTTTGTTCTGTTTTTATTAAGATGTGAACCCGCCCCAAGATCCGTAACGGTGATAATGGATTCGTCAGAAAAAAGTTTTTTTCTTTGTTGTTCTATACTTTTGTATTCAGATTTGTGGGTAAAATCGTAAATTACCTCATCAGCGAGCTTGTACACAAATGGCGAGTGCGTTCCATGCCGGGTTTTTGCTGTTAATCGATGTTTTAGGTAATCGGTGATAAATTGAAATAGCATAGTGCAAAAGTAATTAATCGCCGCATACGGGTTATATGTTTTATGGAAAATATCACAGAGATAAGTGCTTTAGTAAAATTGCTCGATGATCCTGATGAAGAGGTTTATCATCATGTAGAGCAGAAATTGCTCGAATATGGTGGAGAAGTTATCCATTATCTGGAAAATGCCTGGGAGCAGTCTTTCGACGGTCTTTTACAAGAACGCATTGAAAATATTGTTCATCAGATTCAGTTCAGCACGGTTAAAGAAGACCTTAATTTATGGTACCTGAGTGGTGCGTTTGATTTACTTCAAGGCGCTATGATTATTAACCGATACCAATATCCAGATCTTGATGAACAAAAAATTATTAATCAGATTGAAGAAATTAAACGTGATATCTGGCTGGGCTTACAATACGAAATGAGTTCGGTAGAGAAAGTAAAACTGATCAATCATGTATTGTATCAGCAATATGGCTTTGGCGGAAACACCAAAAACCACCATGATCCCCAAAATTCTTATTTGAACCAGGTGTTGGAAAGCAAAAAGGGCAATCAAATTTCCCTGGCGATAATCTACTCCACGCTTGCGCAAAAATTAGACCTGCCCATCTATGGAATTAATCTCCCGCAGCATTTTATTTTAGGCTATATAGACGACAGTAAACAGGAAGGAACTGACTACAGTGTTTTGTTCTATATTAATGCCTTTAATCGTGGAAATATCTTTGGTAAACATGATGTAGACCAGTTTTTGCGTCAGCTAAATTTAGAGCCGCTACCCGAATATTATAAACCTTGCAGCAATACCGATATTATCCGCAGGGTAATCAGAAACCTCATTTCTGCTTATGAAAATGCCGGTGCTACAGAAAAAGTTAATGAATTAAACGAATTACAAAATATTCTAAAAGAAGAGCCTAAAACCAATTAACATTTTAAGATGCAAACTAAATCCCTATTTTTTCTTTCACTTACCTTCCTGTTTATTTTTTTCAGCACTAATCTTTCGGCACAAAAAACTGGCAAACCAAATGTCATTGCCTATTATACAGGCAATGGTACAGTGATCGACAGTTTCCCGATAGAAAAAATTAGTCACCTTATTTACAGTTTCGGTCATTTAAAGGGTGATAGTCTGCATATCAGTTCTGCCAAAGATTCTGCACTTATTACAAGGATGGTTGGTTTGAAGAAACGAAATCCTGATTTAAAAGTGATGATTGCGATGGGCGGCTGGAGTGCTTGCCCGGATTGCTCTGAAGTTTTCAGCAGGGCTGATGGCAGAAAGATGTTTGCAAAAACAACTAAATCTCTGTTAGATTATTTTAAAGCAGACGGAATTGATATCGACTGGGAGTACCCGGCAGTTGAGGGATACCCGGGCCATAAATATATGGAGGCAGACAAGCATAACTTTACCCTTCTGATTAAAGCTTTAAGAGATGAATTGGGCAAAAAAGCAGAAATTAGTTTTGCTGCCGGAGGGACTAAAAACTGCCTGGATTCTTGTTTTGAGTGGAAAAAGGTAATGCCTTTGGTAGATCGGGTAAACTTAATGAGCTACGATCTTGTAGGCGGTTATGCGAAAACAAGCGGTCATCATACACCGCTTTATTCAACGACGAAGCAACAATCATCAGCAGATTTCGCAATCAAGGAAATGCTTAAATATGGTGTTCCTGCCAATAAAATCGCATTAGGCGCAGCATTCTATGCCAGAATATTCGAAAATACCACCGATGCCAATCATGGCTTATATCAGCCCACGAAATTTTTAGATGGCGTTTCATCCAGAAATTACAAAACATTTTTTAGTAAAGAAAGTGGCTATCAATACTATTGGGATGATGAGGCAAAAGCGCCGTATTATTACAATGCGGCCACCAGGCGTTTAGTAACATTCGATGATGAAAAATCAATTGCATTAAAGACCAGGTATGTAATTGATCAAAAGCTGAACGGAATCATGTTCTGGGAACTCAACGATGATCCTTATCAAAATGGATTATTGGATGTTATCAACAACGAAATTAAGAAATAAGCTCAGCTACGATCAATAAACAGCCTGATTCTCGCATTTATTTGCAGGAAAATGTTTGTTCATATTTATCAATTGAGGTATCAGAAAGCCCGGCAACACCACCGCTGTAAAGTGTATAGGTTGAATTTATATTTATTACGGTTGCATTGCCCTTAGCATCGAACTGATATGAATATGTTGAATTGCTCACAAAGCCATTACCACCTAGATCTGTTGATGTTTCGGTAGTTGAGCCCAGCGCATTTTTTGATGGCTTACCGAAATAATTACCTATTTGACTATCGGCAATAGTTACGAGTGGATCTGAAGCAAACGAAATATTAACAGCCTTTTCAATGCTGTAGCTAAATGTTGTCGTATTGGTTATTTGTCCTGTTGCTGCATCAGTAACTACAGATTTGATTAGATTTCCGTCTGCATAAGTTAAGATGTTAGTCGTTATTAGCATGTCATTCTGATAGCTTTTAACCGCTGTTAAATAGCCATCTGTATTATAATCATACCGTTTAGTATTTTCAAATCTTGGCACACCTGCTACTAAAGTACCACCAGTTCCGCTGGATATTGCCCTTCCATTAGATAATATCAGCTCATCAACAATACCTTCTTCATCTGTTGCTGTGATTTTATTAGCGGTAAATACCCGGGTATAAGTTTCGCCGGTTGATGTAGACTCTTTAATCACCCGTCCAATAGCATCATATTGCAGATTCAGGGAAAATTCTCCCGTCCCACTGATCACTTTCCAGCTGGTTAACTGACAGCCATTACTATTGGGATCACTATAATCAATTTCTTTCTTGCAACTGAAAATAGAAATCATGGCAACAAACGCTACCATGCAAAATTTAATTTTATTATTCATTTTTATAATAACTGAGGACGTAAACCACTGGCGGCAAATATATTAAAAATTAGCTCAACTTATTGCCAGCAGATTTTACTTTCGTAAATCTACGTTTCAAACTATTGCGAAATGTCAGAATTTTTGCTTTTTCAGCCAATCTGCCATCAGATTAAACCAATCCACATCTGAAGTTTTATTAATTAGGCCAAAACCATGACCACCCTTTTCATAAAGATAAACTTCTGAGTTAATACCTTTTCCCTTTAGCGCTTCACTCATTAAGATACTATTGGCATAGGGAACGGCATTATCATCTTTCGCATGAACAAAATAAACAGGTGGCGATTGCTGATCAACATTTTTATTTGCGGAAAAATAATGCTTCAGGCTATCTGTAGGGTTATCGCCAAGTAAATTTTTCATCGTCCCGGCGTGAACAGCTTCTTCAAAACTAATTACCGGATAAACCAGCACTGCAAAATTAGGACGGAGGTCTATTTTTTCAGGATTGGCAATTTTCAAATCATTATAATGCGTAATCAAGGTTGAAGCAAAATGTCCACCTGCTGAGAATCCCATGATGCCGATTTTATTTTTCCTGATGCCATATTTTCTCGCATTTTTTCGCACCAGATAAATGGCCTGCTGCGCATCTTGCAACGGACCATAGGCTTTATCGATCATGATCTGATCGCTCGGCAAACGGTATTTAAATACAAATGCCGTTACCCCAATCGCATTGAAACGTTTGGCAACATCTATCCCTTCATGGCTAAAGGCTAATGCGCCATAACCTCCACCCGGACAAATAATTACGGCAGCTCCCGTTGAAAGATGTTTTGGCGCCTCGAAAACAGTTAAAGTTGGAACAGATACCTTGGTGATGCTTAACGTTCCGTTTGCCCTTACTTCTGTATGTTCTACATAAGTTGATGGCGTAGGTTTTGCTCCCGGAATATCTCCGCTATAAATTGGAATAACTTCCTGAGCTTTTGCCATAACCACAATATGAGAAATAATTACTATTAAGAACAGCTTATTCATTGCTTTTAAATTATTATATTGATTAAATCTCCCTGCCATTCTCCCCGCAAATGTTTTAACTGTTCGAATAGTTTCAGCATTCATTGGACCTTTAATTTGATTTCTCAAAGCGGATATTTTAGTTGAATCATTAATAAACTTGATCGCATTTAATTCTTCGGACTCCTTTAAACGTTTATAAGCTTTTTGATTAGTTAATTTTATCGCTAATGTATTTAAAAGATCAAATTAATACTAATACTTACTAATCAAATATACCAAGAAACTGCCTAAACTTCATGGAATGAACATCAACTTGCGGAATGTGGCCTTTGTTGGGGGAAATACTTAGAAGTTTTAGAGCACAGTTATCAAAACTTACGAAATTCTTCAGCACCCAGGCTTTGGAGATTTCGTAAGTTGATAAATTAAGAATTAAAACTCCATTAAATACGCTTTCAAAAACTCGTTGATATCACCATTTAAAACCGCATCCGGATTGGAGGTCTGGTAGTTCGTACGGTGATCTTTTACCCTACGGTCGTCCAGCACATAACTCCTGATTTGCGATCCCCATTCTATCTTTTTCTTCGATCCTTCTACCGCCGCAATCGCCTCGTTCCGTTTCCGCTCTTCTATCTCATAAAGCTGCGATTTTAATAAACGAATGGCATTTTCTTTATTCTGTAATTGGGATCTCGATTCCTGATTTTTGATAATAATACCTGATGGCTTGTGGTATAACCGAACAGCAGTTTCCACTTTGTTTACATTTTGCCCACCAGCACCACCTGCCCTGAAAGTTTCAAATTCAATATCTGCAGGATTGATGTCGATCTGGATCGTATCATCCACTAGTGGATACACATATACGGAAGCAAACGAAGTATGCCTGCGGGCATTGGAATCGAAAGGAGAAATCCTTACCAAACGATGTACGCCGTTTTCGCCTTTTAAATATCCGTAGGAGAAATCGCCATCGAACTGAAGTGTTACCGATTTTATTCCGGCAATCTCCCCTTCCTGACTATCCTGTTCGGTAATTTTATATCCGTTTTTCTCCCCCCACATAATGTACATCCGCATCAGCATGTAAGCCCAATCGCAACTTTCTGTACCACCTGCGCCTGCTGTAATCTGCATTACGGCAGAAAGCTGATCTTCTTTATTGCGAAGCATATTTTTCAGTTCCAGTTCTTCTACCGCTTTTGTGCTGGCTTCAAACTGCTCTTTCATTTCTGCTTCTGAGGCATCGCCAGACTGGAAAAACTCCAGCATTACGGCAGCATCTTCTACTGCGTTATGGGTATCATTAAAACCATCTGTCCATTTTTTCTTGGAACTGATTTCGGCAAGAATTTTTTCTGCTTTTTTTGGATCGTCCCAGAAATCGGGCGCCATGGTTAATTTTTCTTCTTCGCGAATAGCGTAAAGGAGCTCATCAACGTCAAAGATGCCTCCTCAGGGACGTTACTCTGTCCCTTAAATCCTGCAAGTTTTCTTTTGTCATAGTGGCAAATATATAAAATCGAATTGAGCATCAGGCATGGTGAGGCGCTCCAATTCATATGATCTGTTCTAAGTTGTTCAAGATAAAGAAATATAACTTCCTTTCATTTTTTCATACTCATATAGTCAAGCGTAAGATTTGAAAGCAATTTAACGCCTAACACGAAGCCGCTTTCATCCAGATAAAAATCAGGCGTATGATGCGATGGCGCTTTCAAGGGATCTTTTCCCTTCGGCATCCCGCCTAAAAACACAAATAACCCTGGAACTTTCTCCTGAAAAAAGGAAAAATCTTCTGCACCGGTTACAGGTGGGCGCAACAAAACATGGTCTTTTCCAGCGGTTGCCTGCATGCTTGGTAGCATTTTTTCCGTTAATGCGATATTATTATAGGTAACCGGATAATGATTACTGTAAGGGATTTTTACTTCAGCGGTTGCACCGTTCGCTTCGGCTGTTTTAGTGGCAATTGTTTTAATCCGGTCGATAAACATGGCTTCGTCTTCCTTACTAAAATTACGAACCGTGCCTAACATCTCCACTTTCTCTGGTATAATGTTAGAACGTACCCCACCATTAATGGCACCAACAGTTACCACACCAGGGTTTTCCGTTACATTCAAATTGCGACTTACAATCGTTTGCAGATTATTAATGATCTGGGCCGAAACCACAATCGGATCGATACTGCTCCACGGATAGGCACCATGTGCCTGACGTCCGGTAACCGTAATTTTCATATCATTAACAGCAGCCATTGTTCCGCCGGGACGATACGTTACATTTCCAACTTCAGTTTGAGAATTGATATGTAAGCCGAAGATGACATCTACTTTCGGGTTTTCCAATACACCTTCTTTAATCATCAAAGCTGCCCCACCCTCGTCGCCAGCAGGCACACCCTCTTCTGCAGGCTGGAAAATAAACTTAACGGTGCCCTGAATATCCTTTTTCATGGAACTTAATACTTGTGCAACCCCCATTAATATGGCTACATGACTATCATGACCACAGGCATGCATTACGCCAACTTCCTGCCCGTTATATTGGGTTTTTACTTTTGAAGCAAATGGAACATCTACGCGTTCAGTTACCGGCAAACCATCCATATCTGCCCGCAAGGCAACCACCGGACCAGGTTTGCCGCCTTTTAATATTCCTACTACCCCGGTTTTAGCCACACCGGTAGTGACCACAAAACCTAAAGAAGTGAGGTGTTTCGCGATGATGCCAGCAGTTCTGACTTCGGTATTACCCAATTCAGGATGTTCATGAAAATCCCTGCGCCAGGTAATCACTTTTTGTTCAATGGCATCTGCTTTTTTAGAAATTTCTGTACGTAAAGGCGTTTTTTGAGCAAATGAAGTGAGTGAAAGCAAGGATAATCCAAAGAGATAGCTATATTTCATGAAAAAGGAGTTGGAGTTTAGGTTAAATGGTCACCTAAGCTAAGAATTTTTGACAGATAATGCAATCCTGTTAACTTCAGCAGATTGCTTTAGCTAACAGTAAGATTAAGAAGTACTAATTAAGCTTCACACCATTTATAAAGTCATCCTCAAAATATTAAAAAAACCATCAATTTTGAACATTAAAAAGACCGTTTTAAATTTTTGCTTTATTACTTTTACAAAAAAACAAAGATTATGTTACCGAAAATAAATTTTACAGAAACAGCGGCTTACCAATATTTGGCCGATCATTTTATTGATATTAACCAGAAAAGTATTAAAGATCTTTTCGCTGAAGATGCAGATCGTTTCAACAAGTTTTCTGTTTTTTTTGAGGATATCTTATTAGATTATAGCAAGAATCGCATCAGCGATGAGACCCTTGCTTTGCTGCTCCAACTTGCCCGCGAATGCAAATTGGATGAAGCCATCAAATCGATGTACGCCGGAGATAAAATTAATGAAACGGAAGATCGCTCGGTATTGCACATCGCCCTGCGTAATTTGAGCAATATACCGATTTTGGTTGACGGTAAAGACGTGATGCCAGATGTAAATGCAGTGCTTGCCAAAATGGAGAAATTCAGCAACAGCATTATTAGCGGAGAATGGAAAGGTTATACCGGCAAGGCCATCACTGATATTGTAAATATTGGTATCGGCGGTTCTGATTTGGGTCCGGTGATGGTTACTGAAGCTTTAAAACATTATAAAAACCACTTAAATATTCATTTTGTATCTAATATTGATGGTACGCACATTGCAGAAACGCTTGAAGGTTTAAATGCGGAAACCACATTATTTTTAGTGGCTTCAAAAACATTCACCACACAAGAAACCATGACCAATGCACATTCTGCACGTTCATGGTTTTTAGAAAAAGGCGGTAATGAAAGCGACATCGCGAAACATTTCGCGGCATTATCTACCAATGCGAAAGATGTATCTGCTTTCGGGATTGATACCGAAAACATGTTTGAGTTTTGGGACTGGGTTGGCGGTCGTTATTCTTTATGGAGCGCGATCGGTTTATCAATTTCTTTAAGCATCGGTTTTGATAACTTTAAAGAGCTTCTAGCAGGTGCACATGCAGCAGACAATCATTTTAAAACTGCTGAATTTGAAAACAACGTTCCGGTAATTTTAGCTTTACTAGGCGTTTGGTACATCAATTTCTATAATGCAGAAACGCAGGTTATTTTGCCTTACGACCAGTACATGCACCGTTTTGCAGCCTATTTCCAACAGGGAGATATGGAAAGTAATGGTAAACATGTAGATAGAAACGGAAACGAAGTAGACTATGAAACCGGGCCAATTATCTGGGGAGAGCCAGGAACGAACGGTCAACATGCTTTTTACCAGTTGATTCACCAGGGAACAAGAATTATTCCTGCTGATTTCATCGCACCGGCGCAAAGTTTAAATCCACTGGGTGATCACCATCCGATTCTACTTTCTAACTTTTTCGCGCAAACAGAAGCCTTGATGAATGGTAAAACAGAAGAAGAAGTGGTTTCAGAATTGAAAAAAGATGGTAAATCGGAAGAGGAGATTGCTAAAATTGCTCCATTCAAGGTTTTTGAAGGCAATCGCCCAACGAATTCTATTCTCCTGAAAAAAGTAACGCCATATACGTTAGGAAGCTTGGTAGCCATTTATGAGCATAAAATCTTCGTTCAAGGGGTTATCTGGAATATTTTCAGTTTCGATCAATGGGGCGTTGAGTTGGGTAAGCAGCTGGCCAAGAAAATTCTTCCTGAGTTAGACGGTGATGAAAAAGTAAAAAGTCATGATAGTTCTACCAATGGCCTAATCAATCAATACAAGGCTTGGAGATAAATAAACAAAAAAAGCGAGTTTAACACTCGCTTTTTTTGTTTTAAACCTATAATTTAGGGCATCTTAAATACTCACATTGTTGTGAATCCAAATTAACTTATTATTGAAATAATCTCTCGCATTCGCTTTGATCGTTTCGAATCACTAAAAACAATTACTAATGAAAAAAAAATTTCTTTTTGCCTTGGCTATTTCCGGCCTGTGCTTCAGTGCATCTGCTCAGAAGGTACAGTTCACGGAATTTGACTTAGACAACGGCCTGCATGTTATCCTTCACCAAGACAAGACAGCACCAGTTGTTGCCGTATCGGTTATGTACCATGTTGGCTCAAAAGATGAAGAAACGGAGCGCACCGGTTTTGCCCACTTCTTCGAACATTTATTGTTCGAGGGTTCTCCAAATATAAAGCGTGGCGAATTTATGAAATTGGTGAGCAGCAACGGCGGACAAAACAATGCCAATACCTCACAGGATCGTACCTTCTATTACGAAGTTTTTCCATCTAACCAGCTCGAACTGGGCTTATGGTTAGAAAGCGAACGAATGCTACATCCGGTAATTAATGAAGTGGGTGTTAAAACGCAAAATGAAGTCGTAAAAGAAGAAAAGCGCCTTCGCGTGGATAACCAGCCTTATGGCAAGTTTACAGAGAAAATTTTCTCTCACCTGTTTGCTACACATCCTTATCGCTGGCAGCCAATTGGCTCTATGGATCACCTGGATGCAGCAAAGCTGGATGAATTTATTGCCTTCTTTAAAAAATATTATGTACCTAACAATGCGGTACTAACCATTGCCGGCGATTTAGATATTGATAAAACTAAAACTTTGGTAAAGTCATACTTCTCTGAAGTACCAAAGGGAGCCGAAATTGTTCGCAAAAAGTACGAACTGCCGGAAATTAAAAAAGAAATCATCGATACGGCTTACGATGCAAATATTCAAATCCCCGCAATTTTTGCTGCGTATCGCGTACCAGGGATGAAAAGCAGAGAAAGTAAAGTGCTCGGCATGATCAGCTCAATTCTATCAGGCGGCGGCAGTTCAAGATTAAGTACTAAAATGGTTGATGATAAAAAAACTGCGCTTCAGGTTGCAGCCTTCAATTACTCGCTGGAAGATTATGGCGCATACATTACCTTGGCACTTCCGAATAAAAATACGCCGCTTAACGACCTGTTAAAAGATATCGACGAAGAGGTTTTGCGATTACAAACAGACTTGATCAGCGAAAGCGATTACAAGAAACTTCAGAATAAATTTGAAAACGATTATGTAAGTACCAACAGCAGAATGCTTGGAGTGGCTGAAAACCTGTCATCGGGTTATACTTTCCATGATAAGGATACAGACGACATCAACAAGGAACTGGAAGTAATCAGATCGATCACAAGAGAAGAGATTAGAGCTATTGCTAAAAAACACCTGAACAAAGACCAGAGAGTTGTATTGTATTACTTACCTAAGAAATAAGCAGAGCGCATTTCATATTAATAGTTAAAATCATGAAGAAAATCTTTATCATAGCTGCAATTTCCTTATTTGTGCAAGGTATTTCAGCACAAACCATCAATAGGAGTCAGAAACCAAAGCCAGGCCCAGCGCCGGTAATTACCATTGGCGATCCTGCTATCTTTAAACTGGCCAATGGCATTACGGTGTTGGTGGTAGAAAATCATAAGCTACCAAAAGTATCAGCCAGTTACAGCATTGATGCCGGCCCCATTACCGAAGGAGCTAAAGCCGGAGTCTCGAATTTAATGGGAAGCATGTTAAATGAGGGCACGACTACAAAAACCAAAGCACAATTTGACGAAGCAGTGGATCAATTAGGTGCTGATGTGAGTGCAAGCTTCGGTGGCGGTTCTGCGTCTGCATTAACCAGATATTTTCCTGAAGCTTTTGCATTGATGGCAGAAAGTATTCGTAAACCCGCTTTTCCGGAAGCATCATTTGAAAAATTGAAGTCACAGATGATCACGGGTTTAAAATCAAATGAAAAAAATGCGAAAGCTGTCTCCGCTCGTGTGGTAAATGCACTTGCTTACGGAAAAAACCACCCAAGTGGTGAGTTCGAAACCGAAGCTTCTGTGAATGCCTTAACGCTTGCAGATGTTAAAGCGGCTTATGCTAAATATGTGACACCTTCGCGCGGTTACTTAACTTTTGTTGGCGACATCAAGCCAGAGGCTGCGAAAGCATTAGCAGAAAAAGCGTTTGGAGATTGGAAAGGGGCATCGCTTGCCCTTCCTGTACTGGCAAAAGTGGCTAACCCAACAAAAACAGAAGTAGATGTGGTCAATGTAAGTAATGCCGTTCAATCAGAAATAACGGTGGTTAATTTGATCGATCTCCCGATGGGCAATCCTGATTATTTTCCTGTGTTATTGGCTAATCAAATTTTAGGTGGCGGTTCGGAATCGAGGTTATTTAACAATTTAAGAGAAAAACATGGATTTACTTACGGTGCTTATTCTTCAACAGGTGCCGGCCGTTTTCAGTCTAAATTCTCTGCTACAGCAGCCGTAAGAAATGAAAAGGTAGACAGCGCGGTGGTGGAGTTTTTGAAAGAAATTAACACTATCCGTACGACAAAGGTAACAGCAGAAGAATTGCAAAATGCAAAGAACCTTTATAACGGAAGCTTTGCTTTGGGTTTAGAAAACCCAGCCCGGATTGCTGGTTTCGCAAGCAGCATCTTAATTAATAATTTGCCTAAAGATTTTTACCGCACTTATTTGCAGAAATTAAATGCAGTAACTACAGATGATATCTTAAGAGTAGCGAAAAAATATTACAACCATGATAACACCCGCGTAGTGATTGTTGGTAAAACGGAAACTTTTACGCCAGGCTTAAAGAAAGCAGGCTTCACCGTAAGTGAATTCGATAACTTGGCAGAACCAGTTAAAGCTACCGCAAGTACTGGCACCGCAGCGACTAAGTCAGCGAAAGAAATTGTAGACAGCTATATTACTGCGATTGGCGGTGCGGCTGCAATTAAGAAAATTACTTCCCTGCAGCAAAATGCTGAAATGGAAATGCAGGGCCAGAAGCTTACCGTTACCATGAAAGATATGGCACCAAACCTAAGCGCTATGGAAGTTTCCATGATGGGCCAAACGGCGATGAAACAAGCTTTCAATGGTACAACAGGCTACCAGATGCAGATGGGTAAGAAATCAGAATTGGCTGGTGATGATTTAGCGGAAAAGAACGAAAGTAAAGGAATTGTGAGTCAACTTTTTTATGCTACCGATGGCACGAAATTGGAATCTGCCGGAACCGCTAAAGTTGGTACTGCTGATGCTTACAAACTAATTGTGACTTCACCCTCTGGCAAAAAGAAAACCGAATATTATGATGTAAAATCTGGTTTACTTTTGAAAGATGAAAAAACAGTAACCAAGGGAAAGATGGAAATTACACAATCTACTGAATATGGCGATTACAAAAAGGTTGGCGATGTATTGTTTCCACACACTTTAAATCAAAATATTCAAACTCCTCAAGGTTCGCAGGAATTTGCAATTAACATCAAAGAAATTAAAATAAATCCTCCTTTAAAAGCAGAAGAGTTTAATTAACCTTAGCTAATTAAAAATGAAAGCCATCACATTACAACATGTGATGGCTTTTTACTTTTGGCCTCTATTCGTTGCTGGTGCCCGGGCTAATCAGCATTTTTTGTAAATTGATAGATTATTACTGCCTGTGTTTATGGAAATGGTTAAACCCATACATCTTTAAATTGTTATAGTATTAAAACACAACATCATGAAACATTTAAAACTGGTTTTGAGCATGGCTTTGATGGCCATCACAATGCAACTAGCTGCTCAGACAAATAAGGTTACCACGATCAAAATTATTGGGGAAAAGGACTACACTTTTGTTGCCAACTCAGCGATACCGATGTCAAACATGGACGTTTCGCAAATTCTGTCACGCATGCCTGGATCTCAAGGTGGTGGAATGATCAACTTAACCGGAAGCCAATATGATTTTAAGGTAACCAGAGATAGTGTGGTGGCCTATCTCCCTTATTATGGTCGTTCTTTTAGTCCGCCGCTAAATCCAAACGAAGGTGGTATTAAGTTTACCTCGAAGGATTTCAGTTATAATGAAACTAAAAATAAGAAAGGAAACTACACCATTCAGATCAATACAAAAGATTTAAAGAGAGAGAATTTCAGGCTTTCCCTTAGTGTTACGCCAAATGGTTATGCTACCCTTGTTGCCAGTGGCTATAATAAGCAACCCATTACTTTTAATGGTTATTTAAGCGAATCAAAGAAAAAAGATCAATAACGATAAAAGCCAGATTTTTAATCTGGCTTTTATCGTTACAGTAAAATCCTTTTTGCTGCTATTGCTTTGAGATTTTGATTTCAAAGATATGCGGCCATTTTTTGCCGGTGACAAATAGTCTTTTGGAAGCCTTATCGTAAGCAATACCGTTTAGCACATTATTTGCCCTGGCATCATCTGTTTTGAAATAATCTGCAGGAAGCAAACCCGCTAAATTGATGTTACCTTCAACAGCACCGGTTTCGGGATTGATGATTAAAATATTATTAGTAGTGTAAACGTTCGCATAAATTTTCCCATCGATAAACTCCAGTTCATTTAATTGCTGAATGGCCCCTTTATTGTCAAAAACTTCAATTTCGCCCGTTGGTTTATAAGTATTTTTATCCAGAAAGAATATCGTACTGGAACCATCTGTCTTCAGGATTTTCTCTCCATCGAAATTCAATCCCCAACCCTCTTGAGTACCTCCTGTATAGGTAAATTCTGATAGTTTCTTAAAGGTATTCTTATCATATACAAAGCCTGTTTTTTCCCGGTAAGTTAACTGAACAATTTTATCGCCAACTACTGTCATTCCCTCTCCAAAATACTGTTTATCCAGGTCGGCTTTCAATACCACTTTACCTGTTGATGGTTCCACCTTACGCAAACTCGAGTGACCATAGTCGCCGGCACTTTCGTAGAAATAACCGTCGTGAAACTCCAGGCCTTCTACATAAGAAGAGGTATCGTGAGGAAGGGTTTTTATTACTTTGTAGGTGTATTGAACAGGCGCCTGGGCAGCTAGTACATTTACATTGGATGTTAAATCTTCTGATTTTCCATCTCCATATATTTTCGCAGTAATGATGTGGTTACCCAACTTCAGCCCTTCGGTTTTTATTTTGACTGCAGAAGTATCGGTTTTCGTATCTGTGCGGGTGCTGTCGATCAGGTACACGACTGAATCTACTTTACTTTCATTTCCAAAAAGTACTTTCACATCAAATTCTTTTCCAGATGCAACGTTAAGTCCCATCATCGGGGAAACAAAAGAACGGTAAGTTTTTGGAGCGTCGTTTTTACAGGCGCCTAAAAAGGCAAGTGTAATTCCGAAAATTAAGCGGGTTCTGATTTGTTTAGTCTTCAGGCCAAAAAGCATCTTCAATATGATTTAATGTATAACTATTTTTTGTAAAGGTAATTGCAATTATGTCAAAACGAATATCATTTTGATGATTCATGATTTCGATATATTCAGCAGAGGCCAGTTCCATCTGTTTTTGTTTGGCTATATCTACAAAATCTTCAGGTTCGCCAAAAGCAATAGAAGTCCTCGCTTTGACTTCCACAAATACCATGATCCTGTCTTTATAAGCGATTAAATCCACCTCGGCCTTGCCGTGTGTCCAGTTTTCATCCAAAATTTCATAACCCTTGGCTTCCAGGTATTCCTTAGCTATTACTTCCCCTTGTTTGCCTAAGTCATTGTGAAGCGCCATAAAAGAAATTATTTGAATGAGTGAATATTGTGGTGTTATGGGTTGCAAGTTAAATGTTATGAGGCAAAATGCCTTTAATGATTCTAGTTGATTGTGTGCTGGTTGCAAGTTAAATGTTGCGTGGTAAATGCATAAAATATGATCAGTCTTTATTAATAACAGATCTCGCTTTGAATGAATACACAGACTTATAACTTATAACCTGCAACTTTTAACTTATTTTACAATAACAGAGCCTAAAAACTTATTAATTTCTCTTTCCACGCCTTTAATTACACTATACCTTTGCATTAAGATTATCTGATTATCAGCATCTTTTTCATCTTTAATTTCTTTTAGCAAATTAGACAAAATACGATCGACTTTCCGCTTTTTCAAATGGAAAATTCCGCCAAGAATAGTGGCCTTCAGATTCATAGACTCATCTTTAACATAAATCAGGTGTTTATTGAGCCAATTTTCACTTAATGCATATTCAGATGTGGATAGCGTAATGGCCAAATCGGCAATATCACGATCTTCATGCTTGATAAAATGATTGGCAGTTGGTAATCTGCCATTATCAATTTCAGTTTTGTAGTAATCGATAATGCTTTTGCAAAGCTGATTTTCAAATTCAACATCAGCCAGGTTTTGCATCACAAAAGAACCGATGTACATATCATCTATATTATCCCAGTTTACAAATTCGTGCCCATAATTTAGCAATAACCTCACAATTTCTTTTTCCTGGATCTCATCGGTATCTACTTTCGGCTCGCCATAACCTGATGGCCCCGCGTTATCGTCCCATAAATCATCTGGCGGCCCTAATGGTTCTGGCGCACCTGAACCATAAGAATTTGGCTGATTACTTTGAGCATTTGCCCGCTGGTTGCTTTCAAAATTCTTTTTAACCTTACCAGAACGGATTTTATTCAATTCAGAAAGCAGTACACTTTCTTCAATCTCCAATAAACTACTGCTCTCGCGGATGAAAACAGAAGCTTTAATCTGGTCAGGGATTTTGGCGATACTTTCTACAATATCCCGGATAATCCCTGCTCTTTTGATTGGGTCATCGCCTGCATCTTTTAGCAACACATTCGCCTTGTAAAGAATGAAATCTTTCCGGTTTTTTTCGAGATAAGTTTTAAAGGCGCCTGCACCTACGTGATGCATGTAAGAATCAGGATCATGCCCATCCGGAAAGGAAACAATTTTAACGTTCAATCCCTCTTCCAAAATCATATCCAATCCACGAAGCGAAGCTTTGATCCCGGCGGCATCTCCATCAAATAAAATGGTAATGTTTTGCGTAAAACGACCGATTAATTTGATTTGCTCTACGGTTAAGGAAGTTCCTGAAGAGGCCACCACATTTTCTATTCCCGCCTGATGTACTGACAACACATCTGCATAACCTTCGGCAAGGTAGCAGTTGTCTAAATCGCGAACGGCTTTTTTTGCGTGGAATAAGCCATAGAGCACATTAGATTTATGGTAAATCTCACTTTCCGGTGAGTTCACATATTTCGGAACATTCTTATCTGTCTTAAGTGTTCTACCACCAAAACCAATAACTCTTCCGGTAAAGTTATGAATCGGAAACATTACGCGACCGCGAAAACGATCATAAATTTTTCCGTTATCATTTTTAATGGATAAACCCGTCGACTCTAAAAATTCTAATTTATGACCCGCATTTGTAGCATTTTGAGTCAGCGCATCCCAAACATCGGGTGAATAACCTACTTCAAATTTCTTAAGGATGTCTTCTCTAAAACCCCGCTCTTTGAAGTAGCTTAAACCAATACCTTTACCCTCATCCGTTTCCCAAAGCTGCTTCACAAAGAAGGCAGCAGCATATTGAGATACGATGTAGAGACTTTCTTTCGCACTTTGGGCTTCTGCAGCTTCTGGAGAAATTTCGGCCTCCTCTACTTCTATATTGTATTTATTGGCTAAAAATTTAAGCGCTTCCGGATACGAATACTTTTCATGATCCATAATGAAACGCACGGAATCGCCACCTTTTCCACAACCAAAGCATTTGTAGATGCCTTTGGTTACCGATACGTGAAACGACGGCGTTTTTTCTCCGTGAAAAGGGCAATTTCCAATTAAACTGGTTCCGCGTTTTTTTAAGTGCACAAAATCCCCTACTACCTCCTCTATCCGGGCGGTATCCATTATCTTATCTATCGTTTCGCGGTTTATCATTTTGGTGGTACGTTGTAAGTTATAAGTGATAAGCCTACCGACCTATAACTTATAACCTACAACTTTTAACTTTTTTTCACTAAAGCTAGGGTTATAAGATGAATTTCATTCGACCCTCAGCATCCAAACCTATAACTTATAACCTACAACTTTCAACTTATTTAATCGAAGGCAAGGGTTATCACATGAGCTTCATAAATCCTCAGCATCCAGACATTTAACTTATAACCTATAACTTTTAACTTATTTAATCAAGGCAAGGGCTATGACATGATCTTCATAAACCCTCAGCACCCAGGCATTTAACTTATAACCTATAACTTTTAACTTATTTAATCAGGGCAAGGGTGATGACATGAGCTTCGTAAACCCTCTGCACCCAGACCTTTAACTTATAACCTACAATTTTTAACTTATTTAATCAAAGGCAATAGCTGATCTGCAACCAACTTATTCCCTAAATCATTCAGGTGCACACGATCATTCGTTAAAACACCTTTTTCTTTATCTTCCGGATTGTTCCTGGCTTCGTATTCACCGAAAGCTTTTCTTAAATCACAAAGCGGAAGATTATTCTTTGCAGCTAATTCCCTTATTCCTGCCGCGTATTTATTCAGGTCGGCATCCATTTCATTGGTACCATCTCTTTTCTCGCCTATTACTGAAGGGGTGCAAAGCACCACTTTACTGCCAGCGCCCTGAATTTTTTTTATTAATGCCTGATAAAACTTGAAGTACTTATCATAATCAGTGCCCGTGTGGGAAGTTTGTTTATGCCAAACATCATTAATCCCAACGTAGATGACTACTAAATCTGGTTTCTTGTTTAAAACATCATCTTCTAAACGCAGGTATAGGTCATAAATTTTGTTTCCGCCAATTCCAGCTCCGATTATTTCATATTTAGTAGAATCAAGCGACTTTTTAATCAGGTTGATATAACCGTTTTTAGATACGCCCATTTGGGTAATCGAATCACCAAAGAAGATAATTCGTTTTGGTTTAAACGTCATTGATGTGAATATAATCAGGCAAAAGCCAATTAAAGTTGCGGTTTTGAACAGGGTTTTCATAGGTTTATTTTGGTTAGGTATTAATTGTTTTTCTTGAATTCCAAATCCTGGAAATCGAAACTAAAATCTGTTAATGGAGAGATAGCTTCTATTTTAAATCCATTCGGAGCAGCATGATTATCCAGACCAAAATTTACAAATGCATCGGCATCCAAACTTCTATCATACCATTTCACGATAAAGGTATTTCCTTTATAATAAGTCATATCGCCACGAAGTTTAGGCGCATTTTTAGCCTGAAAATGCATTTTACCATTTACATCGCTAATGGTTACATCGCCAAACCAGGCATCATGATAAGTTCCATAATAATTTTTCACATCAGGCTTTGCCGAATCGGCCTTTTGCTGGGCAGCAATATCAGCCCAAACCTTTGTCACTATTTCCTTAGCCTCTTTTTCATCAGCAAGGCGGCCATCATTAGAAGATTTAATTCTATCCCGGCCTTTTATACCCAGGTAACCATCTTTAATGGAGTTGGTAATGGCATTAAAAGCCGCTCCGGATTGTTGATTAGTTAAAACAATGATGCCTAATTTCAATTCTGGTAAAATCGTAACCTGGGTTACAATTCCAGACAAGCCACCAGTGTGTGTAGCCTGAAACTTACCATTCACATTACTCAAAAACCACCCCAGGCCATAGCTGTTAAAACTTCCCTGATTTCCACCTGCGATAATGGTTTGCGGGGTCCATAATTCGCGGGCCACAGCCTCACTAAACAATTTCTGATCAAGTTTATCTCCATATTTACCGCTATTGATCATCGCCTCTACCCATTTACTCATATCTGTTACACTGGAATAGATCCCGCCTGCTGCGTTTGCTATCTCACCAAAACTTAACCCAACAGGTAACAACTTGCCTTCATAAGGCGCGTGACCGTCGATTACATTCGATTTATCTTTCAACCGATACCATGAAGCTGCTGTTTTAGCCATACCCAAAGGCTTGATGATCCGGGTTTCTATAAAATTTTCATAAGTAATCCCCGAAACCCTGGCCACCACTTCACCTGCTACAATGTACATGAGGTTATCGTAGTCGAATTTGGTACGGTAGGAAGACACAGGCTTTAAATAACGGAGGTTATGAATGAGCTGCTTTTTATCCACAGTTGAAGAATCTGGCCAGATCATCAAATCGCCGGCGCCTAAACCTAAGCCGCTGCGGTGCGTAAGCAAATCGCGAATGGTAAATTCACTGGTTACATAGGCATCGTACATTTTGAATTCAGGAATAACATCGGTAACTTTTGTATCCCAGGTGATCTTTTTCTCATCCACGAGCATACCCAATGCTGCGGCAGTAAAGGCTTTCGTATTGGAGGCTACCCCAAAAAGGGTGTTTTCATCTACTTTTTGATTGGTTTTGATGGATCGAACGCCATAACCTTTAAGGTGTACAATTTTTCCATCTTTAATTACCGAAACCGCAATTCCAGGAACGTTAAAGGTGGTAAGTGTTTTTTCTACAAGGCTATCAATCTGTTTCGACGACAGCACCTGAGCCTGTAAACTCACATTAAAAAGCACCAGGAGTGCCAAAGTAATTTTAAATACTATATAAGAAGATGCTTTCATTTTGCTGGTTTAAAATAATCGCTTAAAGATAAGAAATCTTTAATTCGCGCCAGCTAAATTCTACTTGCCCTTTTCCAGCTTATAATCTTTATGTACAATTAGAAAACTGGCACGCTCCTCTTTTTTAAATGGATAATCCCAGTTTCCCTGGTAAGTGATTTTGGTAGGCAGTTTATCTTCCCCAAAATATCCCATTTCGATATTCATCTGTACATTGAAATCAAATAACATATTGCCATATTTCATATCTACATAACGGCCAAGGATATTGAAATTTCGTTTGTCGAATATGGTTACTAGTTCCTTGATCATTACTCCATCTTTGGTCCAGCTGCTGAGGTCTGGCTTCACCGAAACTTTAAAGCGGTAAACCGGAATGGAATCTAAGTAGGTTCCGCTGGTAAAAGCATAATCATAATATTGGCGCATATTTGCGGTAAAAATTTCGGTTTTACTACCAATAAATGGAACCTTTACCGGGCGGCCAGGATTAAATATCAAAGTTTTGAGTTTGTCTTTATAACTTTCGTTTGTTCCACCCTTGCCATCACCACTTGGCGCATTCGGTACAAAATCGGTATTGTAGGCATTCATGAAAATGTAGTCAAACATTTCTACGGTATACAATTGGTATTTACCGTTTTTCTTATAAAGTTTACCTGTATCTTGTTTAACCAGGTATTCCATTTTATAAGGGCCGCTGTTGTTATGCTTTATTTTGCGGTAAATCTTTCCATCTACCTTATTTTTTTTATCGTAAGTATAGATTCTGTTTTCGGCGATAAAACTATAACGCTTCATATCCCTGAAAGATTGATAAAAGGAAGTATCGTTGATCACCTTATTGATAAAAGTCTCGATATTTAACTTTTCGGCTTTAATGTTAACTGTAGAATCGAGGGTGATGGTTTTAATCGTATCAGGATTGAAACGCGGAATCTCCTGCGCAAAACCTTTATAAAATAAAGAGCTGATGATCAGAACTAAAAATATTTTCTTCATGCTTGTGTACCTAGGCAAAAACGGTGCCTTGTTTATATGTAGACGCTGTTGGTTGAGTATTCGCAATTAATTACCCAATTGTTTCAAGGCAATATAGGCCATTAATCCTGTGGAGATTTTTAATGCATCTTCATCAATATCAAATTTTGGCGTATGGACAGAATATTGGGTATCCTTTGCTGCATTTCCTGTACCTAAGCGATAAAAGCAGGCATCTGTTACTTGCGAATAAAATGAAAAATCTTCTGCCGCCATCCAGATATCCAGATCCACCACATTTTCCCGGCCTAAAAAATCTTCTGCGAATGCCCTTGCATTTGCCGTTAATTTCTCCTCATTGATTAAAAAAGGATAGCCTTTATGAATATCAAAATCGCAGCTTCCACCCATGCTTTCGGCAATGCCTTCAGCCATTTTTTTCATCCTTTTATGCGCTTCTGCTCTCCAGTCTTCATCAAGTGTTCTAAAAGTACCCTCTATTTTAACTTCATTTGGAATAATATTCGTTGCGCCATTAGCCGTTACCTTACCAAAAGATAATACAGAAGGGATACGTGGATCAGCATTACGGCTAACAATTTGTTGCAAGGCGATGATGATGTGTGAGGCAATAACAACAGGATCAATATTTTGATGCGGCTGTGCACCGTGACCACCTTTTCCAGTTACCGTAACATATAATTCATCAGTAGAAGCCATGTAAATCCCTGAACGGAAACCAACTTTCCCGGCATCAATCAATGGCATTACATGCTGGCCGACGATATAATCTGGTTTCGGGTTTTCCAACACACCTTCTTTAATCATGATACTCGCACCACCAGGTAGTAATTCTTCGGCAGGCTGGAAGATAAATTTAATGGTTCCACCAAATTCTGTTTTCAGCTGACTTAAAATATGTGCAGTTCCCAGCAATGAGGAAGTATGTACATCATGACCGCAGGCATGCATTACACCGTTGTTCTTAGAAGCATAAGGTTTATCGCTGATTTCAGTAATGGGTAGTGCATCCATATCGCCACGCAAAGCGATGACCTTTTCTGATGGAAGATCTCCTTTAAGCAAAGCAACAACACCTGTATTTGCACAACTGGTAAATTCAATTCCCCACGCTGTTAATTTTTCTTTAACAAATGCAGAGGTTTGAAATTCATGATAGGATAATTCCGGGTTTGCATGTAAATGCTGGCGATAGCCAACTACATCATTGAAAATAGCCGCTGCTAAATCCTTAATTTTATCTTTGAGCATCAGTGGTGATATCTAGTTGTGGTGCATTGATTTTTTCCCTGAATATGAATAACGTTGGGAAGGTTGGTCTTATTTCACTCATCAATCTTTGAGCTTCCAATCTGGTCCTGAAATCGCCGACCCGAACGTAATAGTTTGGTTCTTTATAAATCAAGTAAGTATTGAGTTTTGGATACAATGATTTAAAACGGGCTTGTTGATTGAATACTTCCCGCCGATCGGAACCGTAAAAAATTTGCACCCGATATCCGAAAGATGAAACGATCGGCTTTCCAGGTTTTACTTCTCCCGATGTTTTATATACTGCTACGCGTTTGGCTATCAAGCTATCTATTAATGGATCTTTAATCACGATAACCTCCCCTTTTTGCGCAAAAGACACTTTGAATAATAATAAACAAAAGATTAAAGAATAAAATATTTTCATGATGGTATTACAGCGGACAAACGAAAATTGTTTTAAAAACAAGAATGCCGACTCGCTGCAAAATTCGGCATTCTTTATGGGTTGTGCAAATAGTTTAATGATGGCCGTTTACATATTCAGATTCTCTGGATTTGACGGGTTGACCAAAGCGTGTGAATATTAATATTCTGAATATCAATTTGTCGGAACGGGCTGTATTAGCCAGCTTTTATTGCATTGCTAATTTTGTTAATTCCAGGGGGTAAAAAAATTATTTAGACAAAAAAAGTGCCTCTGATAAACAGAGACACTCCACTAATCCAAATATAACTAACTAAGAGTTTTATATAACGGTGTCTATCTACCTCGTTATTATTATTGAAAAAACGAATAAACTAAAGTTCAAACTTAATAACCTGGGTTTTGCTTCAGCTTAGGGTTAGCGTTTAAAATATCCCTTCCTATTGGGAAAATTTCTGTATGGCTATCTGCATCTGGTTTTTTATCCCACCAGGTTCCTTTGTTAAATACTCTCCAGCGAATTAAATCCGTTCTCCGGCGATTCTCTCCAATAAATTCTCTCCCCCATTCATCTAACATTTCCTGATCGGTAAGCTGACCACCACCAGCAGTATATAAACTGGGTGAGCCTATCGGATAATTCCTTTGCCTCACCTGGTTAAGGTATGTGGCTGCAGCAGCTTTATCGCCTGCACGGTACCTGCACTCAGCAAGAGTGTAATAAACCTCTGAAAGGCGGATTTCTGCATAGGCAGAGGTAATCCGGTTCGGATCAGGTGTTGGGTAAACTGGATATTTAACCAGGAAGACCCCTGAATTATGATCAGCATGATTCATATTAGATTCTTTATCTGCGATTTTTGTGCCTGGTTTGGCACCCAGAAAGTGACCCACCTGATCTCTGATGAAAAGTGCATAAGGACCTTTATTTCCCCTTACCGTATCAGCTGTACTTGTGCCATTAACGGTTTTTGTGTAAGGGAGGTAACCATATAAAAACATGCCTTCGCGTTTGCTATCGCCTAGATTTTTATACTTTTTTAAACGCACATCATCAGGGTATTTTTGAAATTTAACAAATGGTTTACCCAGCGAGTGAGTGTATTCTACACTGTCTACATCTCTACCGGGCTGTAAGGCAAATCTTGGATTCGACTGGCCAAGGTCGGTAAATCCACAATAAAGCGGAGCGGCATCATAAGTCATTCCCCAGAAAAACATCCCTCCGTCATACTGCCAGTGCGTTCTGGTTAAGGTTCCAGGGAAACCATAAATCACTTCGGAGTTTAAAGATTTGTTGGTGTAATCAAAAGGGGCATCCCATCTGGTATCCAGGGCATAATTACCATATTTACCAGCAATGATATCACGGCACACCGCCTCACATTCTACATATTTATCGGTTCCTATATAAACGTTTGCATTCAGATAAAGGCGTGCAAGTAAAGTTGCGGCGGCGGCTTTAGTCCACCTGCCTATGCCATTGGCACCCAGTTGTTCCCGCATAGGAAGAAAAGGAATGGCCGCTTTAAGTTCTGATTCAATAAAATCAAAAGTCTCCTTTGGCGTAGCTTGCGAACCACCTTGTGTGGAATTTTTAACATCTGTTACAATTTCTATATTTCGATAAAAATCAAAGGCCCGCAGGTAAAACCATGCCCTCAGCGTTCTAAGTTCCGCTTTAAAATCATTTAATTCTTCATTAGTCACACTCAATTTTGCAGGATCGGTAATGCCTTCCATATCCTGAAGCGAGTTGGTTGCCAGCACAATTCCCTGATAGAAATTTCTCCAGGCACCGGTTGTAAAGCCATCTTGCGCTGTCCAGGTGTGGTAATGCATGCGTTGATAATATCCACCATCCTGCCAGTCGCCCTGGCGGTTGTAGGTTCCGATTTCATCGGTAGCGTTTTCGCCTACGGCATATACATCATTGCCCTGAATACTCCAGTAGGCGTGTTCAAACGGGCGTAGAAAATCGCGGATCACATCATCCCTACGGGTTAAGAAATTAGCTGCATCAACCTGGTCATATACCTTTTCATCTAATTTTGTACATCCAGAAGCCATTAATAGTGTGGCGAAAACAGCACTAAATAGTAATTTATAATTTTTCATTTTTTCCAGTGTTAAAAAGTCGCTTGTAAACCAAAGATGAACTGCATGGTAGACGGATAATAATTTAAGTTCTCATTTACCCCTGGGGTAAGGCCGTTTACCCGCACCTGTTCCGGATCGCCTCCTGTGTACTTGGTAAAAGTGTGGAGATTTCTTCCGGCAGCATACACGCGGATCGATTTTAAATACTTGTTATTTAGCGGCTGTCTATAGCCTAATGACACGTTATCGATTTTAACAAATGATCCGCTCTCAAGGAAATAATCAGAAGCAATAGAAGTTGTAGCGCTATTTTTAAGTAATGAATATTTACTTCCGCTGTCATAAGCCGACTTTAATACATTTGCATCACTTTGGCTGGAAGGTGTTCCAAGATAGAAAGCATAAGAATTGAATATTTTATACCCAAATGTTCCGCGGAAAAAGATTCCCAGATCGAAACGTTTGTAGGTAAATGTATTTCCCAACGAGGTGATATATTTTGGCAAACCATTGCCAACAAACTGTTTATCATCATTAGAAGCCAGGTTTGCCTGAACAATAGCGCCATCATTTTTATAAACCAGTAGTGCACCGGCATCGTTAACACCTGCAGACCGAAGCATGTAAAACTCACCGATGCTATGGCCTTCCTGAATGCGCTGAATATTTCCAGGAGATCCCGGAGCGGGCAATCCTGCTACATCCTGAAAGGTTCCTCCTTTATAAATCTCATTAGAAAAAGAAATAAACTTATTGCGGTTATAAGCAAATGCAACATTAACATTATAGCTAAAATGATCACTTTTTACCACTTCACCACTTAATGCCAGCTCTATACCGGAATTTTTCATCGTTCCAACATTGGTAAAAGTTGTTTGCTGTGTATTAGGCGGAACGGGTACCGTATAATCGCCCAATAAATCTTTGTTGGTACGGATGTAATAATCCAGTGAACCACTGATGCGGTTATTGAGTACAGCAAAATCTAAACCAACGTTAAAGTTTTCTGATTTCTCCCAGCTTAAATCTGGGTTTACATTTGAGGTAGGTCCATAAACCTGGTAATATTGGCCGTTAAAAGGAAAGTAACCGGCACCACCATAGAGCAACAGCGAGCGGTAGTTACCAAAATCCTGGTTACCTGTTACGCCAAAATCAGCCCGGAGTTTCAACTCATTTACCCAGGGAAGAGATGCTTTGAGGAATTTTTCTTCGGAGATTCTCCAGGCAGCAGATACCGCAGGGAAATTTCCCCATTTATTATTCGCTCCGAATTTCGATGATCCTTCCCTTCTTAAACTTGCAGTCAGGATGTATTTATTATCAAAATCGTAGTTTAAACGACCAAAAAATGAAATTAAGGTAGAACCATTTTGAGTGGACGCTACCGCTGATTGACCTTGCCCTGCGGCACCACCATTGTAAAGGCCTGAACCCAGGTTGTTCCACAAATAGGTATCAAAAGGAAAATCATAATTCTGCGCATAAACCCTTTTGTAATTGTAAAGTGAATAAGAATAACCACCTAAAAGCTTAATATGGTTTTTACCAAAGTCAGTTGCATAGTTTCCAGTCCATTCAATGTTTTTCTGATCCTCTTCAATCTGTTCCTGTGAAGCAAAGTTGGTTTGTGTGATTCTGTTCGCCTGTACAATGGTAGAAAGTGTAGAAGGCCTGAAATTCATATTTTTTACCGATCGGCTAATTTGTGAAATCGTTACCATTGTACTCAGATTTTTCAGGATGTTCATTTTGAGTGATCCGTTTAGATCGAGCTCCTTAATCTCTGCTTCTGATTTTATTTCATTGGCATTTTCTACCGGGTTGTTGGAAAAAAAGCCTGTATTGATATAATTGTATTTCCCCGCATTATTAAAAATTGGATACGTAGGATTAAGGGTTAACGCATTGTTAAAGTTTCCCTGGTCGGCGTTACTGGTATTCATATACCTTGGTGCTGCCGTTAATGTAGCCACAAACAGATTGTTATCTGTAGTGTGGTTAATGTTTAACCTGGCGCCATATTCTCTTTTGTGCGCCCGCAAATCAATTCCATCGGCATCGCGATAATCACCAGAGGCAAAGAAATTCGTTTTAGCTGTACCACCAGAGAATTGAGCGGTGTGTTTTTGAGCAAAAGCAGGCGCATTAGTTACCTCTTTTAGCCAGTTGGTTCTTGCTTTATAATCTTGTCCTTGTTTATTAGCTACCCGGTTGGCTATAAACTCATCAGCAGATAAATTTTCCAGTTCATTAGTGAGGTAATCAAAACTCATAAAGCCATCATAAAACATTTGAGACTGGGTACCTCCTTTTTTGGTAGTGATAATAATTACACCATTACTACCACGTGTACCATAAATTGCAGATGCCGCTCCGCCTTTTAACACATCAATACTTTCTATATCATTTTGGTTAATGTTGTCGATATTTCCACCAGGAATGCCGTTGATAACGTAAAGTGGACCTAAGCCAGCATTACGGGATGATACCCCCCTTAGCTGAATGCTTGGACTTGAATTGGGATCGCTACCCGAAGTATTGGTAATACTTAAGCCCGGTACCTTGCCCTGAAGCGACATTAAAGGATTATTCGATGATACCGTAAGCAGATCTTTGCCAGAAACATGCGTAATGGCACTGGATACTTCCCGCTTATCAAGCGTTCCATAACCTACACTTACAACCACCACTTCTTCGAGCGTATTGGAAGCCGAATTTAAAGCCACATTAATCACATCAGCTGAGGTAATCGTTACGGTTTTTGCCTGATACCCGATGTAGCTAAACGTTAAACTTTTAGCGCCTGCCGGAACGGTAATGGCGTATTTACCTTGTGTATCGGTTGATGTAGTTACAGATTTAGCATTGTCTGCCACAGTAACACCTGGAAGCGCTGTTCCATCTGCCACATCGGTGATAGTTCCGGTAATGACTCTGCTTTGCGCATTTGCAGGTGATGAAAGTATACAAAGAAGTGAGCAAATGCTCAGTAAAAGTAGAAGTTTCTTGTACATAGAATGAACGAGTTTTTTTGGTTAGTGAATGCTGTTTCTTGATGCACCTGAAAGAGTGGGTTTGCAAATTCCAAAGAAGCGGCGGAGCTATTAAGCAAATTCTGAAATCATCGTTTCAGTATTATAGTTGGTTTAAACTAAGGGGGCTTGTTGTTTCTCATAATTTGTAAGTTGATCCGGCAGATACCTAAATTGACTAAAAGGATTTACTGTTACTCGTTTTAGACAATTAGCAATCTGCAGAGATGTATTTGGTTAAATTAATTTTCCGGCTACAGACTGGGGCCTGCAAATCGAACATCTAATTTATAGACCCTACGCGAGGAAATAGGGAGAGATAAGCGGCCAATGAAAAACATATAAGAAAAAACAGCTTTATATAAAATTAAAATACTGTAAACAAACATCTTAAGATAAAAATTATCTGGAAAAATATAAAATATTTAAGCACTTAAATTGAAGAAAAATCAAATATTAACAGTAATCACTCACATTTAGCACTTTTGTAAGTCGTTGTAATAAGGCATTATACTTTGTTTTAAAGTCATTCTAACCATAAGCTTTATGAACCAATAGAATTAATTGATAGCAGTTTAAGATAAAAGCATCTGAACTCTTTAAATATATTATAATAGTTTGCAGAGCAACTGGTAGTTTGTTACCCATCAATTATTTTTACTTAAACGTTTTATAGATGGTCAATTTCACTATTTTTGAATTATCCTATCTCTAATAAATGAAACGTTTAAGCGTGATCCTAATTTTTCTTCAGTATTCCTTTCTTAGTTTCTCATCTGTTAAAAAAGATAGCCTGATCAATCAGCTTAAAATCGAAATTTCCAAAAAAGCTACTTATGATAAAGAGAAGCTATCAAGAATTAAGAACATCCAGTATCTACTGTCGCAAAACAAAGGGAACCAATATGACCAGATCTCTAAGCTATTCGACGAATACGAATATTTTAAATTTGATTCTGCTTATCTCTACGGAAAAAGATTACTTGAAATTAGTGTCAGAACGAAAGACAGCGTAAAGTTGGCGCAAAGCAAAGTTAAGATTGCTTCGCTTTTATTGCATGCCGGCATGTTTAAAGAAACTTTTGATTATTTAACAGAGATTGATGAATCTAAGCTTAACAGAAAGTTTAAATATGATTATTACTGCCTGAAATCGGGAGCCTATTCAAATCTGGCTATTTACAATAACGACCCGAATTTTACCCAGCCATATAATGAAAAAGCGATTGAATACCTCGATTCTGCCATTGCGCTTTGTAAACCAAATTCCCTGGATTTGCTTTTTACACTCGGTAACCGACAAGTTGTTTCTGGTGACATCAATAAACAGCCGAATTATTTTCTGAAATTATTAAAGAATTTCAAATTAACGGCACACGATCGTGCCAGACTGCTAACTGCACTTGCCGCTTTCTATCAAAGCGAAACCGAAAACGACAATAGAATCTGCTTATTGGCAGAATCTGCTATATATGATATTCGTTCTTCAACAAGAGAGACACTGGCCTCGCTCCTTCTTGCAGAAGATCTGTTTAAACAAGGTTACCTGGATGACGCTTATCTTTTTATCCTGCAATCAAGAGATGATGCCGACTTTTATGGAAACCGCCTTCGAAAACTTAAAATCGAATCGATTCTACCCGATATTGCTTCCCGTGTAAATTTGGTAAGCCAGCAAGACAAAAACAGGTTCATGATTTATTCTGTTATTGTTTCCCTTATAACCATTGTAATTTTACTCGCTTGTTTTATGATTTTTGTACAGCTAAAACGGCTCAGGCTAAAGGAACGGATTATCGAAGAAAAAAATGGGGAACTGGAACAAATCAACAACCAATTGTTATCCATTAATGATAAGCTGCGCGAATATGCAACTGTAAACGAAAAATATATCGGATATTTCTTTGATGTAATTTCTGGTTATATCCTCAAACTTGATCGGCTGAAGAAAAACGTAGAACGAAAAATTCTCGCCAAAAGATATGGAGAGATTCTTCCATCGCTACAAGAAATCAACATTAAAAACGAACGGGAAGTACTGTTCAATACTTTCGACAGTGTATTCATTAGCATCTTTCCCAATTTTATAGAAGTATTCAATTCCCTTTTAAATAAAGAAGACCAAATCTGGCCGAAGCACCCGGATTTTTTAAATACAGATTTACGGATATTTGCGCTTATGAGGCTGGGGATCCACGATGTAAAAGCCATAGCTGCCATTCTGGAATATTCTGCAAATACGATCTATGTATATAAAATGCGAATTAAGGCACGGGCATTGGTTTCCGGAGATGAATTTGATCGCATTGTGATGTCGGTAAAAGCGGTGTAGAAACAAGAAAGCCTCACCGGGCATGGTAAGGCTTTTTCCTGCTGTTGCTCCCTCTGCTGGGCTCGAACCAGCGACCCTCTGATTAACAGTCAGATGCTCTAACCAGCTGAGCTAAGAAGGAATTTATTCTGGTCAATATTTATTTCTGCTAAAATCATTTAGCAAGTTTATCATAAAAAATCCCCACATCACTGTGAGGATTTTGCTCCCTCTGCTGGGCTCGAACCAGCGACCCTCTGATTAACAGTCAGATGCTCTAACCAGCTGAGCTAAGAAGGAGTGCTGGTTGTTCCCAAATCGAAGTTTTTAATGCTTTTCAACATGCAAACCCTTGTTCGTTTTGGGAATGCAATATTAGGGCTTTTAAATTATTTATGCAATATTTGCAGTGAAAAATTTTTAAAAAAATTCAAATAAAAATATATGAGCCTGATAATCATAGGTACTGTAGCGTTCGATGCTATTGAAACTCCCTTTGGAAAAACAGATAAAATTGTTGGTGGCGCCGCAACTTACGCAAGTTTAGCTGCTTCTTACTTCTATAATAACGCAAAAATTGTGGCCGTTGTGGGTGATGATTTTCCGAAATCAGATATTGATACCTTTACCGAACACGGAATCGACACTGAAGGATTACAGATTAAAGCTGGCGAAAAATCTTTCTTCTGGTCGGGTAAATACCATAACGATATGAATAGTCGTGATACCTTAATTACAGAATTAAATGTATTAGAAAATTTCGATCCGATTATTCCGGAGAGCTACCAGGACTGCGAGTTCTTAATGTTAGGAAACTTAACGCCGCAAGTACAGCAAACGGTGATTAAACGCCTTAAAAACCGCCCTAAATTAATTGTAATGGATACCATGAACTTTTGGATGGACATTATGATGGATGATTTACTGGAAACCATTAAGATGGTAGACGTATTAACCATTAATGATGCAGAAGCACGCCAACTTTCAGGGGAATATTCTTTAGTAAAGGCCGCTAAAAAAATCCTGGCGATGGGTCCAAAGTATTTAATCATTAAAAAAGGTGAGCATGGTGCATTGTTATTCCACGAAGATCGGATTTTCTCTGCTCCGGCATTGCCTTTAGCAGAGGTTTTTGATCCAACAGGCGCAGGCGATACTTTTGCCGGTGGTTTCATCGGTTACTTAGCTAAAGTGGGCACCATCAACTTTAATAACATGAAAAATGCAATCATCTACGGTTCTGCCCTGGCATCTTTCTGCGTAGAGAAATTCGGAACCGAAAAGTTATTAAACCTTACCGAGGCTGAAGTAGCAGGTAGAATTCAGGAGTTTGTAAATTTAAGCTCTTTTACGATCGAAGCATAAAAATGGTTTTTTGACTTAGCGGAAGATCAACCCCTATCGCAAAGACTAAATTAGCAGAAAAGCCGCCAATCTGGGTTCTACCAGATTTGCGGCTTTTTATTTTTTGTTATATCAATAGCGAATAAACCGACTGTTAAAAGCCACCGCAGTTACCTAAGGTAAATTTGGAATAGCCAGCAATGCTATTGGCGTAAACTTTTCAAAAACAGCTTCAGTATGCGGGGCATCAGGCAATTCATTTGTTAAATCCTGACCGGCCCAATGTTCATAGTGTTTTCCATTGCGCCACAACCGGCTATCAGTCATGTCGTAAATTAAACCCTTGTAAGCCACCCATATTTGCGGTTTATCCTGACCGTTTCGAAGTGCCAGTTGCTGCTTGGTATAGACAGGCAAATCCATTAGTTCTTCGCCCTGCCTTTAAACCACTCGTAAAGATAGATATTCATCAACAACAGACTCATTAAATAAAAATGGTCTTCAAATGGAATTGTTCCTACCCTGAAATTCAAGTTTTCTTTGCTATTATAAATCACTACCGGGATAGCTGTCAAAAACCCATTTACAATATAAAATGGAATTAATGCCACTAAATACGCCCTGTAAAATTTGTACATGAAACGAAGTTTCACGTTAACGTATTCTACATAGGCAAGTACAATAAAGAGATATCCAAAATTGATTAAGGTATACCAGTGACGAAAGCCAAAGAAAAGAATGGCAATACACAAGCCTAAAAACAGATTGCTCAGCGCAAGGCTATATTTTTGAAACTCGTTTTTGGGGAAATAAGCATTTAGGCATTCGTAAATAAAAACACAGGCATAAGGAACGGTTAAGAAAAATAACATTTCCTCCAGCGGAAGTCCCCATAAATAAACGCCAATAAGATAGTCTGGATTAAAAGACCAGACATCCAGTTTTACGAAAAGTAAATCCCAAATCAGGAACACTACCCCGGTTATTAAAATAGCTGGTACAATGTATTTCCATTTACTAAAAAAATACACTTTCTTATCGAACGACAATACCAGCGGGAAAAAAATTACTGCAATATTGATTAATAAATAAATGTAGTGCATTAAATGTATTTTTTTAAAATTTTAACTTCCTCAGGCGTACAACGGTTACTGTCTACCATAAACTTGGCTACATTTTTTACCAGCGACTGATCAGCAACACCAAAGTTTCCGTTTTGATAATGCTTAATAATTTCCTTTCTATCCAATGTCAAATCTTTACTAAAACCCAGAAAAGAAGGGGTGTAATGCTGTATAGAATAACGCATGAAACGGATTTCCATGTTTTCTTTGTCCATATTGATGGCTTTTTGCATGGTTTGCATGGAAACTTTTACATATTTTATTTTATTGTAAGGATTCCAGGCGTGTTTCGCTTTAAGGGCTTCTAACGTGCCGATATAAGCAGTTACCAATGCCGTCTTATCTGATAGTTTATTAAGCTTGACTAATAACGATTCGGTTAATTTTATATCATCTACTGCCCTCACCATATCGCCTTTGAGCACAGTTATTTCTTTAGTTGATAATTGTGCGTAACAAAAATGAACACTAAGAATAAGTAAAAGAGATAAAAATCTGAGTTTAAACATGGTTAATTGCAAATGTAATAAAAGGAAAACAAAAATACCTTGTCATTCAGAGCGCCAGCGAGGAATCTGCCACCCATAGAACATAAACTTCAATAAGCTACCAAACCAATAGGCAAACGGAAACCAAATACAGCACCCTGTAGCCCAGGGATTCTTCGCTGCACTCTGAATGACAGACAGCCAATAGTAAAATAATAAAACCATCCAACTCAAAAGAATACCACTCTCTATCATTATTATCCAAACAAAATCAGGGAAAATCCTTTTATTTACAGTATGGATAAAAAACCACAGGTTATAGTTATTGGCGCTGGTTTCGCAGGGCTTTCTGCTGCAGCCTTACTGGCGAAACAGGGCTGCGATGTGACCGTAATCGAAAAGAATGAAATGGCAGGCGGCAGGGCCAGAATCTGGAAGAAAGATGGCTTTACCTTTGATATGGGGCCTAGCTGGTATTGGATGCCCGATGTTTTCGAAAATTTCTATCAACTATTTAACAAAACAACAGCTGATTTTTACGAACTAAAAAGATTAGACCCTTCTTACCGGATTTATTTCGGTGAAGATGATACCATAAATGTACCGGCAACAGCAGAAAAATTGTATCAATTATTTGAAGAACTAGAACCTGGCAGCAGTAAAAACCTCGATCTTTTTCTTAAACAGGCTAAATATAAATACGATGTTGGTATGAACGAATATGTGTTCAAGCCTTCTCATAGCCTGATGGAATACTTTGATCCGAGACTAGCCATCAGTGGAATTAAACTCCAGCTTTTGGGAAACATGCGAAAGCACGTTCATCAGTTATTTAAAAATGAGAAACTCAGAAAGCTTTTAGAATTCCCAGTATTATTTTTGGGTGCAACACCTCAAAATACGCCCGCGCTTTACAGCCTGATGAATTATGCCGATTTAATTATGGGCACCTGGTATCCCATTGGCGGTATGCACGAGATTGTTTCAGCCATGAAAAAGATTGCGGAACAGCAAGGCGTAAAGTTTCTATTTGATACGACTGTTACTAAAATTGAAGCAAAAGATAAGATAGCGAAAACAATCAAAACCAACAGGGGGGATTTTAATGCAGATTATATTGTTGCGAATGCTGATTATCACCATGTTGAGCAACACCTATTAGAAAAAATAAACCGAAAATATGAAGAAAAATACTGGGAAAGCCGCACCATGGCGCCTTCAAGCCTACTTTTCTATATTGCTTTG
>Ga0265798_10001378_pt1 | contig 37923 bp, 35 predicted proteins | sample P3T30metagenome_FD_192430 | JGI IMG/M metagenome (GOLD analysis project Ga0265798, IMG submission 192430) | Plant litter microbial communities from East Loma Ridge, Irvine, California - P3 T30 | ecosystem: Environmental > Terrestrial > Plant litter > Unclassified | place: USA: California...
CTGGGCCACGGCGTGGTGTTGGCGTATCTCGCGTTGTTCTTGTTGCTTGGCAGTTTCGTGACGAGGATGATGCTCGTGGCGGAGAATAAGAAGAGGATGGGTGGGAAGAGAGATGGGTGGGTTGAGGGGAAGAGTGAGCAGGAAGTACAGGAGCTGGGGGATCAGAAGCCGGAGTTTTTGTATATGCTTTGAGGGCGATGGATTCGATTTTGGAGGCAATTGTGTAGCACTTGGCAAAATCGAACTGCATGATGAGCTTGGTCAACGGTGAGAGGAATGAGGTGGCAGAGACAGTGTAAACCAGGACCATGATTTGCAAACGTATTGAGAGAAAATCATACATCTCCACGCCAAAGTACTTCAAATCAATCCAGGACAATGGTTGGCAACAGCTTTTCTTGTATATGAGGAATCTTCATCGTCGGCATGCTCTTGAACTTATTTTGTGATGGACACGACTCGGTGCACTTGGCATGCCATGGTGTTGGAACAGAACGTTGAGGCGATGACGTCGGTGGTGCGGGTACCTGCTGCGCGACTCCCACGGGCGATCAGACAGCTCAAGCTCGTGCCTTCGTCTCGCATCGCAGAGGGCAGTCGAGCCTCCCATTTTGCGCAGGCGGGTCCAATTGCTGTCTGTCGTCTCATCTGGCCTGAGATCCTGCTTCTGCCGCCCATCAAACCCATCTCCATCCGTAGCATCACCTTTTATTGCATCCTCATCCTATAGCATTCTTGCATCTGCATACACAGCACAGCAACACAGCACAGCACACTACACTACACCAGCCATGTCGCTCGCTTCGAAAACGGCAAACATGTCTCTCGCCCCAGCAACGGGCGCGGCACCGCAGACGGTCTATCTGCTGCCTCTGACCGACGCAGGCGCCCCAGACGTGCCGGGAACATACATCTACCTGCCTCCCCCCACAGAGCCCGCCTACTGTGTCCGCTTCCAGATCGAGGGCACCAGCTCCATATGTCGCGAGGGTAGCCTCTGGGTGAACATCCCCGCCAAGGGCGAGAAGTTCCAGCGCACCCAGTACCGCGAGTACAAGTGAGTCTCCTACGCACCAACATTCCATCCCAACCCTGACCCGCCTACTGACCACCACCACCACTCCCAGGCTGCGGCCAGACTTCAACGGCGTCACCGCCATCGACATCCCCATCTACGAGGCCAACGCCTTCTCCTTCTACACGTGCTACTCGCCCCTGCCCCAGTGGTCCTTTGCCAACGTCACCCCGCCGCCGCCCACACGCACGCCCACGTACTACATCGATGTCTGCCCGAAGCTCACGCTGCAGGGCCAGCCGCTGCCCGTCGAGGGCGTCGTCGTCTTCTCCACGCTCTCCAAATTCATGGGCAGCTACCCCACCGACTGGGACAACCACCTACGCGGCATCAGCCAGCGCGGCTACAACATGGTCCACTTCACCCCCCTCATGGTCCGTGGCGACTCCAACTCCCCGTACAGCATTTACGACCAGCTGCAGTTCGACAGCGCCGTCTTCCCCAACGGCGAGCAGGACATCGTGCGCCTCGTCGAGAAGATGCAGACCGAGTACAACATGCTGGCCATGACCGACGTCGTCTGGAACCACACGGCAAACAACAGCAAGTGGCTCGAGGAGCACCCCGAGGCCGGCTACAACTGCGACACCGCGCCCCATCTGCGCCCGGCCCTTGAGCTGGACACGGCCCTCCTCAAGTTTGGCAAGGAACTGTCCAAGCACAACCTACCCACCAAGTTTGAGAACGAAGGCGACTTGCTGAGAGTCATGGACGGCGTCAAGTCAAAAGTCATCAATCCGCTCAGCTTGTGGCAGTACTATGTTGTCGACGTGGAGCGAGACACCAACGCCATCATGCAAGCATGGATAGCTGGCCAAGCCAGGTTCCCCGATGGCAGCTTTAGTCAAGCGGGTCTTCGCGGCCTGGATGCGGTCAAGGACTGGCCACTGAAGCAGAAGGCCGACTGGCTGGTCGACCACGCTCTCGTTGGCGGCGACAGGATGGGTGAGCGGTTTAGGCGCCGTATCGACCCTGCCAATGGAGCCGCTCTCCTCTGCGCTCTTTTTGGTCGCTACGACAGCCGTACTAGCAGTACGCCCGACGAGCGAGCAGCACAGGGCGCCTGCACTGCCATCCTGAACGAGCTCAACCTGCCCTTCTACCGGGAGTACGATGGAGACTGCAAAGAAATTATGGAGCAGCTCTTCAACCGGATCAAGTATGTTCGGATGGACCCCAACGGCCCCAAGCTTGGCGAGGTCAACGACACAAATCCCCTGATCGAGACCTACTTCACGCGACTGCCCCTCAATGAGACGACGAAGAAGCACAACCCAGAGGCCCTTGCCCTTGTGAACAACGGCTGGGTCTGGGCTGCGGACGCCATGCGCGACAACGCTGGTCCCAAGTCGCGCGCATATCTTCGGAGAGAAGTCATCGTCTGGGGCGACTGCGTCAAGCTCCGCTACGGCGCTGGTCCTCAGGATAGTCCTTTCTTGTGGGATTACATGGCTAGGTACACTCGCCTGATGGCCAAGTACTTCCAGGGCTTCCGTGTCGACAACTGCCATTCAACGCCCATTCATCTCGCCGAGTACATGCTTGATCAAGCGAGATCCGTCAATCCCAACCTCTTCGTTTGCGCAGAGCTGTTCTCTGGTTCAGAAGACATGGACTTCAAGTTTGTCATGCGTCTGGGTATCTCTTGTCTCATCCGAGAGGCCATGCAGTGCTGGAGCACGCAAGAGCTGAGCAGGCTCGTCCACCGCCACGGAGGTGTCCCGATCGGCAGTTTCGAGACCGATGAAGTGATGAATGCGGACCATGGCAGCGGTGCGATAATCAAGAAGATTAAGCGCAGCCCTGTGCATGCCCTGTTTATGGACTGCACGCACGACAACGAAACCCCGGCACAGAAGCGCGATGCTCGCGACACACTCTCGACTGCCGCTCTTGTTGCCATGTGCTCTTGCTCTACCGGCAGCGTCTTCGGCTTTGACGAGTGCTATCCTGAGCTGATTGAGCTGGTACACGAGAAGAGACAGTACTCGTCGATCAACTCCACAGGTGGTCCCATCAAGGCGCAAGCTGGTGAAGGCGGCATCGGCGGCATCCGAAAGATCCTCAACGAGATCCATGTCAAGATGGGCAAAGAGGAGTACAGCGAGACCTATATCCACCACGACCGGGAGTACATCACCGTCCACCGCGTCAATCCCCACACGCGGAAGGGCTACTTCTGCATTGCACACACTGCCTTCCCAGGATACGGCAACGGCAACGGAGGGTTTGGCGAGACCAAGCTGCCGGGCACGAATGCGAAACTTATCGGTGCGTGGAACCTCGAGGTCGACAATAGTCAAGAGACGAGGGCTCGTATCATCGGCGATAAGACCATGCTGCGCGGTCTTCCCAGCCAAACATTCAACCTGCAGGGCGTCAAGGTTGAATCGGTTGGTGATTCGACGACGATCACTATTCCCGACAAGTTCCCACCTGGAAGCGTGGCTCTCTTTGAGACCTCAGTCCCAAGTGCTGAACACGCGGATGGTCTCGATCAATTCGTCACATCGGGGGCGCGCGAAGCATTCCGCGATGTCTCGTTGAGCGACCTGAACTTCATTCTGTATCGCTGCAGCGCAGAGGAGCTTGACGCGTCTGACGGCAAGGATGGCACCTACAACGTTCCTGGTCATGGCAACCTGGTGTATGCTGGTTTGCAGGGCTGGTGGAGCCCACTCAAGGACATTGTCAACGACAACAATCTCGGCCATCCACTTTGCAACCATCTCCGAGAAGGCCCATGGGCAATGGATTACTGTGTCAGCCGACTCGAACGCGCTGCAGCAAAGCGGCAATACTGCAACATAAAGGGACCAGCGAAGTGGCTCAAACAGCGGTTCGATGCGATCCGCCCCATACCGAGCTCCTTGCGCCCACGGTATTTCGCGCTCATCGTTCAGACTGCCTACAACGCCGGCACTGATCGGGCTGTCCAGCTCATGGGCGAGAATGTCCGCAACGGCAATGAATTCTTGAAGAGTCTTGCGCTTGTCAGTGTCCAAGTCACGGGTTACGTGAAGAGCGCCTCCCTCTACCCCGACAAGAGCGTACCGAGCATGGCAGCTGGACTGCCTCACTTCGCTGTTAGCTGGGCTCGTTGCTGGGGCCGCGACATCACCATCTCTGCCCGCGGTCTTTTCATGGGCACAGGACGGTATGCTGACGCCAAAGAGCACATCCTCTGCTTTGCCTCCGTCCTCAAGCATGGCATGATACCCAACCTCCTCGGCTCTGGTTGCAACCCTCGCTACAATTCCCGAGACTCTGTTTGGTGGTTTATGCAGAACATCCAGGACTACACCAAGATCGTACCGAACGGCCAAACCCTGCTCCAGGAGAAAGCCCGTCGTCGCTTCCTCCCCTACGATGACACTTGGTTTCCTCACAACGACAAGCGCGCCTACTCGACATCTTCCACGATTGAAGATGTCCTCCAGGAAGCATTGCAGCGACACGCTTCGGGCATAGAATTCCGCGAGTACGATGCTGGACCAAACATCGACAGCCAGATGAAATCCGAGGGATTCAACATCAAAATCTGGACCGACTGGAACACGGGCCTCATCTTTGGCGGCAACCGCTGGAACTGCGGTACTTGGATGGACAAGATGGGTGAAAGCGTCAAAGCTGGCAGCAAGGGCTTCCCTGGAACCCCTCGAGACGGCGCACCGGTGGAGATGATCGGCATGCTGTACAGCACTGTTCGCTGGTTGGCCCAGTTGTACGAGCAGGGCAAGTTCAAGTATGAAGGTGTCACGTTGCCTGACGGCAAAGCGACCATCACCTACAAGGCCTGGGCCGAGAAGATCAAAGCCAACTTCGAGCGGACATTCTACATTCCACGCACTCCAGAGGAGGACAAGAACTACGACGTCAACCCTAGCATCATCAACCGTCGCGGCATCTACAAGGATCTCTACGGATGCGCCGAGGAGTACGAGAACTACCAGCTACGCCCGAACTTTCCTGTTGCCATGACAGTCGCACCAGAACTTTTCGACCCGGAGCATGCTTTGTGCGCCCTTCAGATGGCTGACCGCATCTTGCTCGGACCGCAGGGGATGAAGACGCTCGATCCGTCTGACCTCAACTACCGTGGATACTACATCAACAGTGAAGACTCAGACGACTTCCGCACAGCCAAGGGCAGGAATTACCACCAGGGACCTGAATGGGTGTGGCCTACGGGTTACTTCCTCCGCGCGCTATGCAAGTTTGACCTCAAGCGCCGCAAGACGCCCGAGGAGCGCGTCGAGACGTACCAGCAGGTGACGCGCCGGCTGGCTGGCTGCATGAAGGCGATCCAGCAAAGTCCTTGGGCCGGTCTCACAGAATTGACGCAGAAGGACGGGGACTTCTGCGGCGATTCGTGTCCGACACAGTCATGGTCTGCTAGCTGCATCATTGACCTTTTCCAAGACGCGAAGGAGTACGGAAATGGAGCGTAGGCGAGGTGTGGCCATGTTGGAGCGATGGGACCCTTTTGTGAGCATTGAGCGTGGCGTGTGGTGGTTTGGTACCCTGTAGATAGATGTGCGTTAGATCCGAATACCTATGAATACTCCAGATTGGCTTGCAGACAGTCTCTGGTTACGGTCAATTTGTGACTTGGTGTTATTGATTCAGAGGTTCCCGTCATATTCTCGCGTCGGGCGTCAGTCGATGGACCCCTGTCAGTGTGATATCATAGCCGTGACTTCGCGTCTTAGCGTGTGTGATCAGCGGAAACTAAGTTGGGGTCAACAACCCACAGGTTCTGCTCAAGCCTGATGAGCTGCCTGAATCTTGCGCAAATCGCTGCAACGAGAAATCGCATTCCCTACGTCCTGGACAGCTCGGAGGAGGCCGTAGATTTTCAAAGAATTGAATTCGCATTCGAGACATTGTGGTTTGCTACCAAACTCTCTTTCACCGCGCGGAGCCCCGGTAGGCGGACGAAGTTAGTTCGGCCCCTCACCACGTACATATAAGCAGAGCGCATCACCCGTCGGCCACGGCACTTCCTACTCCATCCCATACTTCACGTGACAATGCCTCCAAAACGCCCCATCGAGGCCATCGACCTCACCGACGATTCGCCCTTCTACTCGTCCCAACCCTACGCGAACGGGTCCAGCTCGCAGGGCTACGCGCACCCCTCGTCCTCGCAAAGCTACGCGCACAGCTCGCCACACGGCCGCGCACCAAAGGAGCCGCGCACCGCCGACTATGGACGCACCAACTCCGGCGCGTCGCAGCTCGACCCGGTGCACATCGACGACGATGAGGAGGAAGACGCCGCGGCCACCCAGGGGATGACCGAACAGCAGTACACGTGGACACTGTACGGCGTGATGCACGCCAAGATCGTGGGCTGCCGGTTCTACAACGGATACGCGACCGTGGGCGAGATGGTGGTTGCGCGGCGGGAGCCGAACAACGCCTACGACAAGAACGCCATTCGCGTGCTCAACGTGCAGGGCGATCAGATCGGGCATATTCCCAAGACAGTGGCCGCCAAGCTGGCCAATTACATGGACAACCGCAGCCTTCTCATAGAGGCGCAGATCACGGGCGAAAAGGGCGTGTACGAATGTCCGCTGGAGCTCAAGTTCTATGGCACCAATGAGCCCGTCGAGCGCGAAAACTTGATTAGCCAGATGCGCGCGGACAAGCTCCCTATCGGACACGCCGCAGACCGCAGACGCAAAGAGGCTGCCAGTGCAAAGGAGAGAGAGCGGCTCGCCAAGCAAGCTGCGAAAGACGCAAAGAAGAAGGGCGGCGTTGTTGTTGGCGTTGCTGGACAGAGCTATGAGAACAGCATGGCCGACTTCGCGGCTGGCTCTTCGCAGGGCGTTGGTCCAGGTCCTAGTCTTGAAGACATCGTCGGCACCAGCGAGCGATATAATCCCAGGAACGCCGAGCGCGTCACCGAAGACTATGGCGTCAAAGAGACTGACCTGGCTGCAATGCCCAAAGCCAAGCAGCCGGATGCCATGGTTACGGACATGCACGACTTCCAGCTGCAAGGCCTGCAGTGGATGCTCGACAAGGAGTCTCCGCAGCTTCCCGCTCAAGGCACCAAGGACATTGTTCAGCTTTGGCAGCGTCATCCGCGCATACCGAACGCTTTTACCAACCTTGCCACGAGCTTTTCTGTCACCAACCCAGCACTTGCCTCAGGCGGCATCCTCGCAGACGACATGGGCCTGGGCAAGACGATCCAGACAATCTCGCTCATCATGGCGGATCGCGAGCTTGGTCGAAAGGCGCCGGATGCCTGCAACGCGACTCTGATCCTCGCTCCCGTCTCCGTCATGAGCAACTGGAGCACGCAGATGAAGAAGCATATCAAGCCCGAGCACGCTCTACGCGTCATGTTCTGGCATGGAACTCGCAAGCAGCCGATTACGCCTAAGCAGATCGAGAATTACGATGTAGTCATCAGCACCTACGACTCTGTCTCATCAGAGTGGTACTCGCAGAAGTCGACCACTGTGCCGCGACAGTCGGGTGTATACTCTGTCAATTGGCGACGCATCATTCTTGACGAAGGCCACTCCATCCGGAATCCGAAGGCGAAGAGGACCATTGCGGTCACGAACCTCATGGCGCAGTCTCGATGGGCGCTTACCGGCACGCCTATCATCAACAACCTGAAAGATCTATACAGTCTGATCCGCTTCATTCGCCTATCTGGGGGGGTCGATAGCTTCGAGATCTTCCATGGTGCGATCATGCGGCCTGTGTTGCAGGGTGATGCGGCGGGCAACCGCGCGCTGCAGATGCTCATGTCTGGCATCTGTCTGCGACGCAAGAAGGAGATGGCCTTCATCGACCTCCGATTGCCTGAGCTCACCGAGTATGTGCATAGAGTGAAGCTTCATCCGCACGAGCAAGAGAAATACGATGCGCTTGAGTCTCAGGCCAAGGGCACGCTCGACATCTATCGCAAGAACATTGGTGGTCAAAGGGGAGCCGATACATACCGGCACCTCCTTGAGGTGTTGCTGCGAATGCGACAGCTGTGCAACCACTGGCAGCTCGTCGGCGAAGAACGTCTCAACTCCATCATGCGGCAGCTCGAAGCAGAAGGCGTGGTTGATCTGACCGAAGAGAACAAGCAAGCGCTGCAGAAGATGCTACAGCTCATGATCGACTCACAGGAAGACTGCCCCATCTGCCTCGACACGCTGAAGTCGCCCGTCATCACAAAATGCGCGCATACCTTCTGCACTCCATGTATCGAGCGCGTCCTCGAAAACCAACCCAAGTGCCCCATGTGTCGTGCCGAGCTCGAATCAGTCGCCACTTCGACCGTCAAGCCCGCCCAAGAGACCGCAGCAAAGATCGAGCCAGCGCCGACGCAGGACGAGCTCGCGGACAAAGCCTCGCTCGACAAGAACGCCTCCAGCAAAGTCGAAGCCCTCATGGACATTCTCAACGCCTCCGCCCAAGACACAACCAACAAGACCATCGTCTTCAGCCAATGGACCTCTTTCCTAAACCTCCTGCAGCCCCAACTCACCGCCGCCGGTCTAAAATTCACCCGCATCGACGGCTCCATGAGCGCGACCCAACGCGACGCCGCCCTCGACGCCCTCGACAACGACCCCGACACCACAATCATGCTCGCGTCCCTCGCCGTCTGTAGCGTGGGGCTCAACCTCGTAGCCGCCAACCAAGTCATCATGTCGGACAGTTGGTGGGCTCCAGCAATAGAAGACCAGGCCGTCGACCGCGTGCACCGGCTCGGTCAGAAGCGCGAGACTAAAGTGTTCCGCTTGGTTGTAGAGGGCAGTGTGGAGGAGCGCGTGCTGGGGATCCAGGAGGAGAAGCGTAAGTTGATGGCGGTGGCGTTTGCGGAGAAGGAGGGCGGGAAGAAGAGGAAGAGGGCGGCTGGGGCGGGGGTGCAGGATCTTATGCGCTTGTTGGGGCAGGCGTCGTCGCAGGCTGGGGCGAGTCAGGCGGTGCGGGAGTAGATGGGGAGGATATTTCGATGGGTTTGGATTGCTGGTTTCTGTTTGGCTGGGGGGCATTTGGGGGGGATTAGACGGTTATTTCCGAGCCGCGAGACTATGAATCTATGAATCTCGTTGTCGTTCTACTTCTATTAATGTGCTGCGTTGGTTCAGGGGTTTGTTCTCTGGTGTACAAAGGTACTTGTAATTCATCATGTCGACCACAAGAAGACAATGATTGCAAAAGTCTATGATATAGATGTACAACATTGCAAGTCTGCAGTATTCGATCGAAGTACTATCAACACTTGTCTCATAACTCTACACTCGTAGTCCACAGTGCCTTAAAAGCTTTCCAACGAAAAGAACTGCAACAATTTCAATTTGCCAGGAGAAACATGATTAATCGTCGTGGCGAGCATGTACACAGTACTTTAGCCTGAAGAACAACCGAGTCAATACCCACTACATTTTGAGAAAGAACAAAAAGTTGACAATGGGCTCCGATTAGTCGGACGTTGAATGAGTATTCATGTACACAGTAAAGCGTATGCAGGTGCGGAAATTAGATGGAAGTTAGTACCTACACCTACACATTTGGACTGATGTTGATTGGTCCCCCAGAATGAATCAGGCCATGAACCCCCTTTGCCCCCTCAGTTCTCAGTTTCGCCTCAATCGCTTTCATACGCAAGCAGGCCTGCACCGTTTACTGGACCCAGTGCTGCGATTTAACGTTTCGGGCATGCTACGTTCCGCAGCCGCAGCCCGCTCCTTCTTTTTTCAGCCGCTCAGACACGTGGAGCTCGTATTTGCTAGCGTCGCCGCGCGCAGCACGGTCACTGATGGGGAAAGTTTGGAACTGGCATGTTTATTCGTCGATGCGACTTTTGCTCGGGTTTGCATTCGAGATTACTTTGGCTTCAACACCACCAAGATGCTATCGGATGATGGGTATGTCCTTGTGCGGTCGCGTGAGGCGTTTGGTCGCTACCAAATCTAATTGTGGTGACGGGAAATATTGGTGGCGATGTTTTGCCACCGGAAGCTGGGCGGGTGCAGTGACTTACTTGTCTGCGCTGATTCGCTGCTTTGCAAGATGGCATGGCATGTCACAATGATCTATGATGTATGTACACAACCCGCACCGCGTCGGCACTCTGATCCGTTGACCAATCAATCGTCTCCCACCGTTTCGGTCAGTCTCAACGGAGACTTTGGGAGCGTTAAATCCTACACTTGTGACTTGCTAATTGGTTGATGAACGTTTGATGTACCTATTTTTGGCCCTTCACCGCTGTTGAGCCAATTCACTTGTAGCAGAACAAAAGCCAAATTGACTATCTTGTGAGCAAGGGAGGTTGATGAACGTTGCGCGTAGTTGAGTGACGGAGGAATCCGATGCACAGCGGCTCAGAATACAAAAAAGCAAGCTGTGCGAAGACTTTTGCTTGCGCACAGAAGTGGCATGTGAAGCGAACATGACCTGGTCGTAAGCAGCGGAGACCATTCGGCCCTCACTGTCACAATGGGGTAGCAGATTTACACGTGCATAGGTGGTAAGATGTTGCAGTAGAAGAGTAAGTCCAGGGACATGAAGGCTGGGTCCATATTTGACAAGGAGTAGAAGTGAATGCTCAATCTCGTGGCGATGCATTGTGATGAATCCTAAATCTGCTTCTTTAAAATCGTTGCTTCATTGATCCTTCGTCTCGACCAGGCGAATGTATTGGACCTGCCGGCAAATCCAACGAGTTTTCTCCATTAAAAGTGTAACATGTGTTCCCCACGGAGTAATGCATCTCTTTGACCCAATGCTGTAGTAGACGACACCTCCTGCGACTATCTTCTCCTCTCCTAGAAAGGCCGCATCTGATGCATACCATGTTCAACCATATGTGGGTGTACTGGCATCATATTGGGCCCATTGTTCGAAGGCCCCATGCGATGAAACATTGCCACAAGACGTTCTCCCACGCTGGGCTCCAGCTCCGTTCCATCCCGAGCTATCTTGACTTCTCGATTGGCGTTCCAAGGGTTGCGCAGACCGCGTGTACGGTAAAAAGGCAGTCTATTCGTCGACACCCATTCGATCTTAAACGGCTTGCCCCAGCTCTGAGCGACCGCTGCAGTATCGCCATGTACCATTTGCTCCTCCTTTTCTTGTGCATCTTCCGCGACGTCCGACTCGGATAGCTCGGCTTCCCAAAAAATTGTGCCGCGAGCCGAGTCGTCTATGATTCTGCCCCTGGGTGCCCACTCCGTCGCGGGTGTGGGGATGGACTTGGGTACATCGTGGGCGTCTGCGATAGACTCGGGTTTGGGTGCCGTCCCGACGAATTGAGAGCCGTCTTCGAGAATGGGCGAGGTCATGCGTGCGTATCCAAAGTACTCTCCTGATTTGTTCGCCGAGAATACGAGGTAAACATTCTCTGTCGTCTGTGGATGTCAGCGAGGAATCAATAGACCTTGTAGAAAAGATGTGATTACCTTGAACGCTCTGTTCAAAACGTCTTCGTTGTGAGATTGCGTGGCCCAAATCCCGTTGCGCACACTGAGCTCCAGATCTTGTAGAGTCAGGCTCTTCACTACGAAGTATTTGCTTGAAGACGTAGTTGCTCCTGCCTGATCAGCTCCGTCCTGGTTCGATATTCCTGGAGTGCCATCTTGATGCCGATTCTCAACTTCCACTTCAGCTTGCTGTGTCCTCGGGGGAGAAGAGCTCGGCTGACTGCCAACCATGGCCGACGGCCCTGTTGGAACTCCAGAGCCTGGTGCTGAGCTGCGCCGTAAGCGGCAGACAAGACGAACGCCGTTGAATCGCGAATCGTGGAACCGTTGCATCGCAGCTATGCAAGCCGCTTCAGATCTGTAGTTGATGAAGGCGCATGAGCTTTTGGATATCAGGAACAAGCTTTCAATGTCCTTTGTTGCCTCACGCGAAAAGTGGTCTTTGAGTGCCACGACCGTGGTCTGGCTTGGAAGATTGCCTGGCGATGTCAGTGCTTGTTGAGCACTCGTGCTACACTCATAAAATGACTTACCGACCCACAATGCATGGCCAGACTGCTTAGGCTTTCGAGGAGGTCCGCGCGGAATGGAGCTAGTGGGGCTAGAGTAAGGTATGCCTAAGTCACAATGGTCAGTGAGAGCTCCGAACGTAGCTATCCTCTGTTGGAGGGTTGATGTGCTTACCTTGAACTTGACCAAATTGCGAGCCGCTTTGCATGCCCCCAGGAGAGAGACGGGTAGGGTTCTGGAATCCCATGTGCTGTTGGCTGAGTCCACCTGCTGATGCACCCCCCTGCCTCTCGTACATCCCGTGATTCTGCGTCGCTTGCGCTGAGAAGCCGCTGTTGTATTGTCCGTATGGCGCTGGATAATACATATATGGCGAGTGTTGCGCAAAGCTCGGGTACGCAGTTGGCATTGATGCTCCAGGACCTATGCGAGACTGATTGAGGTGTCCGAAAGATTGCTGCTGATACTGTCCCATTGCGTAGCCGGTGCCATAAGATGGGTGGTTAGACACGTTGCCCGAGACCTGCGCAGGCATGTTCAGAGATTGCGCCGCCTGGTATCCGTTGGCATGTGTTGTGCCGGGTGCGAGCGGGCGAGCTATGGCGTGTGGGCCTTGTGGTGCGGCTGAAGTCTCCACTGAATTGAACTCCGGCAGTGCACTACCCATGGAGCTCATGTTGAAAAGACTCGAATCATGATCGTGAGCCGCAGTGTGGGGTGATGTATGCATCGAAGTGCGGAATTCGGGTCGCACCTGTGTGTTGGGTAAAGAGCTTAGCTGTGAGTAGAATGGGGTGTAGTCCGGCGCAGGCTTGTAAGGCGACGTCGATGAAAGATCAAAATGATGTGGGCCATGTTCGCCGCCGTTGTCCAGGGGCTGTGGTTGTGTTTGAGTGTTGTGGTCGCCCATGGCTGGTTGTTCGTACGCGATTGGAAGTGCTACCCACTGTAGCTGTTGGACCCAGAAAAAGGACATCGTTAGCCATCAAGTACCATATTGCACGCGCTTAACGAATGCTTCAAAGCAAATGTGTGTAAAGCCCAGAGAGTACGAGTAACCATGTTACTACAGAACACCACATACCTGATCTATAAGGGTGTTGCAATTTGGAGTGGCAAGCCGGATGAGATCAGTACCGAGAGTGAAGCCCCAGGAAAGTGATATTCAGGACTCGCCTATAGGAGAAGGAGGCAGTAGAGGGTTGAGTGTAAAAAAAGAAGCGCAGGTAGACAAGACCCTTGAGGAACACAACTCGCTAAAGGCGGAACGAGTTTGATGATCAAAACATCGGAGCCACTCAGAACACAGAAGCGATGGCTTCAGGCCTTATGAGGGTTGACAGCGGAAACGGCTGGGACCGCCATGAGGCCAAGTACGTGCTTGACGGATGACGAAGAGGAAGGGTCTCCACGAGGTTCACTGGCCTAGGAGGACGGGATTGCCGCTAGGAATTGCGCAGGCTTCTGCCTCATTTGCCTCTGGATGAGTTGCCCTTCTCTCTCTGATTGGGCCCAAGACAAGGGAAACTGTGGCATTGAACTAGGAGGTGTGGAGCAGCAACCATGGCCAAACGGAAGTTTCGATGGCGAAGTGATCGTCAGAGTTCGCGAAGCGAGCATGGTCGGATGCTTCGAGACAGGGACAGGGACTGTTTCGAGCGTCGAGATTGTACATGTGTACAAATGCTTGATTGTGGCGATTGTTTCTAGACTTATGGGGGCCCGGGACCGCTGATCCTTGACCGATGCGAAGCTTAGCGGTCCGAAGTTCTTCCTAAGTAAATTTTTTTGAGCAAAGAAAGCCAAGTACGCGTGTCATGACTGCTGTGGATGTGTAAAACAATTCAGCCTTGATTCTACCAGCATGTAGCCGCTGGAAAGTTCCACGGTCCGTTTACATACCTATGGTATGTTCACATTTTCCGTCCATGACACAGCGTATTATGCGGCTTCCTTATTAGGGTTCGCCTATGGACCTATGTAGAGACTAGAGCAAGGCCACAACGTATTCCTTACCAGTTGACTTTGTAAATTGCAAGGATGCCTGTTGCGATGTCGACGACGCATGGCATGTGTCGAGGCCGGAAAGACTCAGCGACGTGCTTCGGTTGTGTCAATTGCCTAAGACAAGCCCTGCATGTTACGGTGAGTGCGATGGGGAATGGAGCATGCACTGGGAAACCGTGTGGCTGGATGCGACGCCTCAGGACATCGGGCTCCCGGGGACGTTCCACAAGCCAAGGGTCTGGATCAGAACCGCCAATCAAGAAGTAGAGAAGTTCTCGCCACAACAGCTCGGAAGTGCCGCAAAGCGATCGGCGTGTGGCTATGCATGCGGTTCGTCTCCTCGGAGAGATCATGGACTCAAGGCTCAACACCCACGTGTCATGAGCGGTCAAACTGTTCTTGAATAATGATATGTCGGACAGATTCGAACTTCGAGTTAGTTATTTGCATGATATGCTCTTCGTATGTATCCTGAGGGAAAGGTTTGTGACTGTTTATGAGCTCGACAGTCGTGGCACCTTTTCCACAATTGCATGTTCAACCAGATGCGATTTTAGCATGGAAAAGTGTTCAGCTAGTCGTCTTCGTCTTAGCCGTGACGCAATGTGGCTCACGCTAGTGATCTGTCATCCTTCTCCGAAGTTTCTTTGGTTCCCACTAACGATAGCGCAACGACAGCGATGCACAACGGCTAAGATCTCAAATTGTGTCTACGAAGTACCGAGGAAAACTCATACAAAGCTACCTCCTCCGCTTACATGGGCATTGGACGACAACGTAATCGACACCAAAACGTACTATAAGTCAATATACTTGTTGCCGCGCTCTGTGCAAAGCTCAAGCTTCATTGTGATCGCGAAGTTCCGTGCACCACAAGAGTATGTGCCTTGTTTGCAAGGATCATGTAGAAGGAACCGGGACCGACGCATACATGTGTGGCTGTGCTGTCGATCTTGAACGTCAAAAGTCAAAGTCCCGAGCATGCCCAGGTCGATCAGCACAATTTTGTAAGCCTGCCCCTGGCGATCTCCAACGACGTGAACGGCAGGCCTAGAATCTAGATCCAACTTTAGCATATGCGGTCATATCAAGTACAGTCGCTTGTGGGATTGTCGCATGTTCAACCTCACCCATGTGCACGCCCCACTTGGTTAGGATCAGGCTTAATTATTCCCTTAGCCAGACGTTGTGGCCTTGCAGTCCGCCTCGCCACCAATAATTCATTTCAAGGCATGAGGTTCTCGGCGAATGACCTCGCTTCCGTCGCTACATACATGCCGACCCGTGAAGTAAACTGCCGAAATGCATGGCACGCGACAGGAAACGCTGGTTGCAAATAGCATCATCGACGAACAGGGTATCGTAGTATTGTGCTGAGCCGTGGCCTCATTTATCAACATGCTCCCTCAAGAAGTTTTCTATGTGCTGGAAGTAGCGAGGTTCTGCGCAAGTATCATTGTGCGACCCATTTGGTAATTCCCTCCACACCTTTGGGGCCTTGCAGACCTGGTATAGGCGACTCATGTGCGGCGGGGGTATTATCTCGTCTTTCAGCCCGCTCAGGAAGAGAATTGGTATGTCGGTGATTTGAGGTATAGTTGTCTCGCTTGGCCATATCTGATGGCAGAACGGGGTCAGGAACCGGGCAGGTGGGAAAGCACTACAAGAAGTCAGTGGTTGCGCTCAGCAATCCTTTAACGACTGACCTTGGTATTAGCTTCCTTATCGAAAGGAACGTGTTCTCGAGGATGACGCCAGCTATGTCGCCCTGCTTCTGGTTGCGAGCTGTCAATCCCACAGCTACGGCACCCCCAATACTCTGACCATATATCACTATACGTGTGTCACGTAAGTCGTGCCGTGTGCGGATGTAGTCCAATCCAGTTTGAGCGTCAATCATGAGACCCTTCTCGTTGGGATTGCCCGACGACAGTCCATAGCCACGGTATTGTAGCATGAGTACGTTGCATCGTAGCTCGTTCTCCAGGACCTTTGCGATTGGAAGGCGATAGCCAATGTTGCCCGCGTTGCCGTGGAACATTATGATTGTGACATTTCGCGCATGTTGCTTGTTCGCGCGTATGAGGAAGGCGCTCAGCGACTCTCCATCTGGCGTTGGTATGAACAACTCTTCCGAGTCTGCGATGCCAAACTGCGAGGGGCGAGGGACATTTGTACGCGCATCGGGAGGAAAGTTTCGGGGATAGATGATCTCACTGTACCGTTAGTTTGAGGCTAAGATTTAGGAACAGGAACAGGAACAGGTGCCTACTTTTGCTTGAAGTACAGGAGGCCACTGATTACCGCGGCGATTCCAGAGGAAGCAAGGAGTGGGAGTCGTAGGTACGACATGAAAGTGTCGAGAGCGGAAGCCATAGCGATTAGGGGTCTCGGTATGTTGGGGCGTGACGAGTCCAGGGTTGTGATGGCGCAAGAGTCAAGCCATATGAAAAGAAGGTGAAGTGGCCGGGCCTGCCCAGTGAGGTGTTTGGAGATAGAGTGTCTAATTGGTGCGAGTCAATGGATAGCTTGATGTCCGTCCCTACGCAGAGGGGATCTGTATGGTCGGGTTTGGCTGGTGACTTGAACCACTCGCGCAGCGCCAAGGCAGCTCCTCGTTGCGTAGCTCGCGTTGCCTACACTGGAACAACATCAACCACACACCCGCCCAACCACAACCTCTCCAGCTCTCTTAGCAACCTGAAAGGTCCATATCCGCTGAGACTCGCTATTTGCTCACTCTCAAAGCCAAAGCTGCCACCATGATCACAACAGGAACGATCGGAGAAGGTAGATTGCCTCCGCAATACCGCAGCTCGAAGCTCACTGAGACGCAGATGGCATCCACATTGACATGGACCACCTCAAGAAGGGCGAAGTCAAGTACGACATACGCAATAACAGTCTCTGAATGCACGTAGCTAATAAAACATTAGCCTAGGAACCTCGATGTTTGTACCACTCGCCCGACTCCACCCCAGTATCTGACCGTCTCGCAGCATGGCCATCAACTTCAAGGATGGTGTCATATTAGGCGCAGACAGCAGGACTACCACGGGCGCATACATCGCGAACAGAGTCACGGACAAGCTCACACAGGTGCATGACACAATCTGGTGCTGCAGGTCAGGCTCAGCAGCGGACACGCAAGCAGTCGCGGACATCGTTCAATACCATCTCGGAATGTACGGCATTACCAACGACGAGCCACCAACGACACAGACCGCGGCAGCCATCTTCCAAGAGCTGTGCTACTCGAACAAGGACCAGCTATCGTAGGTTCAAGTTACTACAAGGCCCAGCCTGAGACTGACATAGGCAGGGCTGGCATGATCATCGCGGGGTGGGATCGCCGACACGGCGGCCAGGTGTACTCGATTCCTCTCGGTGGATCCCTGCACAAGCAATCGTACGCGATCGGAGGCTCGGGCTCAACCTACATCTACGGATACTGCGACGCGAACTGGAAAGAGGGCATGAGCGAGGCGGAGGGGGTTAGCTTCGTCAAGGGCGCACTTGGAGAGGCCATCAAGTGGGACGGAAGCTCTGGTGGCGTCATCCGCATGGTGGTGCTCACAGCGAAGGGAGCTCAGCGCCATCTGTACTTGCCAGATGAGAAGTACGACACAAACCACGCATGAGTGTAGTCGGTACGGGGACAAGAGCGCGGGATGGAGGCGAGCAAGTGCGTGATGCCCAAGCTTTTATTCAAGCAGCATCCTGACGACGATTATGCGACATGACGGCCAAACGAATTGACCAGTCCATGGATCTGCGAGAAGCCAGCACTGCGCCCTCGAGCTTAGCGACATGAGACATAGTGTCGGCAAATTCAGCACTTTACGAGCATCATGATATAGTCAAGAAGCCAACGATTCAAGGCACACCCTGTAGCGTATGTTGTGCATTTCGTGAACGCTCATGACACGACTGCTCTTGTACTGAAGAATAGCCTCACCCCGACAAGTCACACGTTCCTTGGGAACATACAGCAGTGATTCAGTACCTCGTTCGCCTTGCTCTTGATGTGATCGTACCCACACATACTTGAGTACGGATGATGCTTCGAGCCATTGAGCACTACTGCGCCTTTCCGCGGCTTGGGCTTGGTGGTCGCTAGCAGTATTGAGACACATGCACTTATGCAGACGAAGTGGGAGCGTGGGAGCTGTCCAAGGTGGTGAGCCAATCACATAGCAGGATTAGACCATCCCTCTCATGTGCGCCTCACTGCTTCGTGAATCATCACGTGCAATGTTCGAGAGAAGCGACATCGCATGTGCAGGTGGAGTGCTCCGAAGACAGACGAGGCTGCAAGCAAGAATACAGAGTGCAGATGCACGCTGTCGTCACGCCGGGACATTAATTTTGGGCAGTATCTCAGTCAGGGTTCAAGGCCCAGCGCCCGTTTTCCGCAGCATATGACGATCTGGTTGGTCTGGGCGTCTGCAACAACACTCTCCCCAACACTGACTGCAGCAGCAGCCTCATCGCCCTCTGCTCTCCCCATTCTCACGCTCTCGACGCGTCGCCGTCCAATTAACTTTGGCGTACGGCAGGACAGAGCGCGGCATGCTACTTGGGTGTTGCTGGTGAAGGCACATGTACTGCTGCGATAAGAGCTTCTGCGACCACGCCGACCTCTGCCATCGCCTCGCCGCACATCCTCGCCCACACCTTCTCTCCACTTACACTCTTAATCCACTCACTCCGAAGCAAAAGAACCCTCACACGCTTGCTCTCGCGGAATGGGCTCGATCGTAGTCAGCGACTTTGGTGGTGGAAATCACTTTCACAGCAACATGTTTGGCGGCAGCGGGCATCCAGAGCCGCAAGAGTCGCCTGCATTACCGCACACGCAGACGCCCGCACGGTCAGCGTCCTCGTCCAGCGCGCGTCCGCAGTTCCGGGTGCCGGCGCCGCCAGCAGACGTGGAAATGACCGACTCTGCCGCCCCACCACCGAGCTCGACACCGGCCCAGCAGCAGCAACAACACGCGTCGGCGTCGCAGACACCCGTCTCTCAGCCAACGCCACAGGTGCCCGAAAGCCCGCGAGTTCTCCCCGTCTCGCAGCAGCCCACACCGTCCGGCACCCAAGCTGCACATCCTTCACCAGCGCGGTCCATACACTCGACGGCAGACTTCTCGTCGACCACGCCGCAGCGTATCAAGGTCAAGAGCCTGTCACACATCCAGAGCTTTGCCATCGACGATGCGAGTCCCTTCTCCCAGACGAGGTCTCTCGCCCGCAGGCAGCGACGCGATCCTGCAGACATGGGCACGCAGTACGAGATCAGCGAGATGCCCGTGTCCGACATCATCGAAATGGTCGCCGGCCTGCTGACAAAGATCACCACCACAAACGATCGCCAGCACGACCATCTGCACCGCCAGATACCTCCCCCCGAAGGGACATCTGGGCTCAGTCAACAGACCACGAGTGTCCTCGCTTTCCACGGCAAGAACGTGCCCAGCATATCCATCCTCAGCTATCTTAGCCGGATTCACAAATACTGCCCCACAACCTATGAGGTGTTCCTCAGCCTTCTTGTCTACTTCGACAGGATGACTGAGAGGGTCAATGCCGGTCCAATGATGAGTCTGCGCCAGGCAAATCAACAGTCGCTCGAACGGTCGACCCTTTCTACCACAGATTCCGCAGCTGTCGCTACAACACAGTCCACAGCTGCCACCACGGTGCAAGCGGCAACACCTCCGCCGTCTGGCTCTCTGGGAAAGGCCCCTGATTCGCTAGCTCAAGGCAGCCACCCTCCCTCTCCACCACAGCAGGATTTGGACACCGATCCGTATAATCTATCACACTTCTTCGTTGTCGATAGCTTCAACATTCATCGTCTTGTGATTGCCGGGGTTACATGCGCAAGCAAATTCTTTTCTGACGTGTTCTACACCAACTCACGATATGCCAAAGTATGTGAAACCCACTCGATGCCATCATAGTGTTTGCTTGCTGACATGGAACAGGTCGGAGGCTTGCCTCTAGTGGAACTGAATCACCTGGAACTGCAATTCTTACTTCTCAACGACTTCCGACTAGCTGTTCCACTGGAAGAGATGGAAGCATATGGCACCATGCTCGTCGAGTTCTACGCCAGAGAAGTCCTTGAGCAGCACAACCGCCAGGGCGAGGGCAGATAGAGTCCCTGATGAGATCACAAGAGTGTCAGGGCCACTGTGACGATTATCGTTACGGATGGAATTCACAAAGCACATCTTGCCAGCTTCGATCATTTCCTTACTCTCAATTGTTACGACTGAAGCATTGGATTCGTTAGGTGCACAGTTGGGCGAATACCCTCTCCTTGAACTAGACTGGTATATCAAGCGGAGGATTTCCAGTCATTGTTTCCTGCAGTTTCTGATGAGATCACGACGGTTTTGGTTCTGACGGATCGCAGCGTCCATCTTTCTCTAAGGACTTTAGGGCACGGCGTTAATAGAGGTGTAAGAAGGAATAGGCCTCCTTTTTGCAATGCATGGTTCTTCCTTGACTATTTCGCTTTTGATCGTGATGCGACATCGTTTGCCGAAGAGGAAATGCTAACTTTGAATGACGGCACTCGATATGCTCTCGAATGGCTACGGTTCTAGATTGGCGTTCCGCCCCGTCGCACCTTCCCTAATTCTACGCACCCTTGTCTGGAGCAAGGGGTGACATTCAGCCTCGTTTCGTTTCCCGTCGCATAGACCACATTGCGACTCAACGATATCGTCCCGTCGCGGGCGCTAGCCCCTAATATGATCTATCCTACACGCCAAGCTATCCACAACATGCCCCAAATTCCTTTTCTCGCTCTCCCCACAACACTCCTTTCCAGTCTTTCTCTTTTCTTTAGCGATGCATTCTTCGTCTTTTTCAGCGTCGTCACTCATTCAGTATGCTTTCTTCGCGGTCGTAGTGTATGTTTTAGCGGGCGCGCCGTTGTCGAGCATTGTTAGCGAGTCGTATTCGGGAAGCGGGACGGGCGTCGGGAGCGCGAGTGTTGCGCAAGAGAAGATTGATAACTTGGTGGTGCCGGAGGGGGGTCTGGCGTGTGGGGAGCATAAGTACAAGGGTGTACATATCCTGAGCAGGGAGCCGTTGGTGGTGTATATTGAGGGCTTTTTGAGCGAGGACGAGGCGCGACATGTGGTTGGGATTAGGTGAGTAATGTGTCATGACTTGAGTCGTGGAGGTGACTGATGTGGACCAGTGAACCGAACTTCAAGCCATCGACAATTTGGACTGCAGGCCAGGAGACCCTCAACACCAAGGTCCGACATTCGGAAAAGGCCTTGATACCACGGGATAACACAGTAAAATGTATTGAAGACCGCGCGCGGCGTTTCCAAGGCTGGCGTCCATACGTCTTTGTCGAAAAGCTGTGGGCGCAAAAGTACGGCACTGGCGGTCACTACACGTACCACTACGACTGGAGCACTGCGACGAAAACGAGCGGAAGAGTCAGCAGCTTCATGGTGTACCTGGAAGCGAATTGTACGGGTGGGGGAACGCATTTTCCGAGGCTGAAGCATCCGAGCCCGGGTGAGAAGGGGAGCGATTGGTGTCGCTTTATTGAATGTCCGTCTGCGTCTGATAGTTCTGGTTCAGAGGATCCGTTGAAAGAGGGGGTTATCTTCAAGGCAATTGCTGGGAACTCGGTGTACTGGGAAAATATGAGGAGTGATGGGAGTGGATATAAAGAGAGTTGGCATGCTGGATTGCCTGTGGAGAGCGGCACGAAGATTGGCTTGAATATCTGGAATTGGCTGCAGGTTGGTTATGTACCGCCTGTCGAGAATATGAAGGAGAATTGAGCCGGTGATCATGTTAAGATGAGTTGACTCTTTTGCTGGTCTTCGTGCTGAGTAATTAGCGAGAATCGAAACTCCTTAGGTTCTCCAGGACGTTCGCTCTCGTATCACAACACGCTGAGCTGTCTCAGTCTACTACAGTTGAAGCCAGATGCTGCAATGGTACACCGGACCTATTCAGAACCTATCAGAGTAGAAAGTGACGTGAGCTCTTATGCTCCAGGAATCAATAGAAGGATCAAAGCATCACAGGAGGACGACAGAATACCACGTGAGAAGCTAGGCTTGCATATTGACGGTTGGTATTCACTCGCTGGCCCGCTAGCCTGCTAGCCTGTCACTAGGCAACCAAAGCCTACCGTGCGCGCCGAACAAACAATACACACCGCCGACCACCAACACCACCACACTTCAACTATCCGTCACCGGTACTTGGACCCTACTGCACAGATTATGCGCCCTCAACGTTCCCTCAAGCGTCGGCAGACAAGCCGCCCAGCGCCACCGGCCAAATCATCAAGCACAACGCTGTCCGCGAAGTCAACAAACACCACGTCGTTCTTTAGCCTACCGCGGGAACTGAGAGACGAAGTGTATCATGAGTTATGGAAAGGAAAGCTCGCTTTCATTGTCATCTACGGCGCATACGAGTTCCAAATCCACTACATCGAAACTGAATTCGAGTCTGAAGAGCCGGTGCAAACAACCTTTAGAGAGACCGGAAGGAAAAAATTTATGTCCAAATCTCCCTGGATATATACCAACGGACAGGTCCTACAGGAGGCTATCGAACAGTTTCAGCGCCACTGCACTTGGAGCAGCAATGGCATAATGCCTGACCAGCGCTCAACCCCACCCACGAAATCCGCCATCATGGCGATGTACAACAAGAGCAAATTCCTCCTATCTCCATGGAAAGCACGATTACTACGACTAGAAATGCAGCAACTGCAAGAGCTGTACGAACTGGACCAAGCCGGTAACGGTCGCAGTTTCGTTAGCCGCATCGATCTGTACGATACCGGCGTTCCCTGTCTGAAGTTCCTACACGCAACCATTCCGGCGATCCCTCAGCTCCGACGCCTCGAACTCGACGGTACCATGTCCACCAACAGCACGGAACAGCACGACATGCCATCAATCGAGGTGGACTTGCGAGCATGGAAAGCGCTTTATGTGCCAACGTCGAGAAGCGTGGGTCTGACTGTCGGGTTCAAGAGGCGCGGCGAGGGTAGCGAAGAAGGCACGGTACTGCACTTGAAGCTGAGGGAAGGATTTATGGCGCTAGGAATTGGGCTGGTGGGTGGTGTGGGCAAGGAGAAATTCACAAGTGTTGGTAGGCCGGATCCGTTGGGGCCGCTTTGGACGCTTGAGTTTACGAGAAGTTGAGAGGTCTGTTGGGTGTGACAGTTGTTTCGTTTTGCATAATTCGAGCGCACGAAGGTGCCCATTTCTTTGAGTCGCCAACGTTGGCAATCAGTCTGATCTGAAAGTTGACACAATAGAGACGATTAGAAGCGGATGAACCATCTCACTTACATCAGTCCATCACTTCCATATTTCACGCGCCAGCTGAGTCTGTAGTGAGGCCTCCAGGCAACCTCGCTGCCACCTAGCGCCCTTTCCGTACTTTGACTTCATCCGTCGCTCCTTCCGCAGATTCTCCGCCCACAACAAAAGCCTCAACTACCTCTCTACCTCGACAAAAAACGCGAGTGACATTGTCAAAACACAATGACACCTCACATCAAAACTCATGCGGCGCGGAAAACACATGGAAAGCGCAAGGCCCCCATCTCTCACGCTGCAAAGTCTCCGCGCACTATCAACACTACTCTTCCTTTTACTGTTCCAACATCAGAGTCTTCACTCTTCGCTCTCCCGAGAGAGTTACGCGATACGATATATGGCGAAGTTTGGAAGCAGACTACTGCTCCGTTCAAGATTCGATACGGCCCGCATCTCTTTGGATTGGCGCACTATGGGGTCATCGATGAATCTATCACCAGCACTGTCACGAACAGCCCTAACGTCAGCTCCTCATGGATCTTCACCGGCAATCAAGTACTTCAAGAAGCTACTGAAGAGCTGCAACGATGCTCCGCATGCGTACTGCTGTCGGATGTTGACTATCCTCCAAAGTCCCTCACGCGAACGTCCATCACGATTAGCAAGAACCGACCTATCCTAACTCCCTGGCACGCACACTCGCTCGACATCGGTCAATTCAAGATTCGCGAGTACATGAGCCTCGCATCAGACGGTCGAACTCCATGCAGCCTGATACACCTTCTCCCTGTCAACGACACGTTCTTACGTGAGTTGACGCAGCACATTCCGCTCAAGGCGCGCCTACGACATCTCTCCTTCAGCCTGCGCGATAATTGTTTCAATCACCAGACGGTTGTGACACAAGCTGAACCAGACTTCGGCGCCTTGCACTTGGCTGCACTACCTGCGCTGACGAGTGTTTCGATCAAGGTGGAGATAATGCTTCGGATTATGGTGGATGAGGTCTTGAAGAAGACTGTGAAGGAGGACGTTGAGGATCTTGGCATCGCGTTGTTGGGAGGTAATGCGGCGGTGTCTTATAAGTTTGCGGTGGAGCAGCAGGTACCGAAATGGTGCTTCGACTTCAAGAAGGTCTGAGTGGATCGTGTTGTACGTAGGATTGGGACTTGCTGTCTTCACGGTCAATCACAGGTTGGTTGATTATGGCGATTTTCTTGCACACAAGTTGTACTAGTATATGCTTCAATTACATTTCACGGAAAGAGTTCGTGTCCATCTTGTCAATTCTCACAGCACATCGAACGGCACCGTTGCGGGCCAAAACAGACATGGCACAACAGGGGTCCTCAGATTGCGAAAGTGCGATATCATATGGATTTTCCCCAGGCTCGACAGGGTCACAAAACCAGGCCCACGCCGCAACGCGAGCCCTGGTTCCTTGCCAGCAAGCAATTGTACGTGGAAGCTATCGCGCAATTTCAGCGAGGTGCTACATGGACGTTCATGGGCTGGGAAGAAGGTTACATTCAGAATCAAGGTAATCCTCAATACCGTTCGCGGTGGGCAGCGCCTCCTAATTTAGGGTCACACACGTCCCTAAGCACATACCTACTCATGCCGACCGAAGCAACTTCTATCTGCCTTGAGGGACGCCCTGCTTGTATGCTCGCTGGCTTCAAGCTTGACAGCAAAGGAAAGCCGACAAAACTAGTCTCGTTCTCAGATACACTATTCCTCCCGGTACTTCTCCCGGTCCTTGCCGGCTCTCGGAATCTACTGAGTCTTCATCTGGACATAGGACTACAAGGATGCGAGCAGGTGGATACTCACCTTCCCGTTGTCATTGACTTCGGGGCTCTGTAAATCGTGGATCTGCTACGTCTACAGAAGTTGCAGGTATCTGTCCGGTATAAGATCGGCGTCCTACAGAATGAAAGCCCGAAAGAGGCATTCAAGCAAGCGCTCAGCGAGCTTGGTATGCGTCTGACTGGTGATGTCGGTGTCGAGCGAGTCGCCAGCGACCCTTTATATCTGCCTAAACCCGAATGGCCGACCTTTATCACCACTTTCGTACGGAAGCGAGAGCACGGCTTGTGATCGGTTGGGCGTTCCAGGTAGCGAAGGGAAAAATACCTCGAATGCCGGCTTCTCGGTCCAAACGTAATGGAAGATTCTGTCCCGCAGTTCACGTGGCAGATTCCTCAAAAATGGCGGTGCTAGTGAGTCGGCGGAACTCGAAAGCGGACAAGGTGTTGGTGTCTCTGGCTTCTGTGGAACTGCTTTGGTCTTCAGACGCTTGCTCTTCCGGAGAGATCCCATCGAGGAGTCTGCCTTGCGTTTCGACATTGTGCTGTGGGCAGTGCAGCAGATTGTAAATACTGTTGGTTGTGCTGGGTAATTGGCAACTTGAGAAGGGCGTACTTGCTTTATATATACGTACCGTGACAGCGACTGTCAACGTATAATAATATAGGACCATCTACGCCAATAGTGGATGAATGCGTAGTGTGAGAAGTAAGGAGCATAATAGTAAGCAAACAGTGTCATGCACTCGGTCCCCATATCTGTATACACAATGTGTATAATGTCTCGTTGTCTTATGCCAATGCTGCAATTGAAGCCGCATGTTCCTCATACAAGATCGTGGAATCCACGAGGCCAAAGAAGCCTCAAAAGGTGAACAAGCCAGGTATACGAACAGTATTCCTAAACGGATCATAACTGTGTAGCATCGCACTACCTTGTGACTACTTCTCGTTGGAGGTGGATTACAGCACTACCGCTTAACTACCTCTACTTTTTCACAAATTTCCATTGCGAAGTACGCTTTATCCCATCTCTAAAACAGGCTTCGAGCCCAGTCGTAATGTCCACATCCTCACCCAGCAGCACCCGTCCCACACTTTCAACCTCTCGTTTGAACTCCTCTCTCACGCTCGCATCAAGCCAGAACTCTCTGTTAACGTGAGTTTCGAGCTCCAGTACCCGCAAATTTGGCAACTTGAGGTCTTTCAAGACGTTTAGATCTACTTTGACGCGATGCTCAACACATTCCGGACGATAAGCTCGAGGGAAAATCCATATAGAGAGACGCTTGAGCGCAGTGCTTCCTTCAAGGCCTCTGGCGAAGTCGGAGAGGAAATGGGTCGACTGAACATCAAAAAGAACACTAGTGGTGAATTTTGCGGGTGTCTTTGTGTAATCTAGAGGGGGAAGGTCGAGGCGGCGAAGTCGTCTTTCGGCGAGTGGTATTTCTACATCCTGACCTGGTGAGATAAAATATGCGTATGTGGATAAGGGTCCGTGAAGCACGATGGACTGTGCCCTCTGGATACTCAAGAACACGGGTATTTCTTGCTTTTCCGGATCTTGTCTCTCGGACGGCCTCCATACCGCGAACGATGGAACAGATTTCTCCTGGAGCGGAACGTCTCTCCATATTGCTTGCGAGTCAAAGCACTCGCTAGCTTCCGTGAGCATCTGTCTGTTTGCGAAGACCCATGCGAAGTCTTTGGGCTTCGACAACTCGTTAGGCTGTACTTCTCCGTAGCAGATGGTAAAGCGGTAATAACTTTGCCGATCACCTGTGAAGATTGTAGTCAAAGGATTAGTGCATGCCCTACATGTGTAACGTAAATATGCTCTTACGCATCGTTGGAAGGCTGGTGTCAAAAGCTACACCAGGCTTCCATGTTTCTTCGTAGATCTGATCTCTTAGCTCTCGCGGAAGGTCGAAAAACGACGTTGTTGAAACGCGATCCGGGGCCTTGCTACGGTTATCGTTCTGGCTTACTTCCTTTTGGTAGTGATTTTGGCGCATGTGTGCTGATGATCGAGTGTAGTCCAGATCCAGCGTTCCGTTGCGCTGCATCTTGTTGGCAGTAACAGAAGTGTCAATCGCGTAAGGTCATCAGCATGAAACTGGACAAAGGAACACTCCGCCTTCTTTTTGAAGAGCTGGGGAAGCTGGGGAGACAAGAAGTCCACAGAGTCAAAGTCAACCAAGGTCGAAAAAGCTTGAGGAAGGTGGTTCTGGGATGCTTGTCCCCTATTGGATATCAATCCTGGCTCCTGCGCGGAGTCGAATAACTGGTGCCTAATATGCAGGAGCATCCCTTGATCGCATCTACATCCTACCCCTGCGTTGGGTCCTACAGCAAGTCAACGTGACACTACAAAGCATTATCGTCCGATCTTTCAGCTTCGAAGTCCCCACGACCCGGTTTTCTCTCCATGCCGACTCCACAATGGTCCCGTGGATCAGCCCACGAGCTGTACTGGGTCAAGGTACGCAGTGACGTACGGTGCTACCTCTAGCCTACCCGTTACACGCTATTGTAGTAGTCGTCGAGAGCATGCCTTGTGATGCGCAGCGGACAGATTTGGTGTGTGTCGTTGACGTTTGACTCGGGATCGCCGGCCCTTATTACTACTTTAGTCTAATTTCAGGTTAACGCTAGCCCTGTAGGGCTGCGGTCGTGCATGAAAGCTCTTGCTTCTGTCTTAGTGGATTCCGGGAGAGGTTAAGCGAACACGGGGCTCGCGATGGCGTTTTCGCTGTGTACAATGTTGCAGTGTTGGTAATTTAAGGTCGGGTCCACACTGTTATTTGTTGCGCAATGATTGTGAAGTGTTGAGTCTCTCACAATGGGGCATGAGACGAGTGACGGTGTGGTAAAAGCATTTAGCGGTGCCAAAGAGTAGTTTACCGCTCTTTCGCCTAAGAGCTGAATGTCGAAGCTTGGAAACAACAGCTTTCCTGGAGCTGACGTATTGGGGTGTCAGCCGTTGCCGTTGACTTAGAGGATGCTTGGTACACGTCCCACGTGTCATACCACCACGCTGGGCTCTTAGTCTTCAAGGCTGATATCCTGCTCCGCGGGCTCGGATTTGACGGCGGGGTGAGCTGAGAATTAGCCTGGACGCTAAGTTGGAGCCAAAATGGAAAGCTTGATAACCTCATTTTGAAGCATCGAATATTACATGTAGATCGACTGACGTAAGTCAGACTGGAAGGTACATACTTGCTGCGGATTTGCATGCAGGCTTCAACACGCAAAGGTAGCAAATGTTCACGACATACCTAGGTAAAGTTGATGGGAAAAGAACGCTTCAGTTAGAAAGAACCAAGTAAGAAGAAAATGAAGAAAGGCACAAAGTAAACTCCTCGCATTCCCACGCTTTTGCTATGCCAATTACCAAAAAGCCAGTAGAATCGCTTGATCCTTCCGAAAGTGACTAAAGAATATCCAGGCTAACAAGAGACTGGTGTTCGCACCAACGCCAACGCTAAATCGGAATGTCGTCCAAGTTTGTCGATTGCCCTAAGAAATGTGTATGCTTTTCGAATGAAAGTGACCAGCACCAGGATGATGAAGTGGAGGATAAAGCCAGCGCTTGATATTGGGAACCGGAGTCGCCGTAGTACCAAGGTAGGATGTATGTACGTGAATAGTGGAGGTTTGTCGAAAGCGGCGGACAAGCGTGATACGATCACATTGCTCGACCTTGCGAAAGGGCGACGAAGTTTCCCGTGGGGTATCGTGTGGGAAATAGTGAGATGCTGTCGGTCTATTGCTCATTGTCGCGACATGAGAATGTGCTGAATCTGGGCAAGTGCAGGGTCCTCATTGAGCCACTTGCCATGGGCAGCGTCCTGGGCCCGGAGAGTGCTCTCAACCCAAGCGTCCGTTATAGCCAGCAATTCCTAGGATGTTGTCAGTAACAAGATCTTTGATGAACTGTTCTTGTCGAGGTCATGTGTCGAGAGTGCTAGTGAACGTACATTGCGTAGTGTTACATCAGCTTGGTGTAAGGCAGGAAGATGACCTGCATGTGGCTTCTGGCCGCGTAGTATGTCGTTGCGGCTGTTTATCCACCGTTTACCAGCATGTGCGCGTAGGTAAGCCCGTTGGCACTGGAAGCGACGTACGGCAGCATCGGTGATGATCCTGGTTTGATGTCAGCTTCAGGGCTAACTAATACTCACGGTACGGTGTTCCGTATAGCTCATGTGTGATCGAAGGAAGTCTCGCGTTACTCAGATGAGTGATACACAAGATATGGAGCGACTCACGTCCTCAATTGGTGTTTCTCTTGCTCAGGATCCCCTGAGCCTGACCCGCTGCCCCCAGCGAAAGGGGTCTGTAAAATTGCCTGGGCTTCACTTGTACATTGGCGAAGCAGAGAGTAGCCCTCGAGGTAGTATTCTTCTGCGGTCGGCGAAGAGCGTAGTTGGACCAGATAGTGTTGCAAATTGCGAAAGTCATTCATGATCTCTGCAACTCGCATGGCACGAGCATCGTTGACTGTCAAAGTAAGGTCAGTAATCAAGACCAAGTTGCTCGTAGTGACAAGTTTTTCATCCGCGACCGGATGGAAGTGTATCTCAGGAAGGGGCAGCCTTACGACCGTCGGACATGTTGGCGGGTGGTGAAAGAAGAGTGTTGAAGTCGATCGCGAGGACTAAGTGGATCGGCGAATGTCCGCTTGCGAATTGAACGGAGACTTGGAGCTGTGAACAATGAAGTGAAGCGGCGTGGCGAGACCGTTATATAACAGTTCCAACGGTCGTTCATGAGGAGAGTATGCTCTGCGAGGCTCAAGATAGTCAGGGCCATCCCGCCGCTACTCTGCTGCCGAGATCCACATTTGGACCGTGAGTAGCGTCTGCAGCTGGCCTCTCGGGCTTGACTGCGACCATTCAGCATCGCGGACTGGTGGTTGAGGCGTCGATGCAGTAGTGAGGAAAGCATGGTAAGTGAAGATGCATAGAGGAAACATGATGCAGGAACCACAACACGCATCGTACACTATTTTCCGGTCCTTACTATTACAGCTGGCATGTGTGTGAAGACAGTGCTGTGCTGGGCTTTGTGGCTGGCTGTTCGTCTTGAAATGGATTGGTGTAGCGGCCCGTTTAGGAAACGCTCGGCTCTAAACAGCAGGGCCCGCAATCTGATTGGGCTGTACTTTTAGATTGGCGGTCGGCACCAAAAGCCTCAGGCAAGCCCGGTAAGAGTTGACCTGAATGTGAACCCACAGCGCCATACCAGCCACGCGAGTAAGCGTGCCAATTAGTGTCAGCCACAAGAGAGGCTGTGCCATGTAGTTCGCGTGCAGCCAGTGATACGGCGCCGATGTCCATTGCTGGGGTGGTTGAGGCTGCTGCAGCTGAGACGGACATTGCAGTATGCTGTTATTGAGCGATGGGACGGACAGGAACGGTTCAGGGCTGAGCTTCCAAGCTTGCCCATCGGCTACGCTTGCAAGTTCACAGTTGCGCTTATGCAGGTGTAGTCAGTCTAAATCTTGATTCATCATGCTGCTGGAGCACTTCTGACGTCTGAGAGGTCGTTTCATGCTACCTGGAGGCCCGTCATAATCTTCATGATCTTCATACTTCAGCGACCCACGGCCGCCCAGCTCCTCGGGACCAACGCTCAGTCCTTATCGGCAATTGACTGCAGGCGCTCATCGATCTCTTCTTCCGTGAGCGCCCTGAACGTCGGGTCTGTGCCTTCTTGGCCATCTTTCTTTGGACCGCCTACGATGCCGACCTCCAATTCACCCTTCTTGAAGTCGACCGAGAGGACCGTGCTCAGCGCAGTGATGGCTAGCTCGACGACCTCTTCCCAGCTACCCTCTGCGTGCTCCTTATTCTTCAGCTTCTTCTCGAGGAAGTTCAGCGCCTCTTGCGTCTTCGGTCCCGATGCGGTTGCCTTGTAGCCTACGTAGTAGCCTGCTGGGTCGCACTTGTACAGTTGGGGGCCCGTCTCTGAGTCCAGTGATATGAGGGTAGTGGCGACGCCTAGGGGCCGCATGTACGCCTGTGCAATGATTAGCACCCTACTGACGCCTCCAATCCACGGCCGTGCTTACGCGCTGCGTGTAGACCTGGCTGATATTGGCTATCCGCTTCGCCAGAACGTCACAGGGCATCTCGTAGCCGTACTTGTAGCGGAACTCAGCAGCCTCACCCCGGGCTCTGCTGACGGACGCCCTTGCATCTGCGATGGAGCCGGTCATGACGCAGCCAACGGAAGGCGAAAGCCTGAAGATGTGCGAGACGGAGGACGGGTCGATGAGCTTGTCCTGCGCACACATGTCAACCACGTGTCTGAGACGGGGCGGCCTATGGCACGTACAGGCACCTTCTTCTGCGAGATGACTACGGCACAGTCCTTGCCCCGCACACCCAATGATGTGATGTTCGCCGCCGTGATTGCCTTGAATGCATATTCTGTGAGGGTGTTGTGTTAGCGGAGGCGGTTGAGGGTGCTGCTGGAGGGCAACAACGGCGAGTGGTGGGGTCTGGCGTATTTGATAGGCGACATACCAACTTGGTATAGGCGACCCTGGTCCGAGAAGATGGTGATGTGTCGGTCGTAGCCTGCGCTTCCTACATGGGGAGCGTCACTGTTAGCACTTGTGCCTGCAAACAACAGCTTCCGGGCGAGTATTTCAACGCACCAGACATGATGGCGGGGCTTCTTTATGGGTATTGAGAAGTTCGAGTTCAGCTGCAGCTCCGGAGATTTGCGTAAGCTCGGAAGGCGAGGTTTGCGGTGTTGGCGGGCGAGATTGATGTCGTCGTTGGTTACCGTACGCGTTGCTCGCCCGCCTAGAAGCTCGGTGATCGCCTTTAGGTGCACGGCCCTCCGACTGCAAAAACCTCTGCGCAGCCTCCCATTCGACACTCTCACTCTGACAGCGTGAAGGCTGAGCTGATTCGGGGTTGCGCGATGGCAATGATCTTCGCATAAGGCACGACATCTGGTTCTCCATAATTTACATCCATCATGCCTGAGGACGGAACCCGCATTCCCGCCTGGCGCAGACTGGGACTGGCCCTCAAGAATGAGACACAATCCGGAGTCGCCGCACCTGAGCCCAGCGCATCTGGAATTGCTGAGCATGACACTGCACCCTATGATGGACAGAATGGCAGTCGCGACCATCATCTCTCACCCATCGACACTGCCGTAAATGGCAAGTCGCCGAAGCTTGGCAAGCGAAAACACCAACATGAGCCAGCTGAAGATAACCAAACATCAAAGAGGGGCAGAATTGCGGCAGTCGACAGCAACGATCAGCCTGTCACAGAAATCGCTAGACCAGCCGAGGCAGAGCAGACTCCGGCATCAGCAGAGCAGCCTGCATCAGAGGTATCTCAGCCCAAGGGTGGTGATCCAAATTACCGCAGGAAGAAGGCAAAGCCGAAGAACAAGAGACGGGGCCAGGATGATCAAAAGCCAAAGCAAACGGCCGCTAAGCCAGAGCGTGTATCTCTCTCACCTGGTGCTGCGGCTTCCGAAACGGAGCACCGAACTTTACTTGCCTCTACAGAAACCGACCACGACGGTATTGTCTCCGCTACAACGCCTCAGAAAGTCTCCGAAAAGAGCAGAAGCAGCACCAAGGATTCATCAGGCTCGCCGTCAGCCGTTGACCGGAGGAAGTCGGTAACCTTTACGCCAGATACAAAACGTGTTGACGGCCACACCGCGCAAAATCTTTTCAAGAAGTGGGTAGTGGAACAGAAGGAAGCGGATGCCGGTGCCGGTGCAGCTGAGTTTGAAGAGCATTCTCTCTCTACGCCAAACGAACAAGTGAAAGACGCAACAGACGCAAGTAAAAAGGTCGACAAGAAGGTCGACAAGAAGGCCGACAAGAAGGCCGACAAGAAAGCAGACAAGAAGGAGAAGCAAGAAGTCGATTTGCCGAGACCTTCGACTTCGGAACTGTCCTCAGAACCACCTCAGAAGCCCGTCCCTGCTACTCCAGCTTCAGCACCAAGAGGCAAGAAGAAGGACCCGTTGTACTACACATCGTACCTTGCTCAGTACCACACTGATCGAGACAACTGGAAGTTCAACAAGGCGAAACAGAACGACGTCATTGACAACGCTACCAATATCTTCAGGGTACCCGAGGAGCACTCAGAAGCGTTACTTGGCTACGTGCAAAGCTTGAAGGGCGCCGGAGCTATCAACCTACTGGCATCAAAGTGCGAGGCAGCGCTGAAAGACTTGGACAAGGAAGACGCCAAAGCGATGGATGATCCAAAAGAACGAGAGGCCATGCAAGAGGAAGCCCTCCAGGCGCGCATCTCCAAAGAGCGAAAGCGCCGCAGAGTCGAAGGCGACATGGAAGCCCTGTCTCAGCATCCATCCGGTGACAACTTTATCCGCCGTCTACGTCGTGAGCGCGCGGAAGCGCTCCTAACAGCTTTAGGCCGCACCTCGCCCATTCTCCCCGCTACACAGACAAACGGCAATAATCCACTGCTTCAGAATCTGGCTCCAGAGCGAGATTCGAGGAAGCGAAAGCGACGAGGCGACATCTCCAGCGACGAGAGCAGCTCAGACAGTAGCAGCAGCGATGATGAGAGCTCTAGCTCGGACGACGAGTCTGCGGACAGTGATGATGCGGACTCTAGCTCGGAAGATGAAAATGGCGGTAATGGAGGCAACGATAGCGGTAGTAACGAGGGAACCGGAAGCGAGTCTGGAAGCGATGGATTGGAGAGCAGCGACAGCGATTGAGTTGGTTGAATCAAGTCATCTATCGTATTCTTTGAGCACCGACTTTCACCTTTAGTTTGTTTTGAAGGTTGACACAATACTTCGTAGGTACGAGCACTTGCATAAGATTGACCTCAGATTTGGCATAGCGCAAGCAGCTGCCCCACCTTCATCACTGAGTTCGCCCCCGAGGCCTCCACCTTCTTGCGCGGTCATTGCATCTTCTGCTCGGAAAGCGACATCGTGTGTTGCCCACACCAAACTTCAGCCGTCATGTCACTAGCCTCTCTGCCTACAGAACTGATAGAGGCGATCACCTCTCACCTTGACTTGTCCGCTTCCCGTAGCCTCCGTTTAGTGTCCTCAACATTGAAGCAGCAGTCACTGCACGTGTTTCGCGACTTGTATTTCCGCACCCGCACGCTCCAATGGACGAAGCAGGACTTGAAAAATCTCCTTGACATTTCCAAGCACACGACTTTTGGCAACGCACTACGACAACTCGTCGTCGATGCTACTCCCAAGCACTCCACGTCGATGTGGCAACTACGCAAACGTATCTCGGAAGCAGATGCAATCTTCAGTGAGCCTCATGGCGTTTTCTTCAAGAGTGAACTTCAGGAGCGATACATTGCGGAAGAGAAAGACGCCACCGAATCAGCCACGTTCTTCAACGAATCGCGCTATGACCAGAAATGCTTACGTGCGGCTTTCGATACAATCGACCAGCTCGAAAGTGTCACTTTCATGTACACGGGTATGGAAAAGACATACGGGAAGTTCGGACGACGGTACTGCGAGAGTAGCCAGCACGAAATGAGCCGACCGTTTGTCAGCACGATGATGGCTGTTGCGGCCTCAGGGATTAGAGTGAAGAAGATTTGCACACACAAGCAGTTCAACTACGGCGCTGTCAGTGTTGGGCGTGTGGAAAGCCTTGCGCCATTTCTGCGCAACTTCGATGGAGTTTTTGAGAAGCTTGAGCAGCTCGAGCTCAACCTGAGGGACTGGCGCTGCCCAGACAGTGAGTGTAAATGTACAGAACACACGTGAGACAAACACTGACTTCAGATCTCCCACCCTCGCAGCAGGTTTCGGACTCGGTAGTCCTAAAGCGCCTTTTGTAGTCCGATTTCTCTCAAAAGCGCGAAACGTAAAGCACTTGAATCTTGGCTGTTATTCGAGTCTGGATGACGACCTGCTCGGCGACATGTCAAAATATTGTACCTTCGACAGACTCGTGACTTGCCGACTCGCTCATTTCCGCCTGCATGACGCGTCAGATATTATGCAGCTACTCGCACCATCGAGCGCCTCCTTGATGCATCTTAGTCTATACCATATGGTGCTTCGCGACCAAGAAACGACGTGGGCAGATTTCGTCATGCATCTCGCCTCCGATACAGAACTCTTGCCGGCATTGAAGCTGCTTTGGCTACAAAAGCTCTTTACGAGAACCGGTGCGAGGCTCATCGATTCAGTTGAGGGCCGAGATGAAATGAGTTTTGGCGAGGAAGGTGATCTTTCCCAGTGGAGGGCAGAGGCACTTTGTCACGCGCAGGGGTTCAGCGAGAGCACTTCCGGCCCTGCATGGCACTTAGGCACTGTTGCATATCCATTCATCGGTATGAGAACATGATTCGATGGCGTACGAAAGCCCTTATCCACAATGCGCACGACCATGAGGCCGTGCCTGCAGATTCCCTGGGTCGCACACACTTGGACCCCACCCAACAATAGTAGCGGACCAAAGAGTCAAGATAGGCTCCCCACGCGGCACCAAGGACAAGAAAATCCACATCTTGAGTCTCTCATTCCGAAACGCTGCGTTCGACGAGGAAACGTCTACAACCTCAGGGCACAACATCAGCTACGCCGTCCTATCAGGATGCCGCAGACAGTCGCCCCAACCACAGCCACAATCGACTTCGCAGTGAGCAGGCCCTCGCGCGAAGCACCGAGATCTGTCCACCAGATTCAAGCAACACCTGCACCGCCAAAGACTCCAAGCGTGGATGTAGCCAACACGCCCGAGCCAAATGTGCCAGCCGAAAGCACGTACGTGGGTGGCCCGCATATGCAAAACTTTGCAAAAGTGCCTGGCGGTTACTGGTCACACGAGAGGACGTGAGTAATCTTGGCGATCTCGCTTGTGTTAAGCATAATCTAACTGTGTCGCTAGGAGGGTGATGCAGCAGGAGGCGGAAGAGAAGCGTGCCGCCTCAGCGAACGCACCAGCAACAAATAACGACACGCCTCCAAGACCGACCGAAAATGTAGGCTGGCGCCGGATACTTTCCAGAGGCCAGAAGAAACATGCTACGAGGAAGGAAGAAGGGAAGAATCAAACCCCTCCGACCCGACGGGCGCAAGAGCCAGAAGGCTTCGTTACCGACACGGCGATTGCGCCAGAGAAGAGAATGGATTCTGGCCAACAGACGCCCAGAGTGAGTAGCTATGGATCTGTCTCTAGTCTCAAGAGTAGGTTCTCACGCAAAGGAAAGCCAGAGGAGACGGCGTGAAAGCTCTAGTACGTGTCGGACTTATTGTATCTAATTTGAATTAATGTCAAGTCACGTGAAACGGGCTGCAGTACGAAGTGGATCATTCTTCACGGCTCTGCAATACATATCACGGCGTAAAAGATAGTTATGCCAAGGAACACATCATTGCTACTCTTCCCGAGGTTACCGGTACTGTACAAAAGTTTCAATCAACAACCCACCGCGAGAACTCCTCGGCTACATCTCCACAAGCGTTCAAGAAGTATACGCATCCTTAACCTTGCTCAGCAAATTCTTCACCCGGCCTCCAAACGAACGTGAGGGGCTCATAGTGTCCCGTTCCAAACCCTCTTGCTCCTCCCTCGGTCTCAACGTCTCTTCCCTCAGCCTTCTCTCCTCATGCCTTGCAGTTTCCCTCGTCATCTCATCGAACTCAGTCAGTCTTCCCTGCACCATGCGGTACGTATGCCTGCGGTACGTATGCCTCCTGTACATATCGCTGAATTCCGCCCTCATCAGCCATTCACTTGTGTGCACGAAGGTATCAATCCCTGCATCGAGGGTACCGTACGTGCTTTGAAGCCGAAGTAGGCTTGATTCGCGCCTCCATCTCTGGCGCGCAGTCGTCGCCACCGCAATCGTCGCTTCCCGCACGCGTCCTTGAAGCGTTGGCCCAAAGAGGCGATCAATCTCCGCAGCTGTCATCAGATCTTGAGTGCTTGGTGCCCAGGGACCGCGGCTTGGCTCGGACTTGATGTATAGTGCGGTCCTGCACATTGGGCAGGTATTGTTTTGCCTGAGCCATTTGGTGAGACATTTGTAGCCGAAGACGTGGGTGCAGTTTGCGTTGTTGCGGACTTGGACTGGACGCTCGGTTTTGGATAGGGCGTCGTGGCAGATTGGGCAGGAGCACTCGGCGACGAGAGGATGTGTTTGTTTGAGAAAGATTATGTCTCTGTCGAGTAATGTGGGGAGATCTGAAGCCAAATGCAAGGGTTGGTTGAGGAGTGACATTTTGGGGGTGGTGATGAACTAGTGGGTTTGTGTTGAAGGTTTGGTGACAGAATGTACTGGTCGGAGTATGCTGAGGGATAAGGAAAAAAGAGATGGGAGGAGACGACATTTATAGGGGCCAAGTGAGAGAAATGATCCGAAATACTTCTGAGCTGTACCAGACTTTTCCAGTGTTGGTGGTAGTGGACCGTGGTTTAATGTGTTCCGAGACTTTCTTCCACCATTCCATTCCCACATTTTGGAAGGCTGCCTAGCATGGAACTATGGTTCAAAAGATAAAATCTATTCAAATTTGATCATGTTGTTGCCAATTCGCCTACATGATGTCCGTAACGTAGGATAAGACATGCAAGTTCGGAACGCTAGCAGACTACCTAGCGACCTCTACCTTTACAACTCGCCGTCCCCTCCGTGGCCCGGATACCTACGACCTTGGAACATATCCACAAAAACCAAAGGTTTCCCTGCACTGATTTCCAGCGAATACAACTATCGCGTGTAAGT
>Ga0265798_10001379_pt1 | contig 37910 bp, 36 predicted proteins | sample P3T30metagenome_FD_192430 | JGI IMG/M metagenome (GOLD analysis project Ga0265798, IMG submission 192430) | Plant litter microbial communities from East Loma Ridge, Irvine, California - P3 T30 | ecosystem: Environmental > Terrestrial > Plant litter > Unclassified | place: USA: California...
CCAGTAGGATTCTTGAAGCGTGTGAAATCAGTGGTGCTGATGCTATTCACCCTGGATATGGATTTCTTTCTGAGAACGCTGAGTTTGCAAGACAGGTAGTTGCTGCGGGAATAACGTTCATCGGTCCTACTCCGGAAGCGATGGAAATTATGGGTAACAAGCTATCCGCAAAAGCAGCAGCGCTGAAATACAACATTCCTATGGTTCCCGGCACGGAAGAAGCAATTACAGATGTAGAAGAAGCAAAGAAACGCGCAGTAGAAGTTGGGTTTCCAATTTTGATCAAAGCTGCTGCAGGTGGTGGTGGCAAAGGCATGCGTATTGTGGACTGCGTAGAAGATTTTCTGGAACAAATGGAGCTTGCTGTTAGTGAGGCGATCTCGGCGTTTGGTGATGGCGCAGTTTTCATAGAACGATATGTGTCATCTCCACGGCACATCGAAATTCAGGTATTGGGCGATATGCATGGCAACATTGTACATCTTTTTGAACGTGAATGTTCGGTTCAACGCAGGCATCAAAAGATTATCGAAGAAGCGCCGTCGAGTGTGCTGACACCGGAAATTCGGGAAAAGATGGGCCGTTGTGCCGTTGATGTTGCCCGCGCGGTAAATTATGTTGGCGCTGGCACTGTAGAATTCATTTTGGATGAAAACCTCGACTTCTTCTTTCTGGAAATGAATACAAGGCTGCAGGTTGAACATCCCGTGACAGAGATGATCACCGGCCTTGACCTTGTAAAAGAACAGATTAAGATTGCCAGGGCTGAAGCCCTTAGTTTCAAACAGGAGGATCTAAAGATTAACGGACATGCAATTGAACTCCGGGTGTATGCTGAGGATCCTAAGAATAGCTTTCTTCCAGATATTGGCACGCTGGCAACATACAAAACGCCGAAAGGTTATGGTGTTCGTGTAGATGACGGATTCGAACAAGGAATGGAGATACCCATCTATTATGATCCAATGATTGCCAAGCTGATTACCTTTGGAGGCTCTCGAACAGAAGCCATAAATCGAATGATCCGCGCGATCTCAGAATATGAGATTACAGGGATACAAACAACGCTGGGCTTTGGTAGGTTTGTGATGTGCCACGAGGCATTCCGTTCAGGGAACTTTGACACACATTTTGTGAGTAAGTATTATCAACCCGAAATGGAAAGCACTCCGGACGGTGCAGAAGCACTGATTGCTGCGCTTATTGCTTTAAAAGCTTTGAACGGAAAAACAAATGTGCAGATGCCAGTTGAAACAGCAGCAGTTAGTGAGTGGCGGAGAAATAGAACAGATATTTAAAATGTTTACAGGAATTATTGAAACACTAGGCACTGTCGAGGCAGTGCTGAGGGAATTGGAAAATGTACACTTTACCATTGCCTCTGAAATCAGTCAGGACTTGAAGATAGATCAAAGTGTGGCACACAACGGTGTCTGCCTTACCGTTGTAGCGCTTCAAGGGAATACACATACCGTTACAGCTATTCAAGAGACCTTAGATAAAACAAATCTTGGAGATCTTGAAGTCGGTTCAACGGTAAACCTGGAACGGTGTATGCAAATGAATGGCCGCTTAGATGGGCACATTGTGCAGGGTCATGTTGATCAAACCGCTGTTTGTGTGAAAAAAGAAGCACTAGAGGGTAGCTGGGAATATCGATTTAAATATGATGCTGCCATTGGTAATGTAACAGTTGAAAAAGGTTCCATTTGCGTTAACGGCATTAGCCTCACGGTTGTTAACTCGGAAAGGGATGAATTTTCGGTTTTCATAATCCCTTATACGCATGAACACACGAACTTGAACTCGGTTGATGTAGGTTCGACTGTGAACCTTGAATTCGATATCATCGGGAAATATGTTGCCCGTTTAATCAATAAATAGCATCGTCATTTAGTAAGTGCTTTTACCCTACCTTTCACATAGCTCCTATTTTCCTCGGCAAGCTTTTCGTCAGGATTGCTTTTGAGGTACTTTCTATAGTACCGCAGTGCGGTTAACTTGTCCTTCAACTTGAAATCATTCAACAGGCCTAGGCTATAGTAAGTATTACTGCTGGTAGAAAATTGAAGTGCTTTCAAGTATGCGGCCTGCGCGGATTTATATGAACCTGCTTGTTCATGTAAATATGCCAGCAGCGTGTAGTAGCTTCCTACATTTGGCGAAAGGGACGCATCGATTGTTGCGGTTGTATATGCACGCGCATTCTTCAAATCTTTTAATTTTTCATAGCAAATTGCGGTGTAATAGAGACTTGACTCTGTAGCCTCGATTCTACCTTCAAGCACCTTAAATAATGAGATAGCTTTCTTGAAATCTTTCTTTTCCATCGCCAGCTTACCCATGCTGTTGATCACGAAGGATGAACTGTCACCATTCAGTAGTAGCATTTCTCCAGCTTCTTGTGCTTCATCCAATTTTTTCATCGTAATACAAAGTGGTAACTTAGCCTTTAACAGCATATAATTGCTCGTGTCGGCTTTCGATGCCTGCGATAGCACCTGGTATGCTGCAGTTAATTGCTTTTGTCTGCTTAATTCGCCGGCCAGGTCGTATGCGACATCACCGTCAGTAGGTCTAATCTGATTCGCTTTTGCCAGATATTCCATCTTTTCTATTGGATCATTTAAACTGTTTGCCAACAATTTAAGTGCTCGGAAGTTGTTGCTGTCTACACTAAGTACCTGCCGGTAATATCCCCGGGCTTTTTCTTCATTTCCGCGCTTGGCGTAAAGACCTGCAAGATTAAAAAGTACGGCCAGATTCTTTGTATCTGCTTGGTTAAGCTTCAGATACTGGGCCTCTGCTACTTTAAAGTCACCCGCCATATTGCTCGCGTATGCTAGCATCGCAGTTGCTTTTAAATCTTCGGGATTGTCACCAAACACACGTTTGAGCAACCGGGTGGCCTCATCGTATCGCTGCGACTGATAATATTCCAATAATTGTTCCTGCTCTGTTGTTTTTAGCACTTGTGCAACTATTGAAGAGGAACAATCAAAGAAGAAAAAGAGGGCGAAAATGTATTTCATAGTAAATGATCTTATTAGTATAACTAATATATTAGTTATACTTTGAAAAGCAAAGTGTTTTCGATATGATAATCAGGCAATCAAAGGATCTTGCACATGAAGTCTGAGAAAGAATCACAATTTCCGTTTAATGAGTTTTATTGGTATGATTTTTTCTCCGCAAACAGGAAATGGGCAAGACACTTTAAGTTTAAAAATAATCTTAGTTTTACACGCAAACAAAACGTTCATATATGAAGAAAATATTATTATCATTCGCAGCATTAATTGGAATTAGTGCTGCAGCCTTCAGCCAGGTATTACCTAGTGTGCAGGTAGGCTTGCGCGGTGGTGCTAACTTATCAAACTTTAGTACTAACAATACCTTTAGCAGTGAGAATACAGCCGGTTATTTCATCGGGCTTTATTCCAGGTTTGGTGCCGGTGGCATTCATGCGCAGCCGGAAATCTACGTTGCTGGGAAAAATGCAGATCTCAAGAGTGCCGACGGTACGGAAGTTAATGAGGTTCGTTTTACCAGCATTGACGTTCCTATCCTAATTGGAACTAAGATTGGTGCGGCTGGTGTTGGCGTTCGTCTACAAACTGGACCAATGGTTTCGTTTGTGTTGGATAAGTCGCAGTCGGTAGATCAGGCTACCAGCAAAATCTTCAAGGGAAACTTCAAGGATCAAAACTTTGCATGGCAATTCGGCCTAGGTCTGGATATCGGTAAATTAGGTGCCGATCTTCGTTATGAATTAGGTTTGAGCGATGTCGCGAAGGATGGTTATCAGGACAGTAAGATGAGCCTGTATACGCTGGGTCTTTCGTACAGACTATTTTAATTTAAATTGTACCAAAAAAAGAAGAGGCATCAACAACTGCCTCTTTTTTTATGTCCCGACTAAAGCAATTAATTAGATTTCTCGATTTCTTTAAGCTCGTAAACAAACGCACCTTTAATGGGCCGGATCGGCGACTCATGAGCGATACTCAGAACTCTTACGAAGCATGCCCCGAAGTAAAAGATCATGGAAGAATAAAAAATGAATAGCATGATCAAAATTACCGAACCTGATGTCCCATAAATGCTGCCGATGTTGCTTAGCGGTAGCATAATTCTGAGAATGTACTTACCAAGTGTGAAGAGCACACCAGTTAGCAGCCCACCAATCATTGAATCTTTCCAGGTGGGTCGGCCGTTTGTTAAAAATCGAAATAAGACCGTGAACCAGGTGGAAACAATCGCGATAAATACAAGCTGGTTCAATCCCGCGTTGAGAAAGCGACTAAAGTTTGGAGAAGAGTCATTCAAGTAGGATCCGATGAAAGCCTGGATTCCATCAGTTAGCAAACCCACCGTAAACAGAAAGCCTGCCAGGATAATGATAACCATAGAACGGGCACGCAATTTCAACTTAAACATAAAGCTAGAGTGCGGCTTGATCCCAATGGTCCAGATCTGATCCATAGAACCCTTTATAACACTAAAAAGCGTGGTCGCTACAAACAGAAAGAAAACAAAACTGATTATGGTGGCAACCCAATTCTGATCAACGGCCCTGATATTTTCTAGTGTGTTTCGGATTTGATCGATACTACTTTTATCTAAAATGCTCTCTAATCGTTCAAATAATCGCTGTGCGAAGGTTCTCCGATCCATGAAGAAGCCGAAAAGCCTTATTAATATGATCAATATGGGTGGTAGGGCAAAGTTCGCAAAAAAAGCTGTTGCTCCCGCAAGTCGCAGAGGATCATTCTTCTGTAGCAAAGCAAATGCTGCTTTGAATTGCAATAGAAATGTTCTTACGAAAGTTAATGTCATCTACTTAGGCCAGATTTGTTGTCGAATGTAATTAATTAATTTAAACTAGCCCAAGATCGTTTTCAATTCCTTCGCATTAAAAATAGCATGCGTATTGATGTCATTATTAAAAAACACGTAGGCTTGTTCTGCATCTTTGTTGCTTACAAGTGCATCCGAGAAGCTTTTTAGCGCTTCATGTGTGTAGTTGCTGGCGTAAACCTGTTCATTACCATGGAAACGATAGTAAATCAAGTTTGAAGTGCTGATGATGTCCGCTGGAAGTTCTGGATGACTCATACCACAGAAGCTGATATTGTGTTCCGCCAGCGTTTTAAAAACCGCTTCGTTCCACCAACTAGCATGTCTGAACTCCAGGATGTTGTTCATACTTAGATCAAGGTTGCTTACAATCCTTTCAAGTTTGTCTGCTGTGTATTGGAAGTTTGGAGGCATTTGAAAAAGGCAGCACCCACATTTATCCTGCAGCCCAGCCTTCACAGCGGTGTAGAAATCGTGAAGCATGGCTTGTGCACCAACAAATTTTTTAAACTGGGTAATGACTCTCGGCGCTTTTACCGCAAATCGGAAGTTTGTAGGGCTATCTCGATACCATTGTTGTAGGTTATGGATTCTTGGAAAGCGGTAAAACGTTACATTAAGTTCGAGTGTGTTAAAATGTTCACAGTAGTAATTAAACCAATTTTTCTGTGCGAGTTTATCAGGGTAGAAGGAACCTTTCCAATGTTTGTAATGAAATCCAGAACAACCAATATGCGTCGTTACCATTATCTTTTTATTGGAAAAACAAAGGGTATAAGCTGATGTTTGCTTTTCCTGATGGGTATTATAAGGAAAAATGCGAATATTGCTGTTTAAAATATAGCGACACATGAAAATTACTATGGTAAAGATCAAGGCAATATATCTGTTTGTGCTTCCAATGATGTTGATTTCATCTTACCTCTTTGCTCAGGCAGAACGGGTTGAAAACAAGTATAGTGCCTCAAGATTCAAAGACTTCCATAATAGGAACAGTATTGATAGCATATATAATTTATTTTCTCCGGAAATGCAGACCGCTTTACCAAAGGAGAAAGCCCATGAATTTTTAGGAGCTTTAAAGGCGCAGGCTGGGGCGATCCGACGTATGGATTTCAAGAAATATGAGGGCCCTTATGCATCTTACAAAACCGCCTTCGATAAAGGAACTTTTGCAGTAAATATCGCTTTAGATGCAAATCATCGGATAAACGGTTTTTTTGTTAAGCCATATGAAGATGAGAGTCTGATTAAACCTGAACGTACCATAACTCCGCTAGCTTTGCCATTTAAAGAAGAGTGGACGGTATTTTGGGGCGGCGACTCAAAAGAACTGAACTACCATGTTGAGGATGCGGCCCAAAAGAATGCCTTCGATTTTGTAATTACTGGTGCCAACGGGAAATCTTTTAAAACATCCGCGAAGACCAACGAGGATTATTATGCATTTGGGAAACCTATATTCGCGCTATGTGACGCGGACGTCATTGATGTGATCGATGGGGTGGCGGATAATAAACCAGGGGTGATGAACAAACTCGATATTACAGGAAACACAGTAGTACTCAAAACCGCCAAGAAAGAATACCTGTTTTTAGCACATTTTAAGCAGCGCTCCATCAAAGTAAAAAAAGGCATGCAAATTAAAGCAGGAACCCTGCTCGGACTTTGTGGTAATTCCGGAAATTCTTCTGAACCACACCTGCATTTTCATGTTCAGAATACAAATGATATGTTTTCCGGTACTGGAATAAAAGCATACTTCGAATCGCTGAAAGTAAATGGAACGGTTAAGACGGATTACTCACCGATCCAAAAGGATAAAGTCAGTCCTTTGAAGTAGTGCGACACTAGAATATAATGAATATGACTAATATAGAAATCATCGAATACCAATCCACGTATCAACCAAGCTTTGAACGTTTAAATAAAGCCTGGCTCGAAACTTACTTTACGGTCGAACCAATAGATCGCTATGTCCTGGAACAACCTGAAGAAGCCATTCTTAAACCTGGTGGAGTAATCATGCTGGCACGTTATGGGAATGAGATTATAGGAACTGTAGCTTTGAAGGTTGTAGAGCCAGGAATTTACGAAATGACCAAGATGTCCGTTGATGAAGCTTATCAGGGCCTTGGCGCAGGTAAAAAGTTGTGCGCTGCTGCAATTGCGAAGGCAAAAGAAATTAAAGCTAAGCGCTTGCTGCTTTACACAACCAGTGTACTTGAAACTGCGATATCCATTTATAGGAAGCAGGGTTTTGTAGATATTCCATTAGAGCCCGGCGTATACGAAAGAGCCAATGTAAAGATGGAGTACCCGCTTTAAAATCAAGCCAACGAAACTCAGGCACATAAAAAAGGAAGGCGGCTCAGCATTGAGTCGCCTTCCTTTTTTATAACCTTTGTATGGAACTAAAGATTGCCTCGGAGTTCCTGTTCGCGTTCCAGCGACTCGAACAATGCTTTGAAGTTTCCTGCGCCAAAGGATTGTGCCCCCTTCCGCTGAATGATTTCGAAAAATAACGTTGGTCTGTCTTCGATTGGTTTTGTGAAGATCTGAAGTAAATAACCCTCCTCATCACGATCGACTAGAATGCCCAATGCCTTAAGTTGCTCCACCTCTTCATCAATTTCACCAACGCGAGTAGGCATCATTTCATAATATGCCTCCGGCGGTGGACTTAAAAATTCTACACCACGAGCCTTTAAAGTCTGCACCGTATGCATAATATTCTTGGTCGCTACGGCAATATGTTGAACCCCTTCTCCTTCATAGAACTCAAGATATTCCTCAATTTGTGATTTCTTTTTACCTTCTGCGGGTTCATTAATCGGGAATTTAGAAAAGCCATTTCCATTGCTCATAACCTTGCTCATCAATGCCGAATACTCGGTGTTAATTTGCTTGTCATCAAATGAAAGGATGTTTACAAAGCCCATGACCTCCTCATACCACCTGACGGTATCGTTCATTCTGTTCCAGCCAACATTTCCTACGCAGTGGTCAATGTAGAGTAAGCCAGCTTCCTCTGGATTATAATCGCTGTTCCAAGCCCGGTAGCCCGGCATGAAAGGACCGGTATATTCCTTGCGTTCTACAAACATGTGTACGGTTTCTCCGTAGGTGTAAATGCCAGACATCTTAACGGTTCCAAACTCGTCAGTGATGGTAACAGGTTCTAAATATGGTTTTGCTCCACGCTTAGTGGTCTCCTCGAAAGCACTGTATGCATCCTCCACCCAGAGTGCTAATACTTTTACGCCGTCTCCATGTTTCCTTACATGCTCTGCAATTTTGTGATCAGACTTCAATGCTGTAGTCAGTACCAAGCGGATCTTACCCTGTTGCAGTACGTACGAAGCATATGCCTTAACACCTGTTTCTGGACCCGCATAAGCCAGTGACTGAAAGCCGAAAGCAGTTTTATAGTAGTGCGCTGCCTGTTTTGCATTTCCAACATACAATTCAATATAGTCTGTACCATGGATCGGTAAAAAGTCCTGCGCCTTGGCTATTTTTTCTGCAAATGTTTGTGTTGACATAACTTTATATTTGGTTGTATTCGTTTTTTACTCTACGTTTATCTGCCAGCTTTTATGATAGCTTTCGTCTTCAATATTTACGGCATCTTCAGTAAGCATTAATGGTCTGAAAGGATCAATCATTACCGCTAACTCTTCTGTGTTTTCTTTTCCGATAGACTTTTCAACTGTACCAGGATGAGGACCATGTGGAATACCCCCCGGGTGTAATGTGATTTGCCCTTTAACGACACTTTTTCGACTCATAAAATCACCATCAACATAATACAACACTTCATCGCTGTCCACATTGCTGTGGTTATATGGTGCTGGTATGGAAAGTGGGTGATAATCATATTTTCTTGGAACAAAGGAGCAAATAACAAAGTTGTGCCCTTCAAAGGTCTGATGTACCGGAGGCGGCTGGTGCAGCCTTCCTGTTATGGGTTCAAAATCATGTATTGAAAATGCCCAGGGATAGTGAAAGCCATCCCATCCAACAAAGTCAAAAGGATGTGTCCCATAGGTGTAGGGATACATCAAACCTTGTTTCTTGATCAGGACCTTGAAGTCACCAAGCTCATCAAAGGTCTCCAGATCTACAGGACGTTTGATGTCTCTTTCGCAAAAGGGTGCATGCTCCATCAATTGCCCATACTCATTCCGGTATCTCTTAGGCGTGCGTATTGGACTAAAGCTTTCGACAATAAACAAGCGGTTTGCTTCGGTTTCAAATTCAAATTGATGGATTGTACCCCGGGGAATCACCAAATAATCGCCGTAGTCAAATTTAATTTTTCCGAATCCAGTCTTAAGTGTCCCACGACCTTCATGGATGAAAACCACCTCATCTGCCTGGCTATTTTTATAAAAGTAATCCGTCATTGATTTCCGTGGTGCAGCAAGGCTGATGTGCAAGTCGCTATTTACCAGTACTGGTTTTCTGCTCTTCAGATAGTCGTCCTCCGGTTTGATGTTAAAGCCAATCAGGCTCGTATGTTTAAGGTGTTTTTCCCTGGCAATCTTAGGTTCTACAGAATATGCTTCACCAAGAGCTTTTACGATGGTCGGTGGGTGACAATGGTAGACTAACGAATACAAGCTGGAAAATCCTTCTGTCGAAACCAGTTCTTCTGCATATAGTTCTCCGTTTGGCTTTCGGAATACCGTATGGCGTTTATGAGGAATAGTTCCTAAGGTGTGATAAATGGGCATGATAATTATTTTTGGTTAGAGAAAGGGTATAACGATTAGATGGCCGTTATCAATAAGCTGGGTAACGCTTAAATGGAATATTGTGCAAAGATCAGTTTAGAGAGCATAGCATAACGAAATTCAGCCAATACCTGGCGGGAGATCTGTTTAAGGCTATGTAGTCGCTTATTCATCTGCTATGCTAAAGTATGTATTGTTATTTAAAATTGACAATTAATTTCAGCAAATCCCGTCCATAAGATATAAAATACTTTATTTCTTTAAATTTAAGAACATCTGCTTAGCTTTATCCAAATCTAAAAACCTAAATCCACAGCATATGAAGCTTGTATCTTATAAGACGGAAGACCGAGAGCACCTGGGTGTTTACGTAAACGGACACATCCATAACCTGCATTCCTGCGATAAGCAAATCCCAGATGAGATGAATGCTTTTCTAGCAGAAGGCGATGTGATGATGGAACGTGCTAAAAAGATCGATCAGCAGATTAAAGCGGCAGATATCGAAGCCAAGGAAGAAGTTTTCTATGAGCTACTTGCCCCTGTACCACACCCAACATCCTGCAGAGATGCCTACGCCTTCAGGCAACATGTTGCGGCTGCTCGCCGTAACCGCGGACTGGAGATGATCGCTGAATTTGATCAGTATCCAATATTTTATTTTACCAATCATAATGCTATTCAAGGTGCAGGTGAAATTTCATGCATGCCTGATCACTTTCAAAAGCTCGACTTCGAACTGGAGGTTGCAGTGGTCATCGGTACCAAAGGTAGAAACATCAAGGCGGAAGAAGCTGACAGTTACATCGCGGGATACATGATCATGAACGATATGAGTGCACGTACCCTGCAAATGGAGGAAATGCTACTTAATCTTGGCCCGGCGAAGGGTAAAGATTTCTCAACCGTAATTGGTCCCTGGCTAGTTACACCTGATGAACTTGAACCATATAAAACCAGTGCTAAGCCTGGTCACGTTGGGAATTCATATAATCTGGAAATGGCTTGTACGGTAAATGGGGTAGCGGTATCTAAGGGAAATATGGCCGATATGGATTGGACTTTCGCCGAGATCATTGAACGCTGTGCCTACGGCGTAGACATACTTCCCGGAGACGTAATTGGTTCAGGCACTGTTGGCACGGGCTGTTTTCTGGAGTTAAATGGTACAGGTTTACTCAACAATTCAGCTTACAAGCCGCAATGGCTCCAAGAAGGAGATATCGTAGAAATGACGGTTACTGGATTAGGCATCTTGAGCAATACCATAAGCAAGGCAGATACCGATTTTTCTATACTCGCACTAAAAAAATAATGTTAACGATAAATGTTTCGGAATTAAGTCCGGCGCAGTTGCAAAATTACATGCAGTATGCAATTGCGCCGAGACCAATCTGCTTTGCGTCCACTATAGATTCAGCCGGGAAAATTAACCTGAGCCCTTTCAGCTTCTTTAACATGTTTAGTACCAACCCACCAGTTTGCGTATTCTCCCCCGCACGAAGGGTTCGTGATAACACGACTAAACATACATTGGAAAATATCCTTGAAGTGAGCGAATGCGTCATCAATATCGTGAACTATGATATGGTGCAACAAATGAGCCTTTCCAGTACAGAGTATGCAAAAGGAGTAAACGAATTTGAAAAGGCCGGATTCACTATGCAGGAATCAAAGCTTGTTCGTCCTCCAAGAGTAATGGAAGCACCGGTACAGCTGGAATGCTTGGTCACACAAGTCATTTCGCTGGGTGAACAGGCAGGAGCGGGGAACTTAATCGTAGCCGAGGTGAAGTTAATGCACATCAACGAAGATGTTCTGGATGAAAGTGGAAAGATCGATCAGGAGAAAATAGATTTGGTAGCCAGATTAGGTGGCGACTGGTATTGCAGGGTTACGCCAGAGAATTTGTTTAAAGTTGCTAAGCCATTAACTACACTGGGCATTGGGGTTGATGTATTACCAGATGATGTTCGTAACTCCAGAGAACTAAGCGGAAACGATCTGGGCATGTTGGGTAATGTGGAACAGCTGCCTACACCAGAAGAAATCGATGACATGCGCGGCAATGCTTCAGTTAAAGAAGTATTGGATGCGACAATCGGTGATTCAAGCACAAGAATGCGTGAACTTCATGGCTTAGCGAAAGAATTCTTAAGGCAAGGGCGTGTTGCCGATGCCTTAAAAATTGTACTGCTTGACTAAGCCTTTGTTATTTTAAGGTGTTGTTACTGCTACCGGCAGCACCTTTCCATTGAAAAACTTATGCCCTGTTCTTGCAAAATCAGCGACATATTTACCCATTTCAAATGCCATAACCGGTGATTCATAACCCGGGAAAGCTGCCTCAAGCATCTCTGTCTGTGCAGAGCCTAAAGCAAGACAGTTGATTTTGATGCCCGTATCGGCCAGTTCAAAGGCGAGACATTCAGTAAGGGTATGTAGTGCAGCTTTGCTTGCAGAATAGGCAAGAAGTCCTGGAAATTTAACGCTTCCCTGAAAGCCACCCATGCTTCCAATATTTACGATATGTCCTCCGCTATTCATCAGGGGATATATATTCTTGATCATATTGAAGTGTCCTAACACATTACTTTGATACATGTCGGCCAGGTCGTTACCTGTAGTCTCCGAGAATGGTTTGTTGATTAATGCACCCGCATTATTGATCAGGATGTCGATATGTCCAAGGCGTTCCTTTAGGAATGAGACAAGAATGGCATAATCATCCATTACAATATCGAATTCCACGGGGTAAATCGTGCAACCTGGATTGATGCCACGTGCAATCTCTAGCAATTTACGTAGTTTATCTGCCGACCGGGCAATACAAACAATTTTGTTGTCATTACTTAAAGAGAGTTCAAGTGCTGCTTCAAAGCCAATCCCACTACTGGCACCAGTTAGTATTATATTCATTAAGTTATTCTTGTATAATTAATTGGGTCACCGGATTTGCAATTACATGCAGCCCGTCAACAATAAGTTTTCTGTATTCAGGCTCGTGTTCAGCCTTATCAACCAACCAAGTGCGGATCTCAGCTTCAAGTTCCGGATAGATCTCCTTATGATCCAAAATTTCTAGTATTTCAAGAGCACAAAGCCAATCGCCGGAATATTCTGTCTTTAGGGCGCTGAAAATGTCTGCCAATTGCTGATGATCTGTATCTGACTCCCGAATATCACGGACCGATTGGTAAAGATTGTGCAGTTTTTGCCTTTCACTGTCATATTCAATCTTGTGCGTTTGCTTTTGGCTCACATAGGTAATCTCCTCATATGCATCTTTGTCGGCCGCACCGTTGAAGACAGATACGATTCGTTCACCCACAGCCATATCGTACATACCCCATTCCGGCTGAAAAAGCACTGTCCCGCTGGCTTCTGTTACAGTACAATTGCTAAATGTAATGAGTAAAATCTTCGTACCAGGTTTTAGTATCTTTTCAACCTGGCCCGCTACCTGGATGCCACTGTCAAATTGTAGTGTACATGTCTGGCCTACAATAACGTTTGATGCTACGAGTGCAGCAGTATCATAATCTTCAAGTAGGATGGTGCTATCGGTTAGTCTACCAACCGGCGAAGAAAACCCATCTTTATGGTAGTTTTTGTCGTGACCTGGCAATTGCCTATTTTCAAAGGCAAGTGCAGAAGGCCCTGTTGTTTTTACAAACGTTAGTGTACCGTCGGCATTGGTCTTCATTTCTGTAAATATACCAGTTACCTGAAGGCCGGAGCTATATACCGCTGTCGCCGGGTTTTTACAATCAATTGCTTTTTGAAGGCTTTCTGCACCACCTCGTCTAAAGGCCATGGTATCCGCGTATTGTTCCAGCACATCAATTAAGTTCTGGAAGCTTTCAGTCACGAACAGCTGTGGCTGTGTTTTGGTGATGTCGTACTGATAATTTATGGTGTCTATGGTGTACCAGATCTTCTTAACCTCGTCTGACATGCAACTTGCACTTTCGCCTATAGAAGAGAGTAATCCTGCACCGTAGATTTTCGGATCTTCAAGCGAACCAATGAGCCCATATTCTACAGTCCACCAATGTAAACGACCCAACAAGGCCATTTCTGAAGGCTCACCCATATTTTCGGCGACCTCGTTCAGGTGTTTTTCTGCAGCCTCAATCTCTTCTGCACTTACATTAATGGCTTCCTTGAGGATGGATAAATGCCTGATTGCCTCATACAGCTCGAAATCTTTGGCAGAGAACATTGCTTTTGCGCCAATTGAGCCAAAATAACTCAAGTAGCTGTTGTATGCGGCATCAGCGATGATCGGTGCATGTCCCGCGGATTCATGAATGATATCCGGGGCAGGTGTATACTCAATGTGGTTGAGCTGCCTGATATCGGCAGCTATAACCAGGACACGATAGGCCTGGTATTCCATGAAGGCGGCAGGTGGAATAAAGCCATCTACAGTCACAGCTCCCCAGCCTAATTTGGCTAAGTTATCATTCATGGTTTGAAGATCAGGAATACGCTCAATGCTCAAACCTGCACGTTGAAGTCCCTTGATATATGGATAATACGCGACGTCTTTTAGATAACTGTAGTTTTTACGCATTACGTAGCGCCATACAGCCTGATCGATAGGTGTATATTTCTCGTAATGCTGCTCTACAATAAACTGCCTTAAATGCCTGGGTAAATTCCTTACCTGTGGATTATTGAAGTCATTAAAATCGCTCATCACTATATAAATTGGGATTAAGCCTAAGATAGGGGCTTAATCAAAGGAACACAAGGAAAAAGTAGAATTGATTATGTCAGTACTATTTCTTTACCCGGAAAGAAAAATGTTTTTGAGAGAAGTAACTAAACACAGCAAGGATTACGGATGTCAATATTTTCGCGATGGTGGGGTAGAAACCAAAAGCTTCCACCATAACCTTAATAAAAGCGTAGTTCAGCATAATGTTTGTGACCACTATAGAACCATACCGGAACAGTTGAACACGACCTTTCAGGTTTGATTGTGTGAAAACAAGGTATTTGTTCAATAAGAACCCGATAAAAAAGGTAATGACAGACTCAATAGCGAGCGCTGCAATCGGCGCAGTTACAAGTAGCCCAGCAACCCGGATATCCTGTTGATACAGAACGAAGTTATATACAAGATAGTAAATTACAATTCCGGCAGCAAAGGTAGATCCTCCTGTAGCCAGGTATCTGAAAGTGTGCTGTGGAATCCAGCGCGAAAATGGAGGGTAAAAGAAGTCTATCAGGCTTAATATCGCTTTACGCATAATTCAATTCTGTACGAAAGTAGCCATTGCAGGCAAATTTCACAGCAAATCCCGATTTTTATTGTGGAATTTTCAAATTTCGAATAGCCACGAAGTCGATTGTAGCCGAGTACTTATAGTGCGGGTGTGGCTGGATGCTGACGCCTACTATGTTGATACCTAATGTCTTATTCAAGATGTTCTTTCGATGCCCAAGGTCGGGTACACCTTTGTCTAATAATAATAAACTTACATTTGCCAGCGCCGAGGAGAAGCCGAATGCTAAATTCTCAGCCATTCCATGATTGGGATAGTACTTTCTGATACGATCTACCATTGAACGACCATCCGATGAATTGTGGCCAGCAAGGTTGTTTTTGTTCATGTCCTTCCCATGCTGCTGCGCTACATAAGTCAAAGTCTCGTCAGGGTACAGTAATCCAAGATTTTTAACATCCTTGAGATCCTGCTCCAGCCCTCGGTAATAAGGATCGTTACGACTTACCCTAACTTCGCGGTAATTACTATACTGTTTCATCTTCAAATTATGTTCGTCGATGTATTGTTGAAAATAGGTTTCGAAGAAACGTTTTCCATCCATCCGAACCAGGTTCATATAGAAAATGATCTTCTTTTCTTCTGCACTGAGATACTTAACGTTCTTCGCCGTATTCGCGAGGGCCAATTCCGCTGCGGTCCATTTAGCGGCTGCAGGCTCTTCAGTTTTTTTGAACGTAGGACCAGTATACGTGATTGGCTTAGCTGTATTGTTTGACCAGGAGTGTGTTGAAATGGCAAGTAAAAATGCGAAAAGAATAGATTTCATGTTCCCTAAACGTAAATCAGCAGCATTTAATACACTGCTTTATACTTAAGACTGAAAATGGTAGGCAAGGTTTATTGACCCGCTAAAGTAGCTGATCGAGGATTGCCTTCATTGAGGCGACTTCTGCTTCCAGTTTAGCGATGCGTTCTTCCAAGTCGAACGAAATAGTGGTAGTTGTTTCGGAAGCAGGTTCTAGCACTTCTATGGGCTGGTCGCCTTCAAAAAGCTGCATAAACCTGGCTTCTTTTTGGCCCGATCGTTTTGGAAGTTGCTTTATAAAAGAAGGTGCAGAAGTTATAAGCCGCTGAAGATTTTCTTGAACCTCTTCGATGGTGTCGAACTCATACAACCTGCCAGCGCTCGTGTTGATTTCGCCCGGTGTGAGAGGCCCTCGGAGTAACAACAGGCAAATGATTGCAAGGTCTGAGGGCAGTACTGGATAATATATTGCCAGATTGTGTTTCCACTTGACCGTCCTGCTGCCAGAAGCAGTGACCGTACTTGCCAGTCCCTTAATCTTTAAAGTATTAAGGGTAAGGGTTACGGTTTCCTCATCATAATTTACAACAGGATTCCTGGATGTCTTTTGATTGCAGGCTGCAGTCAGGGAATTAATGGTCATCGGATAATAGTCCGGTGTTGTCCTGCTCTTTTCAAGCAGCGCACCAAGAACACGCTGCTCTTCGGGATTGAGCAGGATGATGGGTTTGGTATCTTCCATTAATTCCTTGAGAATTAGCGTACTCTATTCTTTACAAAAGTTAAATAAAGGGCAGTGATAAAGATGATGATACTGCAAATTCCAAAAAGAAGGGCTAAATCTGTATTGCTCATGATTCTAAATTTTCCATGAAGGTAGGCAATTTCTGGGATTTCTGAAAAATAATTGATTCTATAAAGCCCTTGTAGTACTGCTGATAGCCGATAACTACGCATCCATTGCTTTCGAAAATCCGTTCCATCGCAGGCATTTTTCTAGCTTCCACATGTGCAATAGTTCCAAAGAAAGAATACATTAAATCGAGCATCGCTTTTTTCCATCCGGAACCTTTCCCTGGTTCAATCTTGAAGTCGGTATAAAGCCAAAGACCTGAAGGTCTTAGATGCTTAAATAGCAGGTGAAATACCCAACCAGCTCGGCTCTGCCCGAAGTTGTCAAATAAAAATGCGGTATGTATCACGTCGAACTTCTGTGTAACCCTGTAATCCTCAATGTTGCTGTGGACAAACTCAACCTGATTGGATCCGCACCGCCGTTTCTTTGCACGGTCCAGCATCTTGCTGGAAATTTCAACATAGACGATCTTTAATCCCGAGGTATGAATTTTAGCGATTTCTTCGAGGATCCAACCTGTCCCGCCACCTACAATCAATACTGATGCATGGGAGGGAATGTAGCTGAGTAGGTCGACTTGTGCATTTACCTGGGCTCTAGAAAAAACAAGACGACTTAAAAAGTCGTAAGAACCCGCAATTGCATCGTAGTTGTTTGTTTTCATATAATTGCGCCAATAATTCCACAACAAGCCTTAAGCAAAATGAGACCGTCAATAACAATTAGGTAATATAGAATGGGCTTTTTCAAATTTAAGGAGAATGCTACAATTAGCGTGATCACAAAAGGAATGAAATTCATCAGTACCTGTTTACCCGGCAGCTGTTCATAACGTGTAAAAACGAATAAGCTCAACATTCCTATTGCAAGCAGCGGTATAAGTATAAAGAAGATTGTTTTATGGATTCCAAATTGTACAACAAAGGTTTTGAGCTCTCGATTCGCATCAATCTCATAATCTTTGATATCGAACATAATCGCATTTACAGTACAGAACATCCAGTTCTTCACGAAGAGCCATAACCAAAATTCACCAAAGGGGAACGGTGTTCCCTGCTCTATTTTTAGAAGAATGAGTGGAAGTACATTTGCCGTGCAGGCCCAGATGAACCCTATGATGAAAGGCTTCAACCACCCGGTATTTCGCAGGTTAAGGTTAAAGAAGTATGCCGGCAGTAAACCATAGTACAAGAAAGCCACCATTAGTATAATGGCCACAATTACCCAATATATCCAGCTCAATGCTAGAATGGGGGTAATGTTGAAAAGTAAAAGGTAGAGGAAGGATATTATTGCGACTGCAGAGAGTACCCACTGGCTCCATCTTAGGTAATGTTGATGTTTGATAAACCAGGCTACTCTGGGGTTTGTGGAACCGATAAACCGCGTAGCACCCATGTAGGCGTGGGTGTAATAGACTACCGGTGCACAAAAGATGAGCAGGTAGTAGGGAAACGTATTGAACTGGAGCCTAAGCTGCAGCGTCGATTCTACAGTTAAAGCGATTGCAAGCAGGCCAATAAAATAATTGCCGAAAAATATAAACCTGATCAGCTTAGCAATCATCGGGACGTTTAAAGTGGTATAACAAACAAGCCCCGGCAGGGTTTGCCAGGGCTTTGCTTATTATCTTAATAGGTTTTTCCAACTCACTTTATTGGAGATGATCTCCTGAAGATCTTTTATCTCAATCCTTTGTTGCTCCATGGTATCCCTGTGGCGGATGGTAACGGTATTGTCCTCCAAGGTCTGGTGGTCTACCGTTAAGCAGAATGGCGTACCGATTGCATCTTGTCTGCGGTAGCGTTTACCAATTGCGTCTTTCTCCTCGTAAATGCAGTTGAAATCAAACTTCAAGCTGTTCATGATCTCTCTGGCTTTGTCCGGTAAACCGTCTTTCTTGGTCAGTGGGAAGATTGCAACCTTCACTGGTGCCAGGCAAGGATGAAGGCGTAACAGCGTGCGACTATCTTTTTTATCTCCTTCACTCAGATCCTGCTCTTCAAGCGCGTTGATCAAGGTTAGAAGAAACATGCGGTCAAGACCGATAGAGGTTTCGATTACATATGGTACATAGTTGCCGTATGGTTTGCCTTCTTCATTCAGGTCATTATCGAAGTACTGCATCTTTTTGCCGGAGTACTCCTGATGCTGCGTTAAGTCAAAATCCGTGCGGCTGTGAATACCTTCAACCTCTTTGAAGCCGAATGGGAACTCAAACTCAATGTCTGTTGCTGCATTGGCATAATGCGCAAGTTTTGCATGGTCATGGTAGCGATATTGACTTTGATCAGAACCAAGTGCAAGGTGCCACTTCAGACGTGCTTCTTTCCAGTATTCAAACCATTTCTTGTCTTCGCCAGGGCGTACAAAGAACTGCATTTCCATCTGTTCAAATTCACGCATACGCATGATAAACTGACGTGCAATAACCTCATTTCTGAAAGCTTTACCGATTTGTGCAATTCCAAAAGGAATCTTCATACGGCCAGTTTTCTGCACGTTTAAAAAATTCACGAAAATACCCTGTGCCGTCTCCGGACGTAAATACACTTCATCGGAACCCTCAGCCATTGCACCAAACTGCGTGCTGAACATCAGGTTAAACTGACGTACGTCAGTCCAGTTTCTAGTGCCACTTACCGGGCAAACAATCTCATGTGCTTCAATAAGCGTTTTCAATCGCTCCAGATCATCTGCCGCTAAGGCAGCGTCCATGTCAGCCTGTAACTGTGCTGCTTTATCTGTTTTACCGTCCTTTTCGTATCTGGCTATTTTGTCCTCCAGCAATTGATCCGCACGGTATCTTTTCTTCGAATCTTTATTGTCAATCATCGGGTCATTGAAACCATCCACATGACCGCTGGCTTTCCATACCTTTGGGTGCATAAAGATTGCAGAGTCGATCCCTACAATATTTTCATGCATTTGTACCATGGCTTTCCACCAATACGTTTTAATGTTGTTCTTTAATTCAGCACCCAGTTGCCCGTAATCATATACAGCACTCAGCCCATCATAAATCTCGCTGCTCTGAAATACAAAACCGTATTCCTTGGCATGTGATATTACATTTTTAAATTGTTCGTCGTGATTAGTTTTAGCCATAATATTGCAAATATAGAAAGTTGGGGTTACTTTTGGACATGAAACGATTCAATCTTTTGGTGATTGCAGCCTGCTTTCTATCGCTTACAGCAGGGGCTCAGCAAAAACATCAACTCTCCTTTAATAATACTAAAGAACTTCGTGCTTTTCTGAACGCAAAAAAAGGAACATACCCTCTAATCAGTGTACACCGAGGTGGGCCGATGAAAGGTTTTCCTGAAAATTGCATTGAAACTTTTGAAAACGCTATTACTTACCAACCGGTGGTTGTAGAATTCGACGTAGCCCTGAGCAAAGATTCTGCCCTTGTAATTATGCACGATGACAAATTGGATCGTACAACTACAGGAACAGGACCTATTGGTAACTACACCTATGATGAGCTGCAACAAATTCGCTTAAAGGATGATGAAGGTACGGTTACCGACTTCAAAATTCCAACACTATCAGAGGTGCTTACATGGGGGAAAAACAAGGTGATCTTCACCATTGACATCAAAAAGGGTGTTCCATATGCTAAGATCATTGAAGCGGTAAGGAAGACAAAATCGGAAAGCAATTCCATTATCATTACCTACAATGCAAATCAGGCAGCTGAGGTGCATAAACTCGCACCAGACCTCATGATCTCTGCGTCCGTTCGAGGTAAGCAAGATCTGGAAAGATTAAATAGTATGGGTGTGCCCAACGATCGAATTGTGGCATTCGTAGGTGTCTCCGCTCCAGACAAATCGGTTTATAAATACCTGCACAGTAAAGGTATAAGCTGCATTCTTGGGACCATGGGCAACTTAGACCGCAGTGCTGCTGCGAACCCAAATAAACAGGTTTACTACAAGCTTATTGCCGATGGCGCGGATATTCTATCAACGGATGAAATTTTGCAGTCCGGAAGAGAACTGGATCAATATCGTGCAGATAAAAAGTTAAGCACCAAATATCTAAAAGTTAAATAGGTGAGTATAAAGGTACAGTCCTTATCGAAACACTATGATACGCAGAAATCCGTAGACAACATCAGCTTTTCTGCGGATACCGGAAGGATTATCGGTTTTCTCGGACCAAACGGTGCAGGGAAGTCCACGACCATGAAGATGCTTGCAGGCTACCTGCAGCCAACCTCTGGTAGTGCCGAGCTCTGTGGACTAGATGTACAAAAACAGCCACTAGAGGTTAAGCGCATCATGGGCTACCTGCCAGAACAAACGCCCTTGTATGCCGATATGTATGTTAAGGAGTTTCTCCTGTTTGTTGCAAATACCTATGGCTTAAAGCATCCGGCACTTAAAGTGCAGGAAACCATAAAGGCTGTAGGTCTGGATGCAGAGCAGTTTAAGAAGATTGCAATGTTGTCAAAAGGATACAAGCAGCGGGTGGGGTTGGCACAAGCCATCATCCATGACCCAAAGGTGCTCATCCTGGACGAGCCGACTTCTGGTCTTGATCCGAATCAGCTTACCGAGATCCGGGCACTCATTAGAACACTCGGAAAAAATAAAACCGTTATTCTTTCTACACATATTATGCAGGAAGTGGAAGCCGTATGTGATGAAGTGATCATCATCAATAAAGGCCGGATTGTTGCTAATGCGACAATTGATGCGTTGAAAGCGACGCATAAAACAGAATCGCTGGAGGACATCTTCAGAAAACTTACTTCCTGACAACTAATTTCTAAATCAGCAATTCCAAATTTGCATGTACGCGGTATTTAAACGAGAATTATTTAGCCTGTTGAATTCCCTGATGGCATACATTACCATAGGGATTTTCTTATTGGCAGCAGGATTACTGTTGTGGTTTTTTCCGGATACATCCATTTTGGATTATGGCTACGCGGAACTCACTGGGTTCTTTAGCCTCGCTCCATTTTTATTTATGTTCCTTATTCCGGCAGTCACGATGCGTTCCTTCGCTGAAGAGCGACGCGAAGGGACCTACATTCTACTGGCGACCAGGCCACTTACGGATTGGCAGATCATTGGAGCAAAATATTGTGCCTGCCTCATATTGGTTCTATGCGCATTGATCCCCACATTAATTTATTATTACAGCATTTCGAAATTGGCTATGCCAGCTGGAAATATAGATACCGGCGCAGTGATCGGCTCCTATATTGGATTATTGTTCCTTGGTGCGTCATTCACTGCAGTAGGTGTTTTTGCTTCCTCCATCACCAGAAATCAGGTTATTGCATTTGCGATAGCGGTTTTCCTTTGTTTCATCATGTATAATGGGTTTGATGCTATGGCCAAGATGGAGTTGCCGAACGCTTTACAGCATATCTTTGTTTTCTTAAGCGTCAACGAACACTATCAATCCATAAGCCGCGGCGTACTGGATACCCGCGATGCAAGTTACTTCCTGTCTCTTGTGACCCTCTTTCTACTATTAACTCGTTTTGTGCTAGGAGGACGGAAATGGTAATATTTAAAAATCGAGGATTTAAGCTGTTGACAGGATTACTTTTGCTTGTACTTGTAAACCTAATATCCCAATATGTCTATACCCGTTTCGATTTCACCAAAGAGAAGCGCTACACGTTAAGTCCGAAAACAGAGGCCATTCTACAGGATGCCAAAAAGGAGATAAATGTTACGGTGTTTCTGGATGGCGATTTACCTGCTGCCTTTAAGCGCCTAAAGCTTGCAACATCAGATCTCCTGAATGACTATAAGGCCGTGGCAAACGTCAAAATAAATGTGGTATTCACTGATCCGATTTCTGGACTGCCACTGAACGAACAGGATACAGTAATCAGCAGACTTTACAGCATCGGCGTGGAGCCAACCACCTTGAACATTAAGAACGACAATGGTTTTGCACAGAAGACCATTTTCCCAATGGCAGTGGTTTCGTGTGAAGGGCGTCAGTTGCCTGTTAAGTTGCTTCAGAATATGGATGCGGCAGGAAGTTATGAAGATAACATCAACAGCTCCATACAAAACCTGGAATATACGTTTACCTCGGCAATCAAGAAAGTAGTGACGGGTGAGAATCCCAGAATAGGTTTTACTGAAGGCAATGGGGAGTTGTCGGATCTTCAGCTCAGCGATGCGCTAAAATCGCTATTCACGACCTATGAAGCAGGAAGGGTAGACCTAAATGTAATTGACAAGGCTGGACTCGACCGTTTGAAAATCCTCTTTGTAACCAAACCCCAGCGGCCCTTTACAGAAGCAGAAAAATATAAGCTCGACTACTTTGTTATGAAGGGCGGCAGTCTGGTTTGGAGCATAGACCAGGTAAGTGCAGATTTGGATAGTCTCCGGGGCAAAAGTGAACAGCTGGCTATTAATAAAGCGTTGAACCTTGACGATATGCTGTTTATTTATGGTGCAAGAATCAACTACAATCTGGTTGCGGACGCAAATTGCGCCGAGATCCCTTTGGCCATGGGCAACGGAAATCAAAACCAGATACAAATGGCACCATGGCTTTATTACCCAATCCTATTGCCGGATACTTCGTCAGCACTCGTAAAGAATATTGATGGCGTACGTGCGGAGTTTGTGAGCACCATCGATACCATCGGTGTTAAAGGCATAAGTAAAACAACCATCTTATCTACTTCGCCATATAATAAATTGCACAATGCACCTAAGCTCCTATCCTTGCAAATGGTTGCAGAACAACCTGACCCAAGGGATTATGCCAGCACGGCTAAGCCAGTAGGGGTGTTGATGGAGGGTAACTTCCCCTCTGTATTCTATAATCGTGTACTTCCAGAAGGCATTTCCACCGCCTACGGAAACTTCGAGAAGAGCAAGCCAACACGTATGATCGTTATTGGGGATGGTGACATCTTTAAAAATCAGGTGAGTGCAACAGACAACTCCGTATTTCCATTAGGATTTGACCGCTTTACCCAGCAGAACTTCGGTAACAAGGCGTTGTTGCTGAATATCGCAGATTACCTGTCTAGCGAAGATAATTTGATTGCTTTGAGAAACAAGGACATCAAGGTCCGGCTGCTTGATAAAACCAGGGTTAGAACCGAAAAGTTAACCTGGCAGATAATGAATGTGCTGCTTCCATTAGGGTTGTTGATTTTATTCGGCATTTTTCAACATTATTATCGCAAATATAAGTATACAAGGTAAAATTGTATATTTTTGAGATTTACAAGATCATACTATGAGATTTATTGTATCCACATCTACTTTACTTAAACATTTACAAACAGTAAATGGTGCCTCTAGCAGCAGTACTGTTTTGCCAATTTTGGAAAACTTCCTTTTTGAAATTAGCGAAGGCAACCTAACCATTTCTGCTACTGATTTACAAACCAGTATGACAACCTCCCTACCGGTCGAAGCCAAAGAGGGTGGAAAAGTTGCTATTCCTGCCAAGATCTTGTTAGATACTTTGAAAACACTTCCTGATCAACCAATCGCATTTAATATCGATGATAACTCATTTGTTATTGAGATTAGTGCAGGTGATGGTAAGTACAAATTGAGCGGTGAAAATGGAGATGATTTTCCGAAGATCCCAGTTGTAGAAAATGCATCATCTGTTGAACTTCCAGCTTCGGTTTTGACTGAGGCAATCACCAAAACCATATTCGCTGTAAGTAACGATGAACTTCGTCCGGCAATGACTGGTGTTTTTTGCCAGCTTTCAGACCAGCACATCACTTTTGTAGCTACTGATGCACACAAGTTAGTAAGATATAGACGCAAGGACAGCAAAGCTGATAAAACAGCTTCTTTCATATTGCCTAAGAAAGCACTTACCTTGTTGAAAGCTGCTTTGCCGAATACAGATGTTAGCGTTTCAGTAGACTATAATGCAACAAGTGCTTTTTTCAAGTTTGAGAATATCAATTTGGTTTGCCGTTTAATTGACGAGCGCTATCCAGATTACGAAGCTGTAATTCCTGCAAATAATCCTAATAAACTGATCATTGATCGTGCATTATTCTTGAATACTTTGAGGAGGGTTGTGATCTTCGCCAATAAAACAACACACCAGGTAAGGCTAAAGATCAGCGGCAGCGAGTTAAATATCTCTTCTGAAGATCTTGACTTTGCAAACGAAGCACATGAGCGCTTAAGCTGCCAGTATGAAGGGGAAGACCTGGAAATCGGCTTCAATGCCCGCTTCCTGATTGAAATGCTAAGCAATCTATCCGGTGAAGAAGTAACTTTAGAGTTATCTACTCCGAACCGTGCCGGATTACTGATCCCACAAACCAACGATGAAAATGAAGATGTATTGATGCTGGTTATGCCAGTTATGCTGAACAGCTATAATTAATACCCAAATGGATATATAAAAAGGTCTGGTTGTAAAACCAGGCCTTTTTTATTTTATAGCGACTTTGTCGAGATCAACCTTCACCTACCACTAAAAGCAGCTTATGTGAGATCTCATGACCATCCGCAAGTTTCGCACTGCCTGGCGGATTGCTTTGTATAAAAATTTTTAAGTATAATTTTTCTCCCTCAAAGGTTTCGATCTGTTCGATACTGCTTAATAGGTCGATTGTCGTTTTACCTGTCACCGCGCTCACCTTTACTGTAGATGACTGAGCCAGACCAACGAAGCATGTTCCTGTAATCAGGAGCGTAAAAAAGTTGGTTTCAAATTTGGTGATGTTTGGAATGAACATAGCATCATGCGAATAACTGACGATAAACTAGTAGACATAATGTAGCCGCGGGCTAAACCTGGTACTTACAAGACCTTGACTAGGGGTTGACTTGGTTTTGGCCGGGTAGGGGCCTTGTCAACCCCTTGTCAACCCCTTGTTAACCCCCTGTTAACGTCGAGTTTAACCTCCCGACAATCTCAATATTTAACAAGCAATATAGTACTGGTTTGTTAAGAGAAAGTAAGAATGCCGATAAAAAAAATAAAGTCGGCCGGAATCACACGTAAATTTATATTTTTGACAAAAAAGATTATTTTGGAATTTTTATCACAGTTTGTCGATTTCCTGCTGCATATAGATAAGCACCTCGAGATCATTATTAGCGAGTACCAGACCTGGACTTATTTGATATTGTTTCTGATTATTTTTGCAGAAACCGGATTTGTGGTTACACCGTTTTTACCTGGTGATTCCCTGCTATTTGCGATGGGAACTTTAATTGCAGGTGAGAAAACCGGATTGAGCATTTGGATCATGCTTGTCATTCTAATCGTAGCAGCGATTCTAGGGAATTCCTTAAATTACAAACTTGGCAGTCTGCTCGGCATGAAGGTGTTTAAAGCAGAAAATAAAATTTTAAAATTGGAGTACTACTACCAGTCTCATGAGTTCTTCGAGAAACATGGTGGTAAAGCCATCATCTTTAGTCGTTTTCTTCCTATTTTCCGTACCATAGCGCCATTCGTTGCTGGGGTTGCAAAGATGCCTTTTGGCAGATTTACCTTGTATAATGTGATCGGTGGGGTTACCTGGATTGCCAGCTTGCTTTTGGCAGGGTACCTGTTGGGTCAGATTCCAGTGGTAAAGAAAAATTTCGACATCGTAATACTTGTGATTGCAGTCGTAACTTTCTTCCCTGCAATATTTGCGGCTTTAAAATCTAAGGTCAGCAAGAAGAAGGTAACGGAAGTTTAGTTTTCTCTTCCGATAATTTTCCCGCCTTCATACTTGTTGTTAAGTCTTTCTTCGCGCTGCCTTTCCAGCTCGGAGTCTGGTACCTTGATCATGTTTTCCATTTTTGGTTGTCCCGCATCTATCCATGCAGAGTACCAAAAACTACCGACAGCTTTGATGGAGGCCCGCATTTGCCTTTCCACCATGTGGTTTAATGACAGGCTGTAGGCCTTGGAATAACTTTCCGAGTATTGCTTTAAAACCTGTCCCTTTCTCTTGGAATAACTGTAGCGTTTAAACGATGAAGTAGATTTTTTAAGTTCTTGTTCCAAGGACAAGGTGCTGTCGACTAGCCCATGCGTGTGTTTTACAATGTTCCACGCTGCTTTAAGCGGATTGTCTATGTAACTCGCGCGGCCAACGAGAAAATTGTAGTCCTTCGCAAAGAGCTCTGGTAGGCGACTTTCCCAGAATGCATGAATTCCGGCCTGATTACTTAGCTGCCCGTTATGGTTCTCTGTTGTATGTAGTGGGACATGGGCATCGCCGATGTAGTGCCCAAGATAGGCTGAGTAAAGCAGAATTCGTATGGAATCCCGCGCTTTAAAGGCGTTAACCAGTTTGTAGTAGCTGATCTGGATCTGCCAGGGTAGAGTGCCACTGTCCTGCAGCCTTTTACGACCGTATCTGGTAAGTGCATCTTCCCATTTAAATGGAATGCTGTCGATATTGCTTTCATATACCTCCACATCCAGATAGTGCCTTGGTGCTTCTAAGGTATCAGAATAGCGCCGTTTGTCCGGATCAACAGCATGGTCACTGATGTACTTCAGGTTGTTTTTATAGAACCGGCTAAGGCCTTGCGGCAACGTATATACTGCAAGCTGGTTGATCTGCATGTGGGCAAAGAATCCCCAGCTGCTTAGGGTGAACCAGGCGAACATAAAAATGGCGTAAATAAAAGATCTTTTCATTTACGCCAGTATATACCAGGCAACAAGGTTGCTGCTAAATTATTCTATGCTTTTGCCTTTCATCGCTTGAGACACTGCAATGTCCATTAGACGCTCTGCGAACGGACGGGTAAACTCATTCAACTCGTCGGCCTTTTTGAGTATGTTGTCTTTCTCTGAAGTTGCAAGTGCGTCTTTTAGCGCGGCGATATATTTCAAGGTCTCGGCTTTTTCCGTTTCCGTTAATACAAATCCATTTTTCTCAATGAAGCGCTCGGCTGTGTACACCAATTGTTCACCTTCACTTCTAGCTTCAATTAACATACGTTGTTCTACGTCACTTTTTGCATGCGTAATAGAATCGATCAGCATTTGCTCAACAGTTTCGTCAGACAGCCCGTAAGAAGGCGTAATATCAATTTCTTGCTTTACACCTGAACGCAGTTCTATAGCTTGCACCGTGAGGATGCCGTCAGCATTAAGCAGGAAGTTGATGTCAACCTTTGGGAATCCTGCAGGCATGGATGGAATGCCTTTCAAATCGAATTCTGCTAGTTTCCTATTCTCAGATACGAGATCACGTTCTCCCTGGAACACGGAAATCTTCATATTAACTTGTCCATCAAGAGAGGTTGTATATTGACGGCCTGCTTTTGTAGGTACTTTAGAGTTCCTTGGAATGATAACATCCATCAATCCACCCATTGTCTCAATACCTAAGGAAAGCGGTGTTACGTCTAACAGTAGAATATCGGAACGGTTACCCGCAAGGATATCCGCCTGGATGGCAGCACCAAGTGCAACCACCTCATCCGGGTTGATCTGGTCATGCGGCGTTAAGCCGAAGAAAGCAGCAACCTGTTGTTTAACGTATGGTGTTCTTGTTGAACCACCAACCATAACCACCTCGTCAATATCAGCGATGGTTAGTTTCGCATCTGTTAGTGCTTGTTGACAAGAATCTATGGTTTCCTGTACTTTGGCTGCAATGAGCTCTTCAAACTTTATTCTGGTGATGCTGCACCAAATCTCGCCAAGTTGATCATCGGCTAATTCGAGTTTTTCGTTGTATATGTTCTGGGTACTTAGCGCAATCTTTGCCGCTTCTGCTTTTAAGCGCAACGTCTGCATTAATCCAGCATCTGCAACCAAGGCATCCGTACTAATCTTATTCTGCTCAATCCAGTAGTGTACAATTGCACGGTCGAAGTCATCACCGCCAAGGAAAGTGTTTCCATTGGTTGCAAGTACTTCAAAAATCCCATTCTGGATGGCAAGGATCGACACGTCGAAGGTGCCACCACCAAGGTCATATACCGCAATGGTCTTTGTTTGTGTCGGATCGAGGCCAATACCATAGGCTAAACTCGCTGCGGTAGGCTCATTCACGATTCTTAAAACATCAAGTCCAGCAAGCTTTCCAGCATCACGTGTTGCCTGGCGCTGACTATCATTAAAATAAGCAGGCACAGTAATTACAGCACGGTTAACCGGTGTTTTCAACGCATGTTCTGCTCTGTCTTTCAACTCTTTCAGAATTAATCCGGAGAGTTCAATGGGCGTGTAGAATTTATTACCAGCTTGAATCTTTACCAATGATTCAGTATCGTCATCTATAATTTTATAAGAAAAAGTATCTTGATGATCTGCAACATCCTTGTATGAACGGCCAAGCAGTCGCTTTACGGAAAAGATGGTATTTGCAGGATCGCTGATCAGGAAAGATTTAGCTTCATTACCAACAACAGCATCGCCGTTGGCGTTAAAATGTACAACAGATGGTACCAATAGACCTTTACCTGTGTCGTTAATGACCTGCGGATTATTTTCAGGGTTGATAAATGCAACCAGACTGTTGGTCGTACCTAAGTCGATACCAACAATAATCTCTTCCTTTTGTAAAGAACCTGTAGCCAGGTTAATGGATATCTTTGCCATAGCCGCAAATTTAGAAATGTTTTAGGCTTTATTTGTTTTACCGCTGTAATGTTTTGAGGTTTAAACGTCGTAAAAGCGCTTAAGTTGTACGCTGTAGGATTGGGAATATTCTCTTTTAATCTTATATTTCCACAAACATTTAATTAACGCTATTCAACGTGAGACAATCATTATTAGCACTGCTATTTTCAACTATTAGCTTTGTAGGCTGCGCCCAAAACCGAGTCGATTTCAATGGTAGTATGGAGAATCTGAACGCGAATCATCAGCCGGTCGGCTGGTTGTTTCCAACTTCAGCCGAGCAGGCGAAGATATTACCTGTGGCACTAGACAGCATGGAGAAGAAGGACGGTAAATATTCCATCTCCATTGCCAGCGGTACTGGCGCAGAAGGATATGTAGCGACCAATTTTAACATTACAAAAACCTTTAAAGGGCGTAATATTGAGCTTAAAGGTTTTTTGAAGACGCTGCAAGTAAGCGACGGCTACGCTGGTTTATGGTTGCGGGTAGATAAAGATGGTGGTGTACTCCAGTTTAATAACATGGCGGACCAGCAAGTTGCGGGAACAAATGACTGGAAAGAATTCAGTATCAAGTTGCCTTATAATGATGAGGAGGCGATTCGAATTGTAGCAGGTGGTTTACTGGTGGGTAAGGGCAAAATGTGGATCGATGGATTAAAGCTTTATATTGATGGAAAGCCAATAGAACAAGCCAGCATAAAAGACGCCAAACTGGCGAAAGCACAGTTAGATACTGCATTTTCGAATCATTCCGGCGTCAACAAGATTGAGTTAAATGAGCAGCGGATCACCAATCTTAAAGTCTTAGGCGAAGTATGGGGATTGGTAAAGTACCACCATGCGGCAGTTGCTCTTGGTGACTTTAACATGGATGCAGAGTTGTTCCGTGTAATGCCCGGGGTGATTAATGCAAGGACTAATGCGGAACTGAACAAGGTATTAATGGCATGGGTGGACAAGTTCGGCCTTCATGCAGCCTGTAAGAATTGTACCCCGGCAAAAAAAAGGGAGATTGCGCAGCAACCAGATTATGGAAGTATGTTCGATGGCAAAGTAGTCAATGCTGCCTTAGCTGCAAAACTTAGATATATTGTTGCAAACCCTTCAGACAAGAAGAATTACTACATTGAATTGGTTCCCAATGTTGAAAATCCTGTTTTCAAGCATGAAATTGCCTATGGGCGTTTGGATTCACCGGATGCTGGTATGCGTCTGCTTGCTTTATATCGGTATTGGAACATGATTAACTACTTTTTCCCGTATAAGCACCTTATTGATGGAAATTGGGAAGAGAAGCTGGCAGCCAATATTCCAGCATTTGTAAATGCTCAGAATACGCAGGAATATTTATTGGCAAGCCTAAGGCTGATTAGCAGTATTCATGATACGCATGCGAATATATGGTCCAGACATGTTGAACTTGAGGATTACAGGGGTAAACTTGGCTTGCCTGTTCAGGCGGGGTTCGTAGAGAATAAGTTGGTGGTTACCGGCTACTATGCGGACACCTTGGGCGTAAAGCAAAGGTTGAAAGCGGGGGATGTAATTACAAGCATCGACGGCGTACCGGTGGAAAAACTGATTCAAAAGTTCTTGCCAATAACTGCTGCTTCAAACTATGCGACGCAACTGCGTGATTTACCGCGGACTTACTTACTTCGCAGTAATAATAGTACCATGGAGCTGGAGGTTGTTAGCGCCGGCCGACAACAAAAGGTTGTTATGGAAACTTTACCGAGGACTAAACTCAACTATGCGCTGGATGCGGACCCTGATCCAAAAGCACCGGCCTACAAACTATTGAGTGGTGGTATTGGATATTTGTTTCCTGGGAAATATAAAAACAAAGATCTACCGGCTATTAAGAAGGCATTCAAAGATACTAAAGGGATTGTTGTGGATATGCGTTGTTACCCCTCAGATTTCATGCCTTTTACATTTGTGCCATTCATAAAAACAAAGGCCGATGAAGCGAAGGCAAACAGCAACAATTCATTTGTGAAATTCACAGCAGTCGATCTTATGCAACCAGGTACCTTCAGGAACAGAGGGAGTGTGTCCGTACCTGCAAGTAATGAATACAAGGGCAAAGTGGTGGTGATCGTGAATGAGCGCACGCAAAGTCAGGCGGAATATACAACCATGGCTTTTCAAAGTTCGGCGAATGTCACGGTTATTGGTAGCACGACGGCTGCTGCAGACGGCAATGTGTCTTCGATTACCTTACCGGGTGGTATTTCCACAATGATTTCCGGAATTGGCGTTCTTTATCCTGATGGTACAGAAACCCAGCGTCAAGGTGTGAAGATCGACTATGAAATCAAACCGACTATAAAGGGCATCAAAGATGGTAAGGATGAACTTCTGGAGAAGGCAATTGAGATCATAAATGGTGTTTAAGTTGTAGCTTTGTAGAAAATTGCTGAGATGGACTTAGATCAATGGGATGATATTGGAAATGAGGAGGATGTAGCAAATCTGGTGCATACATTTTACGCTAAAGTACGTGCGGACGAGCTATTAGGGCCCATCTTTGAACCCATTATAAAGGATAACTGGGATCCGCATTTAAAGCGCATGGTTGATTTCTGGTCTACAATTTTGTTGTACACGCGAAAGTATAATGACGATCCCATGCCCAAACACATGCAGTTACCTGTCGAGAAGCAACATTTTGATCGTTGGTTGTTCTTGTTTAACGAAACCCTTGATGATCTATTTGCTGGTGAAATTGCGGAAAATGCCAAGTTGCGGGCAGCAAGTATCGCTAAGATCATGATGGTAATCCGGTCGAGAAAGAATGGATTGCGTGTTTTATAGTTCCTGCCTATGGAGGTTATAAACCCAAATTACAATATCCTGATAGCTATTGATGCCTTTTTGTTGATTGTTTAACTTCAAAAAGCTATCTAAAGCGACATCCATATAGGCATACATATCACTGTTGTACTTCATCCAAAATTCCCTGTCACGTTTAAAGTCGTGTATGGTTTCTTCGTTGATGGTCTCGGCTATCTGTTCGTACTGTTCAGGCATTTTAATTCTTAATTCAAATAGTACGTTCCGAAGCACACTATAGACTGCAGAATATTTAAAATTTAAATCGCTGCTGTTGGATGCAACAAGGTAGCCGACTAAGTTTGCCTCGTCTTCACGGCCGACGCCAAGCTGATGTGCAATTTCATGACAAGCAACAAAAGGGAGGCTGTGCGCAGGAATTCTCATGTTAACGTTCGCTTCACCTGATAGTGGGTTATAGTAACCTTCCAATCCGATTTTTGTGATGGTCCAGGTGTTTAGCACTTTCTTAAGCGCCGGTTGACGATAGCTGAAAAATGGGTTTTTACCATACATTTCCTGATAAGCAGCAGCAGCCAGGTGTTCGAGTTCTCCAGCAGTGTAGTGCTGTAACGCAGGATCATGATGCTGTAGACGCTGAACCTGTATCCTGTTTATTTGCTCAATTAAAAAGCGTGCTAAGCCGGTGAGTTGCTCAGGACTATATTTTTCATTACCGATTTTCAACTGCTCAGCAATCGAGGGTCTGGCATAGTTTAATCCCCATAATAGTTTGAACGCAATGTAAAGGACCAAAGTGAAGTTCAAAATTCCAAGTGGAGCCGACAAAAGTACCTCCCTTTTTAAGCCTCCAGTTCTAAGTTTTTTCAGGTACTTGTAAACTTGGTATAATATGAAAGCAATAAGCAGCAGATAGAATATATCTCCCAAAGAAAAAGGAAATAGGCCGCTGATGCTCCGTTGAACCAGCGAAACATATTTATAGAACAGCTCGGAATAGAGCTTTTCAACAAAGTGGCTGTTGAAGCCAATGACGAAGATCAGCAGGGCGAGCAGGCTGCTAATCAGCAGCTGTTTTTTAAGCGGCCTGTTTCCTGAAGGCGTTATTATCATTGAAGGTTATGTTCTATCGAGTGAAATCCAGGCGTTTTCCAGTTTCATTAGTAGTGAACTTACCTTTTGAATAAGCCAATTTTCCTGAGATGATGGTGTGGACGATCTCTGACTGAAAGGTCTGACCTTCAAATGGAGACCACCCGCATTTATAAAGAACATTTTGACGGGTCACCTTAAAGGGATCGTTAAGATTTACAAGTACAAGGTCGGCCCAGTATCCTTCGCGTATAAAGCCGCGATCTTTGATGTTGAAACAGGTCGCAACGTTATGCGCGGACTTTTCAACGATTTTCTCCAGGGAGATTTTGCCTTGGTGGTACAGCTCTAATAATGCTGGAAGCGCATGTTGTACCAATGGTCCGCCAGAGGGAGCAGCGCTATATGCTTGTTCTTTCTCTTTTATAGTATGCGGCGCATGATCTGTGGCGATCACGTCAATATTGTCACTTAGCAATCCAGCAAGTACACCATTTTTATCTGCTTGCGTTTTAATTGCCGGATTCCATTTGATCCAGTTTCCTTTAGCTGCATAGTCGCGGTCATCAAACCACAGGTGGTGCACACAAGCTTCAGCCGTAATCCGCTTGTCTTGGAGTGGTATTTTGTTGTCGAACAGTGCAACTTCTTTCGCTGTAGAAATGTGTAATATATGTAACCGGGTATTGTATTTTTTAGCGAGCGATACTGCCAAAGAAGAGGATAGATAACAAGCTTCCTCACTTCTGATCTTTGGATGCATATCTATTGTAAGCTGATCACCATATTGTGCTTTGTAGGCCGCCAGGTTACGTTGGATGGTCGCTTCATCCTCACAATGGGTTGCAACTAGCATTGGGGCTTCACGGAATATGTTTTCGAGGACGCTTTCGTTGTCAACCAACATGTTTCCAGTGCTCGATCCCATAAAAACCTTTATGCCACAAACATTTTTGGGATCGGTTTTCAGCACTTCATCCAGGTTGTTGTTGGAGGCACCCATATAAAAGGAATAGTTTGCCAGCGAAACTTCAGCAGCGATGTTGTACTTGTCTGCAAGTAATTCCTGAGTTAAGGTATTGGGTACCGTGTTGGGCATTTCCATAAAGGAAGTGATACCTCCGGCAACCGCTGCCATGCTCTCTGAAAAGATATCAGCCTTGTGTGTCAGCCCTGGTTCACGGAAATGTACCTGATCATCGATCATTCCTGGAAGAAGGTGCAGACCTTCGGCGTTGATTTCCGTGGCACCGGGATGTTCAATAACACCTACAATTTTTTCTATTTTTCCAGCTTTTATCAGTACATCCGAGATAAAAATCTGGTTTTCATTTACGAGCGTTGCGTTTTTTAGGAGGATCGTATTCATCGGTTCAAACTTAAGAGTTTTCTAAGTATGCCATATGTAATTTATTACTTTGGACATTCTTTCTATTGTTCCAAATCTTTTCTACAAATGTAAAGTTGCAAAAGGCTATTGTTGAGCGGGTCATTGGCGCTTAATGACTTAATTTAGAAATGTAACAATGAATGACCATTTAACAAGGTGATTTTTGTATATTAATGTATGTTAAAGCCGCTTTCGCTCTTCAAGACAGCAATCTATCAATTCTCGAAAAAATATAGAAGGCTATCGAGGTACTTCTTCCATACTAAAGGAAAGGTTTCTGATCCCGGCGCGGCAGTTGTTAATTTTGGTGAGTTTCTACTAAATATGGACATGGGACGATATTCGTTTATCTTGTGTCAGCTTTTTAAATTTAGTGGCTTCCCGGTAATAATCAAGCTGTATCCCGCTTTCTTTAACAAACAAGGTCCATACAGGGAAATGTTATTAACACAGGTGTTTGCAAGAGTTCGACGTGTTGACGTGGCAGCATGCACAATTACACTTCCAGAGCGGCAATCGAAAAAAAAGATTATCAAACTGGTATATGGTTATGATCTGATTAAGAACAAAATTGAAGCATATTATCTCCCTTATACGTTGCATCCTCGATTCTATCAGACCTATAATGACAACACAAATTTCCAAACATTCCGAATGACCGTAAGGACTGCCGGTATCATTTTCGCCGGGAACTTCGAAAGATCTGCATATAGTAGGACTATACTGAAAGATGATTTCGAAGGTATAATCTCCCGGGTAGAGGTACTTGATTATATAAGCGCAAAATATTCTAGAGACTCACGGGTCATATACCCGGAGACAATAGAAAGTTTCTATCGTTTTCTAGAGGAAGAAAAATCCAGCAGCTTAACTTTCATTATCAGTCAAGTTAAAACACCCGTTGAAGATTGGCTTGCCATTCTAAGTAAAGGTAACTTTTACCTTTGCCTGCCAGGGGGAGCGATGCCTTGGTCACATAATGCAATTGAAGCCATGGCGGTCGGTACAATTCCGATCATCCAATATAACCATCTGTTTTATCCACCATTAACGCATTTGAAAAATTGCATTGCTTTTTACGACTATGAGAGTCTCAATGAAGCAATCGAAGTCGCATTGAACATGGACGATGAAAGATTGGACATCATGAGACAACAAGTGGTAAACTATTATAATGATTATCTAGCCACAGAACAAACCACCAAACGAATACAAGACTTTTATCATTCTGACGAGGAAGCAATGACCATAGCTTTACCTTTTCTTCCACGTAAATTATATTAGAAAGGGTAACGCTTAGGTACGCTCTTTACTCGGGTCTGCCCCGGGTCAAAAAGTAGAATAGTGTTAGCGAAATAGCACACAGCTGTTTTAATGCCTATATTTGCCGAATGTCCAAAACATTCGAAGAGTTTAAACTCAACCGACAGATTTTAAATGCTGTAGAAGATGCCGGTTTTACCGTTGCTACGCCCATTCAGGAAAAGGCCATTGCTCCGGTATTATCCGGACAGGATATCTTCGGCATTGCAGAAACCGGCACTGGGAAAACAGCAGCCTACCTTCTGCCAATGCTGATGCAACTGAAGTATGCACAGGGGGAAAATCCACGTGCACTAATTCTTTCGCCAACACGTGAGCTTGCCATGCAGATTGCGGATCATGTGAAGATGTTTGCCAAATATACCGACTTGCGTTCTGTGGTGGTATATGGCGGTATCGGTCCTAAGACACAGATTGAGCAGGTGAAGGCTGGGGTGGATATCATCATCGCAACTCCGGGAAGGTTCCTTGATATATACCTTGCAGGGCATATCAATACACAGAGTTTGCGGTTTTTAGTACTTGATGAGGCAGATAAGATGATGGATATGGGCTTTATTGGCTCTATTCACAGGATCCTTGAAATCGTACCCAGAAAGCGGCAAAACCTGCTTTTCTCTGCAACCATGAGTGATCTGGTCCAGAAGATTGCTGGCGATTTCCTTAAAAATCCAACCATAATTGAAGCGGCGGAGCGTGCCACGCCAGCTGCAACCATTACTCAGACCTTTTATGAAGTTCCGAACTTCAAAACCAAGATAAACTTACTTCAACATTTGCTAAGGAACGATGATGCGGTTAAAAGACTGATCATTTTCTGCAAGACCAAGGTTGTTGCAGATTCCATCTTTGCTTTTATAAGTCGTCGGTTCGGCGCGGAGAACGTTCGTGTTATTCATGCGAACAAAGGACAGAACACTAGAATCAATTCGATAAATTCATTTAAAGAAGGAAATATTCGTGTGCTTGTGGCGACAGATGTTGCATCCAGAGGTATTGATGTTTCCGATGTAAGTCATGTTATAAACTTTGATGTACCAATTATTATAGAAGACTATGTACACCGTATAGGCCGTACTGGGCGGGCTTTGGCCACGGGCGAAGCGCTTACCTTCTACACTGAATCTGAGAAGTACTACATTAACAAAATTGAAAAGTTGATAAGGCAGACTATTCCAGTTATGCCACTTCCAGCAGAGGTATTTGTAGAAGAGACGCCTTATGAAGAGCGTCAGGCGATGGCCCGGGAAATTGATGCCCAGAAGAGGAAAGATGATCCTGACTTTAAAGGTGCTTTCCATGAGAAAAAGCGCGTTTTTGAAGTGAAGAAAAAGACGGATAAAACTCCGGCGTGGAAAAGAAAGAAAACTAAACGATAAAGGAATTGAAGTTTAAACTGACGCCGCTAAATATTGTAACTGCCATGAGCCTGGTAATGGCTGGCCTTCTAATTTTTGGAAAGTCCGACATTACGAATGGTGTTGATCATCAGTTGAACGGATTATGGATAGCAGTTTGTTTTCTGGCCGTTGTGATATCATTTCTTTCTGATCAGATTTTCAGGAAGTTCATTCCATCAACCTTTAATCTTTGGGTGATCGAATGTGCTTTCATTATTTTTACACTTGTTTTCGTATTTATACTGAAGTTAAGTGTGCTTAGTAGTTAATTAAAAACCATTACATAAAATGCAGGCAATTGCATTTGCCTGGTAACCATAGAATCGATGAAAAAAGCTGAAATTAAAATTACCGTGGAGCTGGACGACAATAATGTTCCTGAGAACCTATTATGGGAATCTACTGATGCAGAGAATAAAGAGCAGATGCCTGTTAAATCTATGATGCTGGCTTTGTGGGATCATAACTACAAGAACTCTTTGCGTATAGACCTTTGGACAAAAGATATGCCAGTAGATGAGATGAAGCGCTTCTTCTACGAGACCCTTCAAACGATGGGTGATACTTTCCTTAAGGCAACGGGAGAACAATTAATCGTGGAAGATCTGCGTGATTATTGCGCGCATTTCGCAGACAAAATGGGCATCAATACACAAGGCTAGTATGAAAAATCAGGGGATTGTTGGCGCGGCACTTATGGCGGCAGGGGGAATGTGTCCCCTGGTTCGCCTCCCTATTATCGGCAACTGGAACTATTTCGACCTGGATGTTACCATCGCCTCGGTTTTCTACGTTGTCGTGCTTTTGGCATTTGTAGGATCCTTTATG
>Ga0265798_10001380_pt1 | contig 37895 bp, 22 predicted proteins | sample P3T30metagenome_FD_192430 | JGI IMG/M metagenome (GOLD analysis project Ga0265798, IMG submission 192430) | Plant litter microbial communities from East Loma Ridge, Irvine, California - P3 T30 | ecosystem: Environmental > Terrestrial > Plant litter > Unclassified | place: USA: California...
GTGTGCTCATGACGGCGGGGCAAAAGACCGATTTTACAGTGGGTCTGGCGCGTGCGATCTTTTTCGAAGGATTTTACGAGCGCGCCATTGCCGTACTAGGTGTGGCGCACGCTTGCAGCGCAAGCCTGCTGCGCGGTTCCGGATGTTCTAGAATGGATCGCCTGCGACGCAGTCATGGAGACCCACGCATGAAGCTGCTCGATGCCATCGATACCCCCGCGGACCTGCGCCGGCTGCCGCGCGCGCAGCTCGCACCGCTCGCGCAGGAACTGCGCACCTATCTGCTCGAATCCGTCGCCCGCACCGGCGGCCACCTGGCCTCGAACCTGGGCAGCGTCGAGCTCACCATCGCGCTGCACTACGTGTTCGACACGCCGCAAGACCGCATCGTCTGGGACGTCGGCCACCAGTGCTACGGCCACAAGGTCCTGACCGGGCGCCGCCGCCAGATGCACACGCTGCGCCAGGCCGGCGGCCTGTCCGGCTTTCCGCGCCGCGCCGAAAGTCCCTTCGACGCCTTCGGCACCGCCCATTCCTCCACCTCGATCTCGGCCGCGCTCGGGATGGCCGAGGCGGCGCGATTGCTCGGCCACGAGCGCCATGCGGTGGCGGTCTGTGGCGATGGCGCCATGAGCGCCGGCATGGCCTGGGAGGCCATGAACAACGCCGCCACGCGCCACGGCCTGCGCCTGCTGGTGGTCCTGAACGACAACGGCATGTCGATCTCGCCGTCGGTGGGCGCCTTGCAGCGCCATTGCGGCGCGCTGCGTTCCGGCACGGCCGCCGGCGCCAGCCTGTTCGCGCAGCTCGGCTTCGATTACCACGGCCCGGTCGACGGCCACGACCTCGAGGCGCTGCTGCCGGCGCTTGCCGCGATGAAGGCGCGGCGCGGCCCGCAGCTGCTGCACGTGGTGACGCGCAAGGGCCAGGGTTACGCGCGCGCCGAACAGGATCCCGTCCTCTACCACGGCACCGGCAGGTTCGTTCCGGCGCGCGGCCTGCAGCCACCTGCATCTGCGCATGCGAAACCGGGCATGGCCTACACCGAGGTCTTCGGCGACTGGCTGTGCGACATGGCGGCCAGCGACCCGCGCCTGGTCGGGATCACGCCGGCGATGCGCGAAGGCTCGGGCCTGGTGCGCTTCCAGCAACGGTTCCCGGAGCGCTACTTCGACGTCGGCATCGCCGAGCAGCACGCGGTCACGTTTGCCGCCATCACGGCGCCGCAGCCGTCCAGTTCCTTCCACATGGCCATGCGCATCCTGCCCGCGCGGCAGCGCGCCGCCATGTTCGACATCTACGCCTTCTGCCGCGCGGTCGACGACATCGTCGACGGCCAGGCCCCGCCACCCGCCAAGCGCGCCGCCCTGGCACGCTGGCACGCCGACGTCGACGCCTGCTACCTCGGCATCGCGCCGCCGCCGCTGCGCACGCTGGCGCGCCACATCGCCGGCTTCGGCCTGGCCTGCGCCGACTTCCACGCGGTCATCGACGGCATGCTGATGGATGCCCAGGACCGCCCGCTGTGCGCGCCGCCGGCCGCCACGCTCGATTTGTACTGCGACCGCGTCGCCTGCGCCGTCGGCCGGCTGTCGGTGCGCGTGTTCGGGCTGCCGCAGGAAGACGGGGTGCTGCTGGCCCACCACCTGGGGCGGGCGCTGCAGCTCACCAACATCCTGCGCGACATCGACGAGGATGCCGCCGTCAAGCGCGGCTACCTGCCGCGCGAGCACCTGGCGGCTGCCGGCATCGACGACGCGACCTGCGCCGCCGGCGCCGCCGCCATCGCTGCGCACCCCGGCCTGCCCGCGGCCTGCGCCGCGGTCGCGGCCCAGGCCCTGCGCCACTACGATGCCGCCCTGCTGGTCCTGCAGCGCCACCGCGGGCCCGCCGGCCGCGCGCCGCGCCTGATGGGCGCGACCTACCGCGCGCTGCTGGAGCGCCTGGCGGCGCGCGGCTGGCAGCAACCGCGCGTGCCGGTCAGGCTCGGCACTTTCACGCGTCTCGGCATCCTGCTGCGCCACACGATGGGGTAGGCCGCCATGCGCGATACCGGATTCTCCGCGGCGCTGCGCGCCGCCAGGGCCCACCGCAGCGGCCTCGATGCCGCCATCGAGGCTGCACTGGACGCGCTGCTGGCCGAGCAGCGGCCGGACGGCCACTGGGTCTACGAACTCGAAGCCGACGCCACCATCCCCGCCGAATACGTGCTGCTGGTGCACTACCTGGGGGAGACGCCGGATGCGCCGCTCGAAGCCAAGATCGGGCGCTACCTGCGCCGCATCCAGGGCGCGCACGGCGGCTGGCCGCTGTTCCATGGCGGCGCCTACGACCCCAGCGCCAGCGTGAAAGCCTATTTCGCGCTGAAGATGATCGGCGATGCGCCCGATGCGCCGCACATGGCGCGCGCCCGCGCCGCCATCCTGGCCCACGGCGGCGCCGAACGCAGCAACGTCTTCACGCGCATGCTGCTGGCGCTGTACGGCATCGTGCCCTGGGATGCCGTGCCGGTGATGCCGGTCGAGATCGCGCTGCTGCCCGGCTGGTTCCCGTTCCACCTGTCCAAGGTCTCGTACTGGACCCGCACCGTGGTGGTGCCGCTGCTGGTGCTGGGCGCGCTCAAGCCGCGCGCACGCAATCCGCTGGCGGTGCGCATCGACGAGCTGTTCCTGGACGACCCGGCGCGCCTGGGCCTGGCGCCGCGCGCGCCGCACCAGCGGCGCCTGTGGTTCGCCTTTTTTCGCGCGATCGAGGCCCAGTTGCGCCGCCTGGAAGCGCGCGTGCCGCTGCGCCTGCGGCGCCAGGCGATCGAGCGCGCCAGCGCCTTCGTGCGCGCGCGCCTGAACGGCGAACACGGGCTGGGCGCGATCTTCCCGGCCATGGTCAACGCGGTGCAGATGCTGGATGCGCTCGGCGCCGCGTCCGACGACCCCGACAGCGCCGCCGCGCGCCGCGCCTTGCGCCGCCTGCTGGTCGATCGCGGCGACGAAGCCTATTGCCAGCCCTGCCTGTCGCCGGTCTGGGACACCGCCCTGATGAGCCACGCGCTGCTGGAAGCCGGCACGCCGCGCGCGCTGGCGGCGGCGCAGCGCGCGCTCGACTGGCTGCAGCCGCTGCAGATCCTCGACACCCGCGGCGACTGGACCGAACGCCGTCCGGCCCTGCGTCCCGGCGGCTGGGCCTTCCAGTACGAGAACGCCCACTATCCGGACGTCGACGACACCGCCGTGGTGGCGATGGCGATGCACCGCGCCGACCTGGCCGCGGGCCGCCGGCGCTACCGCGAGGTGGTCGCGCGCGCCAATGAGTGGGTGCTGGGCATGCAGAGCCGCGAAGGCGGCTGGGGCGCCTTCGACGCCGATAACACCTGGCGCTACCTGAACAACATCCCCTTCGCCGACCACGGCGCGCTGCTCGACCCGCCGACCGCCGACGTGTCGGCGCGCTGCCTGTCGATGCTGGCCCAGCTGGAGCCCTGCGCCTGCGTGCGACGGCGCTCGCCGGCCGGCCGGGCGCTCGGCTGGCTGCTGCGCCACCAGGAAAAGGACGGCAGCTGGTACGGCCGCTGGGGCGTCAACTATATATATGGGACCTGGAGCGTCCTGTGCGCGCTGGGCGCCGCCGGCCTGGGGCGGCATGCGGCGCCGGTCGCGCGCGCGGCCGGCTGGCTGACCGCGGCGCAGAACCGGGACGGCGGTTGGGGCGAGGACGGCAGCAGCTACAAGCTGGACTACCGCGGCTACGAAGCGGCGCCCTCGACCCCGTCGCAGACGGCGTGGGCGCTGCTGGGGCTGATGGCGGCGGGGGCGTGGAGCAGCCCCGCGGCCGGACGCGGCATCGCCTGGCTGCTCGAACGCCAGCGCGGCGACGGCCTGTGGGACGAGCAGCAGCACACGGCGACCGGCTTCGAGCGCGTGTTCTACCTGCGCTACCACGGCTACGCGCGCTATTTCCCGCTGTGGGCGCTGGCGCGCTACCGCACCCTGCGCGCGGGCGGCCTGCTGCGTACCGGCTTCGGCATGTGATGGAGGCCCCTGTCATGGATACCCGCGCATACGGCGCGCCGCTGCTGGCGGCCTGCGGACTGGCCTTCGAGGCGGCGATCGCGGCGGGGCCGGGCGTGGCCGCCGTGTGTGGACCGGGACCGGGGCGCCTGGCCGCCGGCCTCGACGTGTTGCTCGGCAGCGGGCATTCCGGCTTTGCCGGCATCCTCAGCTTCGGCTGCGCCGGCGGCCTCGATCCGGACCTGGCGCCCGGCACGGTCGTGCTGGCGACCGGCGTGCACACGTCCGGCGGCTTCCTGAATGCCGACCCGGCCTGGCTGGAGGCGCTGATGCGCCGCCTGCCGGATGCCGCCGCCGGCGAGCTGCTCGGGCTGGACGCGCCGCTGGCGGCCGCCGCCGACAAGCGCGCGCTGTGGCGCAGCGCCGGCGCCCGCATCGCCGACATGGAGTCGCACGCCGCCGCGCTGGCCGCGCGCCGCCTCGGCTTGCCCTTCGCGGCCTGCCGCGTCGTGCTCGATCCGGCCTGGCGCGATGTGCCGCCGTGCGCGCTGGCCGGGCTGCGCGAGGATGGCGGCGCCGCGTTGGCGCCGCTGCTGCGTGCCTTGAGGGCGCCTCCTGGCCTTGCCAGCCAGTTCGGTCCCCTGTGCGCATTGGCGCGCGATGCCTGGGCCGCGCGCCGGACATTGCGCCGGGTGCGCGCCAGGCTTGGGCCACGGCTGGCGCTCCCGGCATGACGCCTGTCTGCTTCAATGCGTCGGCCGGGGCCCAAGTGCGTTTACATTCAATGTAAAGCCGGTGGGCACGGGGTGCCCACCCTACTTCTCGTAATCCGGCAGCGCCTCCTCCTTTCCCTCGCTGAGCATTGAGCGCCGCCGCTCCAGCCACGCATCCCGCGTGAACAGGTACTTGTCCAGCGCCGCCTGCTCCAGCAGGTTGGTCGCATTCAGGTACTTCGCCCGCGTACTGACGAAGTCCGCCCCCCACATGCTGTTGCGCCAGGCCGGGTCCATGTAGGTGACCGGCGCCGCGTACTGGTCGATCCCGAACCCGGCGGCGTCGCGCAAGGTGCTCGGGCCGAACAGCGGCAGCACCAGGTAGGGCCCGCTCGGCACGCCGTAGTGGCCCAGGGTCAGCCCGAAATCCTGTTCGCGCTTCGGCAAGCCGGCCGGCGTGGCCACGTCGAGCACGCCGAGCAGGCCGAAGCTGGTATTCACGGCGATGCGCATCAGGTCGTTCATGCCATGCTCAAAGCGCAGCTGCAGGAAGTCGTTGGCCATCACGACCACGTCGCCGAAGTTCGAGAACACGTTTTCGACGCCGGTGCGCACGAAGCGCGGCACCACGCGGATGTAGCCGCGCGCGACCGGCTGCGCGATGTTGCGGTCGAGCGCGTCGCTGAAGCGCCAGGTGGCACGGTTCAGCGGTTCGAGCGGGTCGTCCGGATTGCGGTTCGGCCCGGTGGCGCAGCCGCACAGGGACGCCAGCAGCGCGATGGTCGCGGCATGCGCGGGCGCGCGCCGCCTAAGGTGGATGAGGGATGCCATGGCGATCCTCGGCTCAGGGTGGAGGGGTTGGCGCGCGCGGCCTGCCCAGCAGGACCGGCTGGAAGAACACGGCGCCGATCAGGGTGCAGGCCAGCGACAGCACCAGCAGCTTGCCCATGCTGGCGGTGCCGGGATGGTGCGACAGCCACAGGCTGCCGAAGGCGGTGCCGGTGGTGGCGGCGCTCAGGACGATGGCTTGCGTGAGCGGATGCTGCAGCAAGACCTGCTGGCCGGCGCGCCAGGCCATGATGTAGTAGATCTTGAAGGCCACGCCCACGCCCAGCAGCAGCGGCAGGGCGATGATGTTGGCGAAGTTCAGCCGGATCCCGAGCAGCACGCAGGCTTCCAGCGTCACCAGGCTCGAGACCAGCAGCGGCAGCATGGTCAGGAGCACGTCGCCGAAGCGGCGGAAGGTGAGCCACAGGAGCAGGGTGATGGTCACGACCGCCAGCAGCGCCGCTTTCACGAAGGCGTCGACGATCAGGTCGGCCGCGTGGCGCACCGAGATCGGCCCGCCGCCGGCGTCCGGCGCGGCGCGCTGCACGGCGCCCGTGAAACGTTCCAAGGGCGCCTCGCCGCGCGCGTCGCGCTTCGGGCTGACCTCGACCAGCGCGCGGCCGTCGGGGGCGATCCAGTTGCGCCGCAGCGCGGGCGGCAGCGTGCCGATGGTGACTGGCCGCGGCTGGAACGCCAGCGCCAGGGCGTCAAGCGCCAGGCGCAGCGGCGCGGCCAGCGCCCGTTCGGCGCGATCGCGCGCAGCCGCGTCCGCGCGCGCGAGGGCGGCCAGGCCGCGCGCCAGGCGCGCCGCCTGCTCGGCGCCCGGCCCGGGATGATCCAGCGCCGCATTGCGCAGCGCCAGCGCCGCCGCGCGCAGGGCCGCCACGCGCTGGGCATCGGTGCCTGGGGCCAGCGGCGCCTGCGCCAGCACCGGCAGCAGGTTGGCGGCGGCCGTCGCGACCAGGCCGAGCTTGGCGGCCTGGCCGTCCGGCACCAGGCTGGCCGCCGTCATCGCGCCCGCCACCTCGGGCAGGCTGGCGAGCCGCGCGGCCAGCGCCTGGGCTTCCGTGAGCGACCCGGCCAGCACCTGCACGTTGTCCAGGCCGATGTCCATGGTCCCGGCCAGCGCGGCCAGGGCCCGCATCGATTCGCTGCCGGGATTTTTCAGGTGCAGCGGGTCGACGTCGAACTCCAGGCGCCACAGCAGCGGGATCCCTGCCGCCACCAGCGCCAGCATGGCCGCCAGCACGGTCTTGCGGTGGGCCTGCAGCGCGCGGTCGAGCGGCGCCAGCCCCGGGTAGCCGGGTGCGTGGAGTCCGCGCGGCGGGTCGAACAGCCGGATCAGGGCCGGCAGCACCGTCAGGCAGGCCGGCAGGGCGACGAAAAGGATGCCCACGCCGGCGATCAGTCCCAGTTCGGCCACGCCGCGGTAGGCGGTGGGCAAGAAGGCGAAGAAGCCGAAGGCGGTGGCGGCGGCGGCCAGCGCCAGGGGCAGGGCGATCGACCGGCTTGAAGCCAGCAGCGCCCCGCGCGCGGTGGCGCGCCGGCGCCGGCATTCACGGAAGCGCATGCCGAACTGGATGCCGAAGTCGACGCCCAGGCCGACGAACAGGATCGCGAACGCCACCGAGATCAGGTTCAGCACGCCGACCATCATCAAGCCGAGCGCCGCCGTCAGCGCCAGCCCGCCCAGCATGACGATGCACACCGCCAGCACCATTCGGCCGGAGCGCAGCGCACGCCACAGCAGCACCAGCACCACCAGCACGGGAAGCGCGCCGGCCAGCGGCGAGCCTTCGCGCAGGGAGGCGAATTCGTCGTCGGACAGCGGAACCGGTCCGGTCAGCGCCACGCGCGCGCCGAAGCGTTCGGCCAGGCGCAGTTCGCGCGCGGCGGCGCGGATCGCCGCGCTGGACGGAGCGCCCGGCAGCAGTTCGCTGAAGTCGAGTACCGGGCGCACCTCGACCAGGGCGGGCGCTATCCTTTGGGTGCCGGTGTCGAGAAGCGTTTGCCAGGACAGCGCGGCCGGCCGGCCCGCCAGCACGGCATCGACCGTGTCGGCGCTCCTGTCCAGCAGCTGCGCCATGCCTGCCAGCGTCACCTGGCCTGTCTGCAGCGGCGTGCCGAGCGTGACCGACAGCAGGTTGGCCAGGCCACGCAGTGAGGGGTCGCGCGCCAGGGCATTGACCAGCGGCCTGGCGTCCTGGAGCTGGTTTGTGAGCGCGCGCACCTCGGGCAGCGGCAGGTAGAGCAGGCCGTTACGCCGGAAAAAGTCGTCCCCGGCGCCGATATCGACCGCATGGAACAGCGCCGGCTGGTCCCGCAGGCGCACCGCCAGTGCGCGCGCCGCCGCCGCCGCGAGTTCCGGCGCCGGCGCGTCGACGACCGCCAGCGTGGTGTCGCCGCGGTTCGGGAAGGCGGCGCTGACGGCGGCGTCGCGCCGGGCCCACGCTGCATTCGTATCGATCAATTGCATGACGTCGGTGTTGATCGCGACATGGCGCACGACATACAGCACCGATGCCAGGACCAGCAGCGCGAACACGCCGAGGACCGGCCACGCGTGGCGGGCGGACAGGTGGACGATCCTGGCGATCAGCTTGGTCAGCATGCGATGCCGCCATGGTTGAAACCTTGAAACGGGTTAGACCATGGATCGCTGTGGCGGTTGCCGGTGTGCGGAACACACGGGTCCGAACGACGGTCTTATGGAGGCCTGCAAGCACCGGAGCCTGCATGAAAACGACAATCCTGCTGACGCTGGCCCTGCTGGCGCCGCCCGCCCTGGCCCAGCCGGCCGCCACCCGCCCACCCGAACAAGTGGTGAAAAGCACCATCGACCAGGTCATGAACGCCATCCGGGCCGACGCCAGGGCCGGCAGCGGCGACCCGGACGCGGCCTACCGCATCGTCCAGCAGCGCTTCCTGCCGGCCACCGACTTCATGCTGACCACGCAATACGCGGTCGGCAAGGCCTGGGCCGAGGCCACGCCGGCCCAGCGCGAGGCCGTGTTCCGGCAATTCCAGACCCTGCTGGCGCGCACCTATGCGCTGCAGTTGACCCAGATCCAGGGCCAGGACACTCGTTTCAAGTATGCGCCGGCGCCGCGCCTGGCCGCGGATGCGCTCGATGCCGTCGTCAAGACGATGGTAGAGACCGGCGGCGACACCATGGCCATCGACTACCGCATGCGCAAGACCGGGGATGGCTGGAAGATCTACGACATCAACATGATGGGGGCATGGATGATCCAGGTCTACCGCCGCCAGTTCGCCGCCCAGCTGGCGGCGGGCGGCATGGATGGCCTGCTCAAATACCTGGCCGCGCATAACGAGATGCCCTAGGGTCTCAGCCCACGCGCTTCGACCCATTGCCAGGACAGCAGGGCCGGCACGCCGAGCAGCAGCTCGCGCATGCGCTTGACCAGCGCCAGCGACAGCGCGACCTCGCCGCCGACGCCGGCCAGGTGGCCGAACAGCAGCACCGCGGCTTCCTGCACGCCCAGGCCGGCCGGCACCAGGAAGCTGGCGTGGCGCGTGGCCTGGGTCAGCGCCTCGATCGCCAGCGCGGTGGGCAAGTCCACCGGATGGCCGAGCAGGCGCAGCGCATACCAGGTCTCGAAGGTGCCGAGCAGGTAGGACAGCAGCATCAAGGCGGCGGCGCGCGCCAGCCGGGCCCGTTCCCGGAACAAGCGCTGCACGCAGGCGTCCAGGCGCGCGCCGTCCAGGTGCAGGGCGATGCGGTTCTGCGGACCGAGCAGGCGCAGCGCCCATCGCTCCACCGTGCGAAACGGCGTGCCGTGGCGCAGCAGCCACCAGGCCAGCAGCGGCAGCGGCAGCGACAGCAGCAGGGCCGCGGCCACGATCCAGACCTGGCCCGCCCCCGCGGCCAGGCGCGCCATCAGCACCACGCCCAGGCCGCAGAACAGGTAGACCACGCCGATCGTGAGCAGCACCTCGACGATGACGCTGGCCGCCAGCGCCGTGCCGTCCGCGATGCGCAGGCGCGCCAGCCGCACGCCGACCACCTCGCCGCCGATGCCGGCCACCGGCAGCAGCCGGTTCACCGCTTCGCGCACGCCCCCGACCCAGAGCAGGAACAGCGGCCCGGCGGCGCGGCTTGGGTCGAAGGGATCGAGCAGCTGGCGCCAGGCGCGGGTGTCCAGCAGCAGGGTGAGCAGGCGCGCCGGCAGCACCCACAGCAGCGCCCAGCCGGCGTGGGCAAAGGCGGCCAGGATCGCCGGCCAGCCCTGCAGCACGATCAAGGCCGTGAGCAGCAGCAGGCCGCCGAGGGCGCCCAGGTAGGCCAGCCGCTTCATGGTGCGCTCATCGTCGGCTCATGCTGCATTCAGGGGGCTCATCGGGCGCGCATGCCAGGTCCAGGCAAGCGCAGGGTCGGTTCATGCCGCTGCGCCCGGGCCGGCGGGCTCAAGCCGGCGCGGTCAGGTCGGCATAGCCGCCGAAGCGGAAACCCTGGGCGCGCAGGCGCCGCAGCGCGCGCCGCACGCGCGGCGACACCAGCGCCGCGAACTCGTCGGCATGGCGGTAGGCCGGCATCGAGGCCGCGATGGCCGGGCCGGAGGCCAGCGCCGGGTGCAGGTAGAGTTCGCCGATGCCGCTGGGCGGCAGCGCGCGCAGCGCCGCCAGCAGGGCCGGCTCGTCGAAGCGGCCGGATTCGCGCAGGCCGAGCAGGTAGTCGTTGTGAGCGACGCCGGCCGCGTCCAGCCTGGCCTGCAGCAGCGCCAGCCAGGGGCGCAGCCAGGCCGCCACGCCGGCGCCGCGCGGCAGGCGCACCGCGCGCAGGCCGTAATCGCGGCCGATCTTCAGGATCAGGGACAGCACCGTCGGGTGCAAATGAAAATGCTTGTGGGCGTTGACGTGGTCGAGCACCAGGCCGCTGGCGGCAAAGGCTTCGAACTGGGCGCGAATCTCCAGCGCCAGCTGGCGCCGCACGCGCGGCAGGCAAAAGAAGCGCAGGCCGTCGCGCGCCATGCGGCTGCCGAAGCGTCCGTCGGAACCCACCAGGTCCGGGATCGCGCGTGGCGGCAGGGTCGGCATGCCATCGGCCAGCACCAGATGCAGCCCCACGCGCAGGCGCGGGCACCCGCGCGCTCGGGCGATCGCATCCTGCGCCGCCGGCGTGCCGACCATCAGGCTGGTCGCGGCCAGCACGCCGTCGCGGTGCGCCAGTTCGACCGCGCGGTTGACGCTCGGGTGCAGGCCGAAGTCGTCGGCGGTGATGATCAGCCCAGGCCGGGCGCTTGCCGCGGTTTTCACGAGTGGGATGCGCCGTGGGCGCGCAGGAAGCGGAAGAACTCGACGCCTTCGCGCAGGCGTCGCCGCGTCATGTCCCAGCTGCCCAGCATCTCGCGCACGATTTCCCAGATTTTGCCGGGGCGGAAGTAGAAGCTGCGGTAGAAGCGCTCGACGCCGTGGTAGATCTCTTCGGCCGGCAGGTGCGGGTAGCTCAGCGCCGCCAGCTGCACGCCGCTGTCGTTGACCAGGTGGATGGTCTTGTCCTGGGGGATCCAGCCGTTTTCCAGCGCCTGCTCGTGCAGCCGGGTGCCGGGGTAGGGCGCCGCCAGCGACACCTGTATCGTGTGCGGATTGATTTCCTTGGCAAAGGCGATCGACCTGGCGATGGTCTCGCGCGTCTCCCCGGGCAGCCCGAGGATGAAGGTGCCGTGCACCGTGATGCCGAGCGCGCGGCAATCGGCGGCGAAGCGGCGCGCGATGTCGGTGCGCAAGCCCTTCTTGATGTTCAGCAGGATCTGGTCGTCGCCCGATTCGTAGCCGACCAGCAGCAGGCGCAGGCCGTTGTCCTTCATGATCTTCAGGGTCGAATACGGCACGTTGGCCTTGGCGTTGCACGACCAGGTCACGCCGAGCGCCCCGAGTCCGCGCGCGATTTCCTCGGCGCGCGGGCGGAAGTCGGTGAAGGTATCGTCGTCGAACATGATTTCCTTCACCTCGCGCATGTTGTCGCGGATCCAGCGCACCTCGTCCAGCACGTTTTGCGCCGAGCGCACCCGGTAGCGGTGCCCGCCCACGGTCTGCGGCCACAGGCAGAAGGTGCAGCGCGAGCGGCAGCCTCGGCCCGTGTACAGCGAGACGTAGGGGTACTCGAGGTAGCCGATGAAGTAGTTGCGGATGTCGAGGTCGCGTCGGTAGACCGGGGCGACGAAGGGCAGCGCATCCATGTCCTCGATGATGGCGCGCGGCGGGTTGTGGCGGATGCGCCCCGGGGTGTGATCGCTGCGGTCGCGCCAGCTGATGCCGTCGACCTCGGCCAGCGGCCGGCCCTGGGCAAGCTCCAGGCAGGTGAAGTCGAACTCCTCGCGCGCCACGAAATCGAGGGCGCGGCTGGCGCGCAGCGCACCGTCCGGATCGACCGCAACTTTGGCGCCGACCATGCCGGCGCGCACCGCTGGATGCCGCTCCTTGAGCAGCTCGACGAAGCGCACGTCGGACGGGAAGGAGGGCGTGCTGGTGTGCAGGATCACCAATTCATGGTCGCCGGCAATGCGCAGCGCCTGCTCCACGCTCAAGCCGTCGGCCGGGGCGTCGAGCAGGCGGCTGCCGGGCACCAGCGCCGCGGGTTGCGCCAGCCAGGTCGGGTACCAGAACGAGCGGATCTCGCGTTTCGCCTGGTAGCGCGAGCCGGCGCCGCCGTCGAAGCCGTCGAAGGAGGGCGCTTGCAGGAAGAGTGTCTTGAGCATGGTATCGGGTTCACGGTGAGCTTCAAGGCGTGCGTGTGCGCGTATCGATCGGCAGCACATGGCGGCGCCAGCGCGTGCGGCTGCCGACGAAGCCGCTCAGCCATTCGAGGACTAGCAGGCCGTCGCGCAACGGCGCCAGCAGCGCATGCCCGGGCGCCGGCACACCGGGCGCCGGCGGGTGCCAGTGCAGGCCCAGGCGCGCCGCCGCGCCGATGGCGGCGAGCGCCCAGTTCCAGGAAAACGGGGCCAGCCACAGGCCCAGCGCCAGCATCGGCAGCGTGAAGGTAATGAAGGAAAACGCATAGCCGGGCGGGTTCAGCGAGCGGATGGTCTGCATCCAGCGCCGCTCGCGCGACCACAAGGCGCCGAATCCGGTCTCGAACACGTCGGTGCCGACCCAGACGTCCGACAGCACGGTGCGCAGGCCGATGCGGCGCGTCAGCTCGCCCAGCCAGAAGTCGTCGGCCAGCCGGTCCTTCAGCGCCGCGAAGCCGCCGATGGCCCGCAGCGTGTCGGCACGCAGCGCGATGGTGGCGCCGAAGCCGAAGGCGCTGCTGCCGGCGCGGCTGGCGACGCGCACCGAGGGCATGAACCAGGTATCGATGAACAGGGCGCCCAGGCGCGTCCAGAAGCCGCCGAGAGGACAGCCGTAGTACTGGCAGGTGACGATGCCGACGCCGCGCTCGTGCAGCGGCGCCGTCACGCGCTCCAGGTAGTCGGGGCCGGCGACGATGTCGCTGTCCGCGATCACCAGCCACGGGTGGCGGGCGCAATCGACCATGTTGGCCAGGTTGCTGACCTTGAGGTTGCGGCCGTGCACGCGCGGGTCGATCACGAGCCCGATGTCGAGGGCGGGAAAGCGCCGGCGCAAGCGCTCGACCACGGCGATGGCCGGGTCGCCCGGATCGCGCACGCCGAACACCAGCTGGTAGTGCGGGTGGGTTTGCAGGCATAGCGTGGCCAGGGTGCGTTCCAGGCGCGGTTCGAGCCCGCACAGCGGTTTCAGCACGCTCACCGGCAAGGGCGGCCCGGCGTCCGGCGCGGCGCTCAGGACGCGGGCGCGCCACAGCAGCGCGGCCAGGGCGTACACGGTGGCCAGCAGCACGAGCAGGGTTCCAAGCACGGTGGTCAACATGTGCGCGCTCCGCGATCCGGTTCAGGCCTTGCGCCCGCGGATCTCGTCCAGCTTGATCGCGACCTGGCGCGCATGCACGTACTCGGCCGGGCGCTGGCCGGCCAGCGGGATGTCCGGCGCCATCGGCCCCTCGGTGCGCACGCCCTCCAGCGCCACCTTCGCCGCCGCCAGCGGCCGCGCCAGCGTGTCCATCACGGCGCTCGCCTCGTAGCCGCTGTGGACCATGCAGTTCGCGCATTTCTCGTAGCGCCCGGTGCCGTAGGCGTCCCAGTCGGTCTCCTCCATCAGTTCGCGGAAGGTGGCGGCATAACCCTCGCCCAGCAGGTAGCAGGGGCGCTGCCAGCCGAACACGGTGCGCGCCGGATTGCCCCAGGGCGTGCAGCGGTAGCTCTGGTTCCCGGCCAGGAAGTCCAGGAACAGGCCGGACTGGCTGAAGGCCCAGCGCCGCCCGCCGTCGCCGCGTGCCAGGATGGCGCGGAACAGTTGCCGGGTTTTTTCGCGCGCCAGGAAATGTTCCTGCACCGGCGCGCGCTCGTAGGCATAGCCGGGCGAGACCGTGATGCCGTCCACGCCCATGTCGCGTACGCTGTCGAAGAAGGCCGCTACCTGTTCCGGCGTGGCATCGTTGAAAAGCGTGCAATTGATATTCACGCGGAAACCCGCGGCCTTGGCGCGCCGGATCGCCGCCACCGCGCGCCGGTAGACGCCGCGCTGGCACACCGAGCGGTCGTGCATGGCTTCGTCGCCGTCCAGGTGCACCGACCAGACGAAGAAGCGGCTGGGGGTGTACTGGTCCAGCTTCTTTTCCATCAGCAGCGCATTCGTGCACAGGTAGACGAACTTGCGCCGGGCGACGATGCCGGCGACGATGGCCGGCATGTCGCGATGCAGCAGCGGCTCGCCGCCGGCGATCGAGACCACCGGCGCCCCGCATTCGTCGACCGCGCCCAGGCACTCGTCGAAGGACAGGCGCTGGTCGAGGATGGCGTCCGGATAGTCGATCTTGCCGCAGCCGGCGCAGGCCAGGTTGCAGCGGAACAGGGGTTCCAGCATCAGCGCCAGCGGGTAGCGCTTCTGCCCGGACAGGTGCTTGCGCAGCACGTAGGCGCCGACCATGATTTTCTGCAGCAGGGGGATCGCCATCCGGGCCTCCCCCTCAGGCCGCCCGGCCCGGCAAATTGCGCGGCAGCCGGAACTCGACGTGTTCCTCGATGCCGTCCATGGCCGTGACCTCGACCGGCGCCAGCCGGCGCAGCGCGTCGATCACGTGTTCGACCATCGCTTCCGGGGCCGAGGCGCCGGCCGTGATGCCGACCGTGGCCGCGCCCGCGACCCAGCTTGGGTCGAGTTCGGCGCCGTCGGCCAGCAGGTGGCTGGGGATGCCGTTGTCGAGACCGATCTCGCGCAGCCGGTTCGAGTTCGAGCTGTTGGTGGCGCCGACCACCAGCAGCACGTCGATTTGCCGGCACAGCGCGCGCACGGCGCGCTGGCGGTTCTGGGTGGCGTAGCAGATGTCGCGCACGTCCGGCCCGACCAGGTCCGGGAAGCGGCGCCGCAGCACGGCGATCACGGCGTGCGTGTCGTCGACGCTGAGCGTGGTCTGGGTGACGTAGGCGACCGGGGTGCCGGGCGGCAGGTCGAGCGCTTCCGCCTCCCGTTCGTCCTGCACCAGCAGCACGCGGCCGTCGATCTGGCCCATCGTGCCCTCGACTTCCGGGTGGCCGGCGTGGCCGATCAGGATCGCCACGCGCCCGCCCGCCGCGTACTGCCGGCCCTGGAGGTGGACCTTGGCCACCAGCGGGCAGGTGGCGTCGACCACGCGCAGGCCGCGCGCCGCCGCGTCCGACTCGACCTCACGCGCCACGCCGTGGGCGCTGAAGATCGTGACGGCCTGGTGCGGCACCTCGTCCAGTGCCTCGACGAACACGGCGCCCTTGGCGCGCAAGCCGTCGACCACGGCCTTGTTGTGGACGATTTCGTGGCGCACGTAGACCGGCGCGCCGGCCTGCTCGAGCGAGCGTTCGACGATGTCGATGGCGCGGACGACGCCGGCGCAAAAACCGCGCGGCTGGGCGAGGATGACCTGCATGGACGTCTCTTTTCATGTCGTAAAGACGCTTCGATTCCAAACGGGCGCGGAGGTTCGGCGTGCCGACTACAATGATGACGCAGGTCCAATCCGGGAGGCTGTCATGACGGACATTGATCGGGTGCTCATTACCGGCGCGGCCGGCTTCGTCGGTTCCGCGGTGGCGCGCGCGGCGCTGCGCCAGGGTTACCGGGTGCGCCTGCTGGTGCGCGGGGCCAGCCCGCGCCGCAACCTGGCCGGGCTCGACGCCGAGGTGGTCGACGCCGACATGCGCGACCAGCCCGCCGTCGAGCGCGCGCTGGCCGGCATCCAGGGCCTGCTGCACGTGGCCGCCGACTACCGCCTGTGGGCGCGCGATCCCGGCGAGATCGTGCGCAACAACGTCGAGGGCACGGCGGCGGTGATGCGCGCCGCGCTGGCGGCCGGGGTCGAGCGCGTGGTGCTCACCAGCAGCGTCGCGACCCTGCGCGTCGGGCCGGAGACCGAGGCCGCCACCGAAGACCAGCCGCTGCAGCCCGGGGACGCGATCGGCGCCTACAAGCGCAGCAAGGTCGAGGCCGAGCGCCTGGTCGAGCGCATGGTGGCGCGCGAGGGTTTACCGGCCGTGATCGTCAACCCGTCGACGCCGGTCGGCGCGCGCGACATCCGGCCCACGCCGACCGGCCGCATCATCGTCGAGGCGGCGCGCGGGCGCATGCCGGCCTACGTGGAGACGGGGCTGAACCTGGTCGACGTCGAGGACGTGGCCGAGGGCCACCTGCTGGCGCTGGAACGCGGGCGCATCGGCCAGCGCTACATCCTGGGCGGCCAGAACCTGATGCTGCGCGAGCTGCTGGGCGAGATCGCGGCCGCGACCGGGCGCCGCGCGCCGCGCATCCGCCTGCCGGTGGCGCCGCTGCTGCCGCTGGCCCATGCGGCGCAGGCACTGGCGCGGCTGCGCGGGCGGGAGCCTTTTCTTACTGTGGACGGGTTGGCGATGTCGCGCAACCGCATGTTCTTTTCGTCCGTCAAGGCCGAGCGCGAGCTGGGCTACCGGCCGGGGGCGCATGCGCGCGGGGTGAGCGCGGCGCTGGAGTGGTTCGCGCGCGAAGGCTATCTCGCCTGAGATCGCGCGAAGGGCCGCGCCAGGCGCAGGGCGAAGCGGACCAGGCGCGGCACCGTGGCCGGCCGCAGCAGGCGCTCGTCGTAGCCGGCGAAGCGGCGCGCGTTCTCGTCCAGGCACAGGGCCAGCAGCGCCGGCAGCCGGATGCCGTCGGTCGACACCGACTGGGCGCCGTTCAAGGTGAAATTATTGTCCGGCGCCGGCGCGGCGTCGATGCCGCGCGCCATGCCGATGCGTTCCCAGGCCAGAAAACACCAGGCCGCCGCGACCTTGCATTCAAAGCGCAGGCGGCGCCAGGGCGAGAGCCGCGCGCGGTGCCAGCCGGCCCAGTTGGCGAACAGCAGGATGTGGCGGCATTCTTCCTGCATCACCGGCTCGAAGGTGTCGACCAGTGCCTGCGGGAACAGCCCCGAGCGGCGCGCCAGTTCGAACAGGCCGAAGGCGAAGAAGCTGTCGATGCATTCGCTGTAGCCGGTGACCAGGTAGGCCCACTCCGGATCGCGCGGCAGCGCCTGGGGCGGTTCCGGCGCCAGCACGATGCCGTAGGCGGCCACCATGCGCGACAGCACCTGCTTGTGGCGGTGCTCTTCCCAGGCGTTCAGGGCCAGCGCCTCGCGCATCTCGGGGTCAAGCACCGTCGCCGCATAGGCCGCCATGCGCAGGCGCGCCTTGCCTTCGGTCTGGACCGCGATGTCCCAGATCGGCAGGCTGACGATGCGGGCCAGCGCGTCGGGCGCCAGCACCGGCCAGTCGAGGACGGCGGGTCGGTAGGGATTGAAGGTGTCGCGGAACATGCGGCAGGTTTCAAACCGGTGGCGCTCGGAACCGGGTTCGATGCGGCCGGGGAGCGGGCTGCGCCAGCGGCGCATGGCGCTGTCGGCGGCGGCCAGCGCCGTAGCGTCATCGATCTTGCCGCCGTTCGCATGGTCGTCATGCGCGGCGGCTTGCCGCGGCGGGCGGAAGCCCGGTACCAGTTGTGCCACGTCGAACGCATCCATGGGAACCTCCTGTCGGCGCCTGCGTCACGCCGCGATCATACGCTGACGGCACGGCCGCACGGCACGCCGTGCTATCCTCGCCACTCAACCATGGAGGACACGCAGCATGCAGCAATTGACGCGGGGACAGCGGCTCGGCTTGGCGCAAGCCGCACCAGGCGGCATGGTGGAAGCGGGCCTGGCGGCGCACGGCCTGGCGCTCGATTTCGCCTGCTTCGCGCTCGGCGCCGACGGCAAGCTGGTCGACGAACGCTACATGAGCTTCTTCAACCAGCCGCTCACGCCCTGCGGCGGCGTGCGGGCGGCGCCGGTCGGACCGGACCGCGACGGCTTCCTGTTCGAGTTGGCACGGCTGCCGGCCGCGGTCGAGCGCGTCGTGATCGCGGCCAGCGTCGATGGCGGCGGCACCATGGCCCAGTTGCAGTCGGGCGTGCTGCGCCTGGTGGCCGGCGGCGCGGAATTCGCCCGCTTCGACTTCAGCGGCCGCGACTTCGTGGCCGAGCAGGCCGTCATGCTGGGTGAATTCTACCGGCGCGACGGTGGGTGGCGCTTCATGGCGGTCGGCCAGGGTTTCAACGGCGGCCTGGCCGCACTGGTGCGTCACTTCGGCGCCGAGGTCGCGCAGCCCTCGACGCCGCAGCCTCCAACGCCGCAGCCGCAGCCGGCGCCCGCGGCCGAGGCGCCGCGCGTGCACCTCGAAAAGCGGATTGAACAGGCGGCGCCGCAACTGGTCAACCTGGTGAAATCGGCCGGGGTCTCGCTGGCCAAGGTGGGCCTGGACAAGCACCGCGCCAAGGTCTGCCTGGTGCTGGATATCTCCGGTTCGATGGGCACGCTCTACCGCAAGGGCCTGGTGCAGCGCTTTGCCGAACGCATCCTGGCGCTCGGCTGCCGCTTCGACGACGACGGCGAGATCGACGTATTCCTGTTCGGCCGCGAGGTGCACCGCGGCGCGCCGATGGGCCTGTCCAACTGGCGCGACTACGTCCACCGCACCATCGCGCGCCATCCGCTCGAAGGCGATACCCGCTACGGCGCGGCAATGGAAGCGGTGCGGCGCCATTACTTCCCGGATGCCGGTGGCGGCGAACGCAAGGCGCCGCTGCGTGCCGACATGCCCGTGTATGTGATGTTCGTCACCGACGGCACCACCTCGGACAAGCCGCTGACCGAACGCCAGCTGCGCTGGGCCAGCCGCGAACCGATCTTCTGGCAGTTCATGGGCATCGGCCGCGGCAAGAAATCGAAGAGCCGGTTGCTGGCCAACTTCGCGGACTCCGACTTTCCCTTCCTCGAAAAGCTGGATGAACTCGACGGCCGCCTGGTCGACAATGCCGGCTTCTTTGCGGTAGCCAGCCCGGACGAGCATCCGGATACCGATTTGTACGACCTCCTGATGGCCGAGTACCCGGATTGGGTGAGAAAGGCGAAGCAGGCGGGAATGCTGGTCTGAGTTCTCCCCCATCGAGTCATAAGCAGTCACCCAACTGATCACCCGGCAGTGCGCATTTGGGCGATACTCGAGCTTATTGTCACTGCCGAGTCCCATGCGACCCTTCGAGCGATTCCTGACCCCCATCGTTTTCATCGCCATGGCGGCGGCCAGCACGGCGCAGGCCGGGCAAGCCACTGAAGCGCCGGTGCGTGAGCGCATCAGCTTCAACGCCGACTGGCGCTTCGCCAAGGGCGACCCGGGCGGCGCCTCGACGCCGACCGAAGCCGAGCTCCAGGCCGGCAGCCTGCCCGCGGCCGGCGCCGGCTTCGACGATGCCGCCTGGCGCAAGCTCGACCTGCCGCACGACTGGGGCATCGAAGGCCCGTTCAAGCAGGACTACCCGAACGACACCGGCAAGCTGCCCTGGTGGGGCGTGGGCTGGTACCGCAAGCACTTCACGCTGCCGGCAACGGACGCCGGCCGCCGCGTCTACCTCGACGTCGATGGCGCCATGTCGCACGCGGCGGTATGGATCAACGGCCGCTACGCCGGTGGCTGGCCCTACGGCTACGCCTCCTGGCGCATCGACCTGACGCCCTTCGTGAAGCCCGGCGCCGGCAACGTGGTGGCGATCCGCCTCGACAATCCGCCCGATTCCTCGCGTTGGTACCCGGGCGGCGGCATCTACCGCAACGTCTGGCTGGTCAAGACGGCGCCGCTGCACGTGGCCCAGTACGGCACCTTCGTGCGCACCCCGGTGGTGACCCCGGGCGCGGCCACCGTCGACGTGCAGGTCACGCTCGACAACGAGGGCCAGGACGCCGAGGTGCAGGTCGCCACCGAGGTCTACGAACTGGATGCGCAGGGCCGGCGCGGCGGCGCGGCGGTCGCGCGCAAGGAAGCGTCGAGCGCAGCGAAGATCGGCAACGGCCGCCAGCTCCAGCTCAGCCAGGCCGTGCAGCTCGCGAATCCGCGCCTGTGGAGCCCGGCCAGCCCGCAGCGCTACGTGGCCGTCACCACGGTGACCAGCAAGGGGGAGGTGGTGGACCGCGTCGAAACGCCGTTCGGCATCCGCACCATCGCCTTCGACCCGGACAAGGGCTTCCTGCTGAACGGCCAGCGCCTGCCCATCCAGGGCGTGTGCAACCATTCGGACCTGGGCGCGCTCGGCACCGCGGTCAACACGCGCGCGCTGGAACGGCAACTCGAGATCATGCGCGAGATGGGCGTCAACGCCATCCGCACCAGCCACAATCCGCCGGCGCCGGAACTGCTGGACCTGGCCGACCGCATGGGCTTCATCGTCATGGACGAAGCCTTCGACACCTGGCGCGTGAAAAAGACGCCGAACGACTACAACACCCTGTTCGACGCCTGGCACGAAAAAGACCTGCGCGCGATGATCCGGCGCGACCGCAACCACCCGAGCGTGGTCATGTGGAGTATCGGGAACGAGATCCCCGAGCAGGGCCGCCCCGAAGGCTGGAAGCTGGGCGCGCGCCTGGCCGAGATCGCGCGTGGCGAAGACCGCACGCGGCCGATCACGGCCGCCTACAACCATGTGATCTCGGGCTACAACGGCTTCCAGGACATCGTCGACGTGTTCGGCTACAACTACAAGCCGGGCGAATATGCGAAGTTCCACGCGCATGCGCCGCACATCCCGATCCTGGGCAGCGAGACCGCATCGACCATCAGCTCGCGCGGCGAATACTTCTTCCCGGTCAGCGACGACAAATCGAAGGGCCAGGCCAACTTTCAGGTCAGCAGCTACGATCTGTCGGCGCCGCGCTGGGCCACGCCGCCCGATCCGGAATTCGCGGGCCAGGACGACAATCCTTTCGTCGCCGGTGAATTCGTCTGGACCGGCTTCGACTACCTGGGCGAGCCGACGCCGTACAACGCCGACACGACCAACCTGCTGAACTTCACGGACCCGGCGCAGCAGGCGCGCATGGCCAGGGAGCTGGCCGAGCTGAAGAAGATCGCGGTGCCCTCGCGCAGCTCCTACTTCGGCATCGTCGACCTGGCCGGCTTCAAGAAGGACCGCTTCTACCTGTACCAGGCGCGCTGGCGCCCGGACCTGCCGATGGCCCACCTGCTGCCGCACTGGAACTGGCCGGAGCGCGTCGGCCAGGTCACGCCGGTGCATTTGTATACCTCCGGCGACGAGGCCGAGCTGTTCCTGAACGGGAAATCGCTGGGCCGCAAGAAGCGCGGACCGCGCGACTACCGCCTGCGCTGGGACGAGGTGGTCTACCAGCCGGGCACCCTGCGCGCGGTCGCCTACAAGAACGGCAAGCCCTGGGCCGAGGACCTGGTGGCCACGACAGGCCCGGCCGCGAAGCTGGGCCTGGCCGCCGACCGCAGCACCCTGCGCGCCGACGGCAGCGACCTGGCCTTCGTCACCGTCAGCATCGTCGACAAGGCCGGCAAGCCGGTGCCGCGCACCCACAACCGCATCCGCTTCAGCCTGAGCGGGCCGGGCGAGATCGTGGCCACCGACAATGGCGATGCGACCAGCTTCGAATCCTTCCAGTCGCGCGAGCGCAATGCCTTCAACGGCCTGGCGCTGGCGATCGTGCGTACGCGGGCGGGGCAGGCGGGCAAGCTGGTGTTGAGTGCGACTGCGGACGGGCTGGGTGTGGCGAAGGTGACGCTGGAGAGCCAGTAACACCGGGCGGTGGTTCCCCCAAGTTTGGAGGCGTATTCGGCTGCTCCACGAACTTGGGCACCGGCCTTCGCCGGTGCGACGGTCTCACAGCCAGCGGCCTAGAACGCCTTGGCGGCCGTAATCCACCCACGCACCGAGGACGGCCGGCCGATCAGGGCCGGCTCGGCACCGATCGGCGTGGCCACCGACAGGTTCGCGCTCCATCCGCCCGGCCCGCTCCAGTTCAGGCCCAGGCCGGCGCCGGACAGCCGGGCGGCGTTGGCGGACGCGGTCCACGGATGGCGGTTGATGCGCACCCGCGCCGTGTCGGCAAAGGCGGTCGCCTGCCAGCCGCCGCCGAACTGGTGGCGCAGCTCGACGGAACCGAAGTAGCCGGTGTCGCCCGACACCGCGCCGATGTCGTAGGCGCGCACGGTGTACGGTCCGCCCACGGTCATCTTTTCCGCGGAATCGAGGTTGGCATTCGCCCACTGCGCGCCGAGGTTCAGGTAGAGCGCGTCGTTCGAACCCAGGCCTTGCAGGCGCGAGACGTTGGTATTCCATTTCGCGTAGCGGCCGCGGGTCTGCGCCGACGCGGCATCCGCGGCCTCGGCATCCAGGTCGTCGAAGCGGTTGCGCCCGCGCGTCCAGCCCAGGCTCCAGACGCTGACGCCGCCGCCGAGCAGATCGTCGCGCGCGTCCCCGTTCAGGCTGAGTACCCAGTTGCCCAGGCGCCGGTCGGTGCGCACGTCCAGCGTGCCGACGCGGTCGCGCAGGCGCTTGGCGTCGTATTCGAACTGGACGTAGACGTTGGCGCCGCGGCCGCGTACCAGCGGGTGCTTGATCCAGGCGGTGGCGACGCCGGCCGAGCCGTGGGCGTCGAGCGCTTCCAGTTCGTCCTGCAGCTTGTAGCGCACCATCGAATACGCCGCCCCGGCGCGGGTGCCGGCGCCGTTCAGCAGCACCTCGTAGCCGATGCGGCCGTACTGCATGCCCTCGCCGGTGCTGACCACGCCGGCGTCGAGGATGTCGCCGTGGCGCAGCGGATTGAGCGCGAACAGCGTGGCGCTGGCGCGCGCGCGGCCGATGTAGCGGTTGCCGCCATTGTCCAGCGCCAGCGTGGCCCAGGTCTGGGCGCGGCGGCTGGCGGCCACCTCGAGGTCGGCCGCGCCGACCGCGGCGCCGGGCTTGATGAGCGCTTCCACGCCCACGCCCGGCACGTCCGACAGGAGCAGCAGCGCGCGGTCGAGCTGGCGCTCGGCGATCGGCTGGCCCGCCTGCAGCGGCGCCAGGGTAGCGGACAGCAGGGCTTCGTCGACCTGGCTGCCGTTGTTCAGGCGTACGGCGCCATAGCGCGCCTCGACCACCTGCAGCAGCACCTGGCCGTCGGCGATGGTCTGGGCCGGCACGATCGCCCGGCTCAGGGGAAAGCCGTGCGCCTGGTAATAGGCGGTGATGCGGCCGGCCAGCTGCTCCAGCTGGGGCAGGGTGAGGGTCTTGCCCTCGGCGTCGGCCACCAGCGCGTGCAGGGCCTCGGCCGGGAAGGCCGCGTTGCCGGCGATGCGGACCGCCTTGACCTGGAAGGGCGCGGAGGCCGGCAGGCCGGGCGCGTCGCCGGTCTTGATCTCGAGCGCCGGGCGGCTGGCCTGCGGCGCGGCCGGCAGCACGGGTTGCAGCTGCTGCAGGATCGTCCCCGAATTCGGCACGCCGGCCTGGTAGGCCTGGGCATGCAGTGACGCGAGCAGCAGCGCCCCGGCCAGGGGCTTGAGCAGGAATCGGGCGGAAGAAACGGATGTCATGGCGGCCTTCATTCGGCGGTGTTGATGGCCAGCGGCGGCAGGTGGACGCCGCCGTTCTGGATCTGGAGCTGCGGCGCCGCGGCGCCGGACCCCACGCGGGTGTTGATGGTGCCGCCGCCAGTGTCCCGGTGCGGCTTGCCTTCCTCTGGCTTGTCCGCGCCGACGACCTCGATCGTCGACGACAGGCTCAAGGCCTGGGGCTGCGCGCTGGCCTGCGGCGGCAGGATCGACGACTGCACCTGCGCCACGCTGTCGCGCACTTGCGCCTCGGTCGAGGGCAGCATGCCGGTGATGCTGGCCAGCGTGCTGGCCTGGTCGACCAGCGTGTAGTTGCCGGCGTCCGGCCCGGCGAGGGTGCCGCGCAGGCTGACCGTCTTGCCGCTGCCGACGCCCGCATCGGCGAAGCTGCCGCTGGACGCCAGCGTGACCTTGTCGCCGGCGATCAAGCCGGCCAGGGTCGCGTCCTGGGTGCTGACGGTGGCGCCGGTCGTGCCGTCGTAGCGCTTGTCGGCGACCGTGACGCCGCCGGCGACCAGGCGTGCCGGCGTGATCGACGCGCTCAGTCCGGACGGCTGGACCAGGGCGTAGTTGCCGGCGTCCGCGCCGGCCAGGGCGTAGCCGCGGACACTGACCGCCTTGCCGCTGCCGGCGTTCTTGTCGGCGAAGCTGGCCACGCCGCTGCCGGTCACGCTGACCTGGTCGCCGGCGATGGCGGCCACGGTGGCGTTGCCGCTCAGGGTGGCGGCGGTGCTGCCGTCGTAGACCTTGTTCGCGGCAGCCAGGCCCGATACGGCCAGGCTGGCCTTGGCGATGTCGGCGACGAGGCCGGCCGGCTGGACGATGGCGTAGTTGGCGGCGTCCAGGCCCGCGAGCTGGTAGCCGCTCACGCTCACCGCCTTGGCGGCGCCCGCGTTCTTGTCCGCGAAGCGCGCGCTGCCGGTGCCGGTCACGCTCACCTGGTCGCCGGCGATGGCGGCCACGGCGGCGTTGCCCGAGAGCGTGGCAACGGTGCTGCCGTCGTAGGTCTTGCCCCTGGCGCTGACGCCGGTCACCGCCAGGCTGGCCTTGACGATGTCGGCGCTCAAGCCGGCCGGCATGAGCAGGGTGTAGTTGGATGCGTCCGCGCCGGCCAGGCCGTAGCCGCTCACGGTGACGGCCTTGCCGCTGCCCGCGTTCTTGTCGGCGAAGCTGGCGCTGCCCTTGCCGGTCACGCTCACCGCGTCGTTGCCGATGGCGCTGACCAGGGCCGAGCCGCTCAATGTGGCAACCGTCGTGCCGTCGTAGGTCTTGCCGTTCGCGCGCAGGCCGCCCAGGGAAAGGTCGGCCTTCCGGATGGTGGCGCTCAGGCCGGCCGGCTGGGCCAGCGTGTAGTTGCCGGCATCCTGGCCGCGCAAGCTGTAGCCGCCGACCGTGACCGCCTTGTTCGTGCCCGCGTTCTTGTCGGCGAAGGTGGCGAGCCCGGTGCCGGCCACGCCGACGTCGTCGCCGGCGATGGCGGCCACAGTGGCGTTGCCGCTCAAGGTGGCGCCGGTGCCGCCGTCATAGACCTTGTCCGCGGCCGCCAGGCCCGACACGGCCAGGCTGGCCCTGCCGATGTCGGCGCTGAGGCCGGCCGGCTGCACGAGGCTGTAGTTGGCGGCATCCTGGCCGCCCAGGCTGTAGCCGGTCACCGTGACCGCCTTGCCGGCGCCCGCATTCTTGTCGGCGAAACTGGCGCTGGGGCTGCCGCTCACGCTCAGCTGGTCGCCGGCGATGGCGTTGACGAGCGCCGTGCCGCTCAGGGTGGCGGCGGTGCCGCCGTCGTAGGTCTTGCCGTTGGCGGCGACGCCGGTCACGGTCACGCTGGCCCTGGCGATATCGGCCGACAGGCCGGCCGGCATGACCAGTTCGTAATTGCCGGCGTCAAGGCCGGCCAGGACGTAGCCGCTCACGCTGACGGCCTTGCCGCTGCCGGCGTTCTTGTCGGCGAAGCTGGCGCTGCCGCTGCCCGCCACGCTGACGACATCGCCGCCGATGGCGATGACGCCGGCCGTGCCGCTCAGGATGGCCGCCGTATTGCCGTCGTAGGTCTTGTCCTTGGCGGACAGGCCGCCCAGGACCAGGTCGGCCTTGTGGATGGTGGCGCTCAAGCCCGCAGGCTGGGCCAGCGTGTAGTTGGCCGCGTCCTGGCCGGTCAAGCCGTAGCCGGTCACGCTGACCGCCTTGCCGGCGCCGGCGTTCTTGTCGGCGAAGGCCGCGCTTGCGCTGCCGGCCACGGCGACGGCGTCGTTGCCGATGGCGCTCACCCGCGCCGTGCCGGTCAGGGTAGCGGCGGTGCCGCCGTCGTAGACCTTGTCCAGGGCGGACAGGCCGGTGACGGCGAGCAGCGCCTTGCCGATGTCGGCGCTCAGGCCCGCAGGCTGGACGATCTCGTAGTTGGCGGCGTCCAGGCCCGTCAAGGCGAAGCCGCTCACCGTGACGGCCTTGCCGGCGCCCGCATTCTTGTCGGCGAAGCTGGCGCTGCCGCCGCCCGCGACGCGCACGTCGTCGCTGCCGAAGGCGGCCACGCTGGCGCTGCCGGCCAGGGTGGCGGCGCTGCCGCCGTCGTAGGTCTTGCCGATGGCGCTGACGCCGGTGACCGCCAGGCTGGCCTTCGCGATATCGGCCGACAAGCCGGCCGGCATGACCAGGTTGTAGTTGCCGGCGTCAAGGCCGGCGAGGGCGTAGCCGCTCACGCTGACGGCCTTGCCGCTGCCGGCGTTCTTGTCAAGGAAGCTGGCGCTGCCGCTGCCCGCCACGGCCACCACGTCGGCGCCGATCGGGCTGACGCTGGCGCTGCCGACCAGCGTGGCGGCGGTGCCGCCGTCGTAGACCTTGCCGCCCGCGCTCAGCCCCGTCAGCGCCAGGTCGGCCCTGGCGATGTTCGCGCTCAAGCCGTCCGGCTGGGCCAGCGTGTAGTTGGCCGCGTCGGCGCCGCCCAGGCTGTAGCCGGTGACGATCAGCGCCTTGCCGGTGCCGGCCGACTTGTCGGCGAACACGGCGCTGCCGGTGCCGGTCACGCTGACCGCGTCGCCGCCGAAGGCGCTGACCGCGGCGCTGCCGGACAGGGTCGCGGCGGTGCTGCCGTCGTAGACCTTGTCGACGCCGGACAAGCCCTGGATGGCAAGAGAGGCCTTGCCGATATTCGCCGTCAGGCCGGCCGGCTGGACGATCTCGTAGTTGGCGGCGTCCAGGCCGGCGAGCGTGAAGCCGTTGACGGTGACGGCCTTGCCGCTGCCGGCGGCCTTGTCCGCGAAGCTGGCGCCGGCGCTGCCCGCCACGCGCACCTCGTCGCTGCCCAGGGCGGCGACGGTGGCGGTGCCGGCGAGCGTGGCGGCGGTGCCGCCGTCATAGGTCTTGTCGAGGGCGTTGATGCCGCCGACGGCCAGGCTGGCCTTGCCGATGGTGGCGGTCAGGTTGGCGGGCGCCACCAGCAGGTAGTTGGCGGCGTCGGCGCCGCCCAGGCCGTAGCCGCTGACGATGACCGCCTTGGCGCTGCCCGCGGTCTTGTCAAGGAAGCTGGCGCTGGCGCTGCCCGTCACGCTGACGACGTCGCCGCCTATCGGACTGACGGTCGCGCTGCCCGACAGGGTGGCGGCGGTGGTGGCGTCGTAGGTCTTGTCCAGCACGGACAGGCCGGACAAGGCCAGCGGCGCGCGTTCGATGGTGGCGCTGAGCCCGGCCGGCTGCACCAGGTTGTAGTTGGCGGCGTCTAGGCCGCCCAGGGTGTAGCCGCTCACGAGGACGGCCTTGCCGGTGCCGGCGTTCTTGTCCGCGAAGACGGCGCTGCCGCTGCCCTGCAGGCTCACGGCGTCCAGGCCCAGCGCGGCGACGCCGGCGCTGCCGCTCAGGGTGGCGCCGGTGCTGCCGTCGTAGGTCTTGTCGGCGATGTGCAAGCCGTTGACGGCGAGGTCGGCCTTGTGGATCGTGGCGCTCAAGCCGCTCGGCTGCACGATGTCGTAGTTGCCGGCATCCTGGCCGGCCAGGGTGTAGCCGGTCACCGTGACTGCCTTGTTCGCGCCGGCGTTCTTGCTGGCGAAACTGGCGGTCGCGGCGCCGCCCACGCTCACCTGGTCGCTGCCGAAGGCGGCCACCATCGCGCTGCCGCCCAGGGTGGCGCCGGTGCCGGCGTCATAGGTCTTGTCGGCCACGCTGACGCCGTGCACGGCGAGTGCGGCCTTGCCGATGTCGGCGGCCAGGCCGGACGGCATGACCAGGTTGTAGTTGCCGGCGTCCAGGCCGGACAGGGTGTAGCCGCGTACCGTGACGGCCTTGCCGCTGCCCGCGTCCTTGGTGACGAAGGCGGAGCCGGCCCCGCTGCCGGACACGCCGACGACGTCCGCGCCGATCGCGGAGACCACCGCGCTGCCGCCGAGCGTGGCCTGGGTGCTGCCGTCGTAGGTCTTGTCGTAGGCGCTCAGGCCGGACAGCAGGATGTCGGCCTTGGCGATGCTCGCCAGGACGCCGGCCGGCTGGACGATATTGTAATTGCCGGCGTCCGCGCCAGCCAGGGCGTAGCCAGTGACCGTGACGGTCCGGTTGGCGCCGGCGGCCTTGCTGGCGAAGCTGCCGCTGCCGCTGCCGGTCACGCTGACGTCGTCGTCGCCGAGGGCGGAGACGGCAGCGCTGCCGGCCAGCGTGGCGGCGCTGGTGCCGTCGTAGACCTTGTCGCTGGCGCTCACGCCGGTGACGGCGAGGCTGGCCTTGCCGATGGTGGCGCTCAAGCCGCTCGGCTGCACCACGTCGTAGTTGTGGGCGTCGGCCCCGGCCAGGGTGTAGCCGCTCACGGCCACCGGCTTGTTGCTGCCGGCGTTCTTGTCCGCGAAGCTGGCGACGCCGGTACCGCCGACGCTCACGGCGTCGGCACCCAGGGCGCTGACCTGGGCGGTGCCGCTCAGGGTGGCGGCGCTCGTGCCGTCGTAGGTCTTGCCGGCGGCGCTGACGCCGGTCACGGCCAGGCTGGCCCTGGCGATGTCGGCCGTCAGGTTGGCCGGCATGACCAGGTTGTAGTTGCCGGCGTCGGCGCCCGCGAGCGTGTAGCCGCCGACCGTGACCGCCTTGCCGTTGGCGGCATCCTTCGTGAGGAAGCTGGCAGTGCCGCTGCCGCCGATGGAAACGACGTCGCCGCCGAGCGCGGACACCGTTGCCGTGCCGCTCAGCGTGGCGGCCAGGGTGCCGTCGTAGGTCTTGTTGTTTGCGCCGATGCCCGACAAGGCCAGGTCGGCCTTGCCGATGGTCGCCGTGATGCCGGTCGGCTGCACGAGGTTGTAGTTGGCGGCGTCGGCGCCGCCCAGGCCGTAGCCGGTGACCGTGACGGTCTTGTTGGCGCCGGCGTTCTTGCTGGCGAAGCTGCCGCTGCCGCTGCCGGTCACGCTGACCACGTCGGTGCCGAGGGCGGTCACGCCGGCGCTGCCGGCCAGCGCGGCGGCGCTGCCGCCGTCGTAGGTCTTGTCGAGCGCGGATACGCCGCTGACGCTGATATAGGCCTTGTCGATGCTGGCCGCCAGGCCGCTCGGCTGCACGATGTTGTAGTTGGCGGCGTCGATGCCGGAGAGGGTGTAGCCGCTGACGATGACGGCCTTGCCGCTGCCGGCGCCCTTGTCCGCGAAGCTGGCGCTGCCCGTGCCCGTCACGCTGACCGCGTCGCCGCCGAAGGCGGTGACGCCGGCGGTGCCGCTCAGCGTGGCGGCGGTGGTGCTGTCGTAGGTCTTGTTGTTGGCCGTGACGCCGTGCACGCCCAGGTCGGCCTTGGCGACGTCGGCGGTGAGGTTGGTCGGCAGTACCAGGTTGTAGTTGCCGGCGGCGGCGCCGGTGAGCGTGTAGCCGGCCACCGTCACCGACTTGCCGGTGCCGGCATCCTTGGTCGCGAAGGCCGATCCGGCGCCGCTGCCGGCCACGCTCACCACGTCGCCGGCGATCGGGGTGACGCTCGCCGTGCCGCTGATCGTGGCCGCGTTGGTGCTGTCGTAGGTCTTGTTGTTCGCGGTCACGCCGGACAGGCCCAGGTTGGCCTTGGCGACCGTCGCGGTCTTGCTGTCCAGGCCATTGAGGGCGTACTTGTCGGCGTCAACCCCGCTCAAGGTCACGCCGCTGATGACCACTGTCTTGTTGGCGCCCGCGTTCGCATTCGTGAAGGCGGCGGTCGCGGCGCTGAAGTCGACCGTGATGCCGGCCGGGGTGGCCCCGGTGACGGACAGCCCGCTGTAGGTGGCGGCGGTGCTGCGGTCGTAGGTCTTGTTCGCGACGTTGGCCGCGACGTTGACCAGCATGTGGGTGCGCAGGCTGTTCGGATCCGCCAGCCGGATGAGCGGGTCGCCGTTGACATCGGATTGCGCCGCGAACGCGGTCGGGGACGCATACGAAGCCGGGTTGTAATAGATGTCGACGGTGCCGGTGCCGTTGCCGAAGATGTTCGAGTCGCTGCTGAGGATGACGGTGCCGGTGCCGGTGGCGGTATTGTCGGTGCGCAGGACGATGTTGCCGGTGCCGGCGCCGGCGTCGATGTTGGCGGTGCCGCGCAATTCGATGTTGCGGTAGGCGCTCAGGGTCAGCGTGGTGCCGCTGGTCCAGTCGTTGCCGCCGACCAGCGCACCGGGTGCCAGGATGATGTCGCCGTCGTTGCCGTTCAGGCCGGCGCTGCAGGCGACGTTGGTGCAGGTGGTGGCGGCGCCGGTCTTGATCGTCACGTTGCTGCTCTGCAGGGCGGCCGTGATCTGTTCGCCCGCGATGTCGCCGTCGTTCGCGTTGAGGTTGCCGATGGTCAGCGTGAGCGGGTCCAGCAGCCAGTCGCCGGCCTTGCCGCGCGGCGCCAGGGTGGCGACCGAAGCGCCGGCACCGACCCTCAGTTCGTGGCCGGAGGTCTCGACCGCGCCGCCGTCCCCGCCCGCCGCGCCGCCGCGCGCGCTGATGCGGCCATCGAAGCGGGTGCTGCCGTCCGACCACACCGCGACCTGCCCGCCATTGCCCGAGGAGACAGCGTCGGCGACGATGCTGCTGCCGGCGGCGACGCGCGTGTCCTGCGCGTTGCGCTCCGGTCCGGCGCCCAGGAAATTCCCGCCGACCAGGGCGATGCCGCCGCCGGTGTCGCCGCCGACGTCGATGCGGCTGTCCGCCGCCAGCGCAACCTGGTCGCCCAGCACCTTGACGCTGCCGCCGCTGGCGCCGGCATCGCGGCCGGAGGCATCGAGGGTGCCGCTGTTGGCGACCGTGGCCTGCTGGCCGCCCTCGAGCACGATGCTGCCGTTGACGTTGCGCACGCTGCGTGCTTCGATGATGCCGGTGTTGTTGACGACGCTGGCCAGCACCGCGTCGCGGGCGCCGGCGCTCAGCACGACGGCGCCGCCGTCCGCGCGGATCAGGCCGCCATTCTCGGCCAGGTTGTCCAGCGTGCTGCGCTCGACCCGCATCTGCAACAGGCTGTTGCCGGCAAACGAGAGCGTGACCTCGCTGCCCGCGCCCAGCGCCACCGCGCCCGAGGGCGCGGCGATGGTGCCGTGGTTGGCGACCTTGTTGCCGATGAAGGCGACGTAGCCGCCTTCCGCCGCCGTGATGGCACCCTGGTTGACGATGCTGCCGCTGCCATTGCCGCTGAAACGGCGCGTGGCGCCGCCGATGCCGTCGTCGCCGATGTCCAGCGTCGAGGCCACCAGCCCGCCGACGTTCACTTGCGCGCTGGCGCCGAACAGCACGCCGTTCGGATTGATCAGGTACACCTGGCCGTTCGCATTCAGCTTGCCGAAGAACTGGGTGGCATCGGTGCCCAGGATGCGGTTGACCGCGATCGCGCTGGACGAAGGCTGGACGAAGTTCACGGTTTCCGCCGCACCGGTGTCGAAGCTCTTCCAGCTCAGCGACAGGTTCTGGCTGGACTGGTTGACCGTGGTGGTGGTGCCGGACTGGTTGACGACGCCTTGTCCGGCCGTGACCTGTCCGCCTGTCGGCCCGGCCTGCGCCAGGTGGGCCGAGGCCAGCGCGGCGGCGGCGAGCAGCAGCTTGCGGTTGGCGCGCTTGCCGCGGCCGCGCGCGGTTTCAGAGACGACGATCCAGGTCTGGTGAACGTGGCTCCAGACCAGGCGGTAGATCCGGTTGAGCGAAGCGTGGCGGTGCATGGCGGGTCTCTTTCAGTTGGATGAGGCGGGGTGTCTGGCCAGGTGTTCGGCCACCCGGCGGTCGAGGTCGGGTCGCCACGGCGCCGGCATCACCGCCAGCGCCAGGGTGTCGATGCGTGCGATGTCGGCCAGCTGGAGCGGATTCGTGGTGCTGGCCCTGGCGGCGCGGTTCCACATGTAGACCTTGGCCAGGTCGGCGGGCGCCAGCGCGCCGGTCTTCGGGTCCGGCGCGGCGTTCGCGTACAGGATGGCGGTCGGCAGGTAGGCCGGGGCATAGCCTTCCATGGCGGCGTGTTCCAGCCAGAAGCGCGCCTGGGCCAGGTCGGCCGGGCCGCCTTCGCCTTCGCTCAGCATGACGCCGAGCCGGAACTGCGCGGCGTGCTCGTGGCGCTGCGCGGCCTGGCCGTACCAGTAGCGCGCCAGGCGCAGGTCCTGCGGCACCGCGGTGCCTTCGCGATAGGTGTCGGCCAGTTTCAGCATCGCGGGCGGCGATTCCGCCTGCGCGGCGGCGGCGCACAGCGCCAGCCCCTGCGCGGCGTCCTTGGGCACGATCCTGCCTTCGATGTACAGGCCGCCGGCGACGCAATTGGCCCAGGCGATGCCGGCCTCGCCGGCCTGGCGGTACCACTGCACGGCGGCGGGGCCGTCCACCGCGTGGCCGATGCCCTGCGCCAGGCAATCGCCCAGCATCTGCTGCGCGGCCGGAATCTGTTTGTGCGCCGCCTTGTCGAACCAGGCGCAGGCCGCCGCCGGGTCGGCGGGACGGCCCCAGCCCTGTTGTTCGAACAGGCCGAGCGTGAACTGGGCGAGCGGATTGTCGCCGGCGTGGCGGGCATAGGCCTGGTAGGCGGCGGGGTAGTCCCGCGCGGCCAGGCTTTGCTCCGCCTGCGCCAGCTCGGCGCGCAGGTCGCGCGGCGCGGCCTGCGCGCTGGCGGCCAGCAGCAGCGAAGCGATGGTGAGAAGCGTGCGCATCTTGTCCCGGATGGGTGATGGTGGGTCGATGATGATGAAGAGGGCCCCCGCGCAGCGCTGGCGATGCGCGGGGGCTGCGCCGGCGGGACTCAGTCCATCGACGGGTAGATGCCGGTCATGGCGATGTAGTAGGGCAGGACCAGGTAGGGCTGCATGACGGGGATGGGCACGCCCGAGCCCAGGACGTTGGTGTTGCCGCTGGCGCTGCCGCCGCCGGTGACGACCGTGGCTGCGGCGCCGGTGATGGCGACCGGGGCGGTGATGTTACTGCCCAGGGTCATGGTCAGTTGGCCGCCGATCGCGTTCCCATTCAGCGTGGCGTCCGGCGCCTGGTCGCTGTAGAGATTGCCGGCGGTGCCGTTGGCCTTGCCCAGGTAATTGTTGACGGGCGTGTTGCGGCCGTTGGTGGTGGAGGCGACCTTCATCGTGAGACCGGTCGCGGCGCCCGTCAGCACCACGCCCGACAGGTTCGCGGTCGCGGCCAGGCCGGTAAGCGTGGTCGCGGCCTGGATGTTGTTGAGGGTGACCGGCACGTTCGACAGCGTGAACGCATGCGGGGGCAGCTGTGCGACGCTCAGGCTGACGCTGGTGCTGCCGCCGGTGGCGCCATACATGAAGCTGGCATCCCTGTTATCGTAGCCTACGATGACCTTGCCGCGCAGGTCGGGCAGGTTGAAGGTCGAGCTGCCGTTGCCGCCGAAGGTGACCCCGATCAGCGCGAACAGGGCGGTGTACTGGTTGATCGGCAGGGTCTGGCCGGCGGCCAGCATGTAGGTCTGGTTGAAGGACTGGAAGCGCGAGGGGCTGAACGCCATCACGCAAATGCTCGAAATGATCGGCTCGGAGGTGCAGGCAAAGGCGGCCGGACTGGCGGCGCCCAGACCGAGTCCGGACACCAGGGCGAGGGAAAGCAGTGACTTGGACCGGGACGTTGTAGTTTTCATTATCGTGAGTTCTCGGGTTGCTCGGGCAACGGCGGCGGGGCCATCGCATCGGAATCAGCACTGCTTCGCTTTTTCCGGTTCGTAATCATAAGCACCGAGAACTTCTTGGGCCAAGGAAATATTTACATAGGTGGAAAATTTGTTGCTTTGAGGAGAAATCCGCGGCAAAGCAGCTGCCGCGGGTTGACGCAGATCAGGGAATCTTCACGCGCAGCGGCATCGGCACCGGAGTGCCGTGATCCGGCATCGGCGCCCGGTCCGGCGGCGCCAGGCCGGTGACGAGATCGGCCACGCGCACCACCTGTCCGCTCTCGAAGCAGCGGTTGGCGGCGATGCCGACCAGCGCCGACCAGGCGCCGCCGCGTTCGTCCGAGGCGCGCTTGTACGGGTCGCCTGGCGCGTCGCCGAAGATCTCGGTCAGCATCACGTCGTCGCCGCCGCCGTGGCTGCCCTTGCCGGTCCAGGGTTCGATGTCGCGCGCGGCGCCGCGCAGCGGGATGATGCGGGTCGAAACCTGCTCGCTGCCGCTCTGCACCTTGGCCGCGCCGGCGGCGCCCGCCGACTCGACGATGCGGTGCTCGAGGCGCCCCTTGGTGCCGTTGAAGGCGATGTGGTAGCCCTCCCAGGCGTCATAGGCCGACAGCGCGTACTTCAGCTGCACGCCGTTGTCGTACTTGACCATCACATTCATGGTGTCCTCGATGTTGATCTCGGGGCGCCACACGCACTGGTCGCGGAAGTAGCCGTCGTACTTCTCGTTGTCCAGGTAGAGCGCCTTCAGGCCCGGGTCGGCGGCCAGGTCGAAGTAGAAGGTGCACTTCTGCTTTTCCGGGCAGGTCAGGCAGCGCTGGTGCGCGCCCTGCAGGCCCATGCGCTTGGCCGTTTCCGGCGTGTAGAACTGGCGCGAGCCGAAGGCCGACACGCGTTCCGGCTGGGCGCCGAGCCACCAGTTGACCAGGTCGAAGTGGTGGGTCGACTTGTGCACCATCAAGCCGCCGGAATTCGCCTTGTCGCTGTGCCAGCGGCGGAAGTAGTCGGCGCCGTGCACGGTGTTGAGCAGCCAGGTGAAGTCGACCGACAGGACGTCGCCGATCTCGCCCTTCATCAGCAGGTCCTTGACCTGGGTGCGCGGCGGCGAGTAGCGGTAGTTGAAGGTCACGCGGATGTGGCGTCCGCTGCGCTGGACCGCGTCCAGGATGCGCTGCGCCTTCTCGGCGGTGGTCGTCATCGGCTTTTCGGTGATGACGTCGCAGCCGGCGTCGAGCGCGCGCACGATGTAGTCGTCGTGGGCCGCGTCCTTGGTGGTGACGATCACGTACTGCGGCTTCATCTCGCGCAGCATCTTGTCGAAGTCGGTCGCCAGGTAGGGGCGCGGCTGGCTGGCGCCGGTGGCGGAGATGGTCTTCACCGCGCGCTCGACGCGCCCGGCGTTCGTGTCGCACACGGCGACGATCTCGCTGGTATCGCGGAACTTGCCGGTGGCGGCGTTGGTGTACATGCGCGAGCGCGAACCCACGCCGACCACCGCATAGCGCTTGCGCGAACCGGATGTGGCGGCCTTGCCCGCCCCGGCCAGCAGCATGCCGGCAGCGCCGGCGGCTTTCAGCAAATTACGACGCCCGGTATTTCCGATGTCTTTGTCGTACATGTTGTCTCCTCTCTCTCTCTCTCTTGGTTGGCCCCGAAGGGCCGGGTTCAGACCGACAGCGTGGTGTTCACCTTCTTCCCGCCGATGGTCACGTTCTGCAGCTTGACGTTCTTGACGTTGTAGACGAACCAGGGCTTGTCCGCATTCGAGGGCGTGCCGAAGTCGCAGTCGGTGATGGTCACGTCGCGCACCGGCAGCACGTTCGGGCGCGGGTTCGGGCCGTTGTAGTCGAAGGCGACCGGACCAAGGATCACGATCGCCTGGTAGCTCGAGAACTGCTTGCCGTCCTTGTTGACGTTCCCCACCTTCACGTTCGAGATGTGGATGTCGCGCACCTCGGGCGGACGCGTGCGCACGTTGTCGGCGCGCGGCGTGTAGTCGCAATCGAAGGTGATGACGCCGCCGGCGGCCGCCGCCACCGAGCGGTCCGGAATCGGCGAGCCGGGCAGGGTCGCGTAGAACGAGGGCGAGGTCTGCACGCCGTTCGGGATGCTCACGTTGCGCACGTAGAAGTGGCGCAGGAAGCCGCCGCGGTTCATATTGGTCTTCAGGCGGATCGCGATATTCAGCGGGTTGGTCGCCCAGTTCTTGTTCTGGAAGACCAGGTCTTGCGCATACACGTTCTCGATGCCGCCGGCCATCTCGCTGCCCAGGGTGACGGCGCCGTGGCCGCTGTGCATGGTGCACTTCTGGATCACGACGTTGCGGGTCGGGCCGAACTGGGTGTCCAGGTTCTTGCCGGCCTTGATCGCGATGCAGTCGTCGCCGGTGTCGAATTCGCAGCCCTCGACCAGCACGGTGTCGCAGGCTTCCGGGTCGAAGCCGTCGCTGTTCGGGCCCAGGCTGTTGGCGTAGACCTTGCGGATCGTGAGGTTGCGGCAGGCCACCGGGTGGTGCTGCCAGAACGGGGTGTGGGTCACCTGGTAGCCTTCCAGCAGCACGTTCGTGCAGCCGATGATCTGGATCATCGGCGGACGCAGGTAGTGGCCCAGGCCGAACACGCGCTTCTCGATCGGCACGCCGGCTTCGGACAGGGCCGGCAGGTAGGCGTCGTCGGCGCGCCACTTGTCGCCTTCGCCCTGGATCAGCTTGCGCTGTGCTTCCGACAGCCTGGGTGCGATGTCCGCCAGCGACGCCGGGTTGTTCGGGTTCGGCACGTTCTGCGACAGCTTGCCCGCCACGTAGTTCGGCGACTTGTCCTGGGCCACCGAGTTGATGGTCGCGTTCTTGCCCTTCCAGGTCCACCAGCAATCGCCGCCGTTGCCGTCCTGGCCCGGGAAGGGCACGCCGCCCTGGCCGTCGAGGATCGCGGTCCAGTCGTCGGCAGTGAGGGCGATGTTGGTCTGGTTGTGCGCGTAGACCATCGGCGCGAAGTTCAGGCAGTCGTTGCTCTGCCAGCGCGAGACCACCAGCTTGCCGTTGGCGCCGCAGTCGTGGTCGCCGTACTTGGCGAAGTCGCGCGGGTCGTTGCTGAAGTAGACGTGGGCGCCGGCCTGCAGGTGCACGTTCACGTTCGACAGCAGCACGATCGGGCCGGCCACGTACCAGTCGCCCTTCGGGATCACCACGCGGCCGCCGCCCTCGGCGTGGCAGCGCGCGATGGCGTCGCGGATCGCCGGGTAGCAGTCCTTCGCACCCTGGACCGGGGTCTGCACCGTGTCCTGGTCCTCGAACGAGATCCAGGCTTTCACCGGTGCCAGCTTGCAGGGCGCGGCGCCGAAGTCGGTGATGGTGTAGTCCGCCTTGCGGAACTTGACCGGCATGGCCAGGCGCTTGGCGATGCTGGCGGCCTGCTGCCACGGGTCGCCGGCCTTGGCCGCCGCGGCCAGGGCGGAGGCGGCCGGGAAGGCGCCGCCCAGCATCGAGAGGCCGGTGGCCGAGGCGCCGCGCAGGAAGGTGCGGCGGGTGTCGAAGGGTTTGCTCATATGGTCTCCATGATGGTGCGTCCCCGGGGGCGGGGACAAATACCCGTCGTCCCTGCGCAGGCAGGGACCCAAGTTGTTTTAATCGTTGATATTGTTGTATTCGCCGAGATAGACCTCGGCCGGCACCGGACGCGGCCCGGCGCCCAGCACCTTCGCCGGATCGAGCCCGGCAGCCTGCAGATTGTCATACCAGTCATCCGACGACAACTGCGCCGGGCGATGCGCCAGCGTGCCGTCGCGGTTCCATTCGGACCACGGGTAGTCCTTCTGGATATGGCCGCCGATACGCGAATTCAGGATCACCGCCTTGCCCACCGCTTCCAGGGTGCGCGGGCGGATCGTCCCTTGCGGCGACTTGAACACGTCGACTTCGCCCACGCGGCACTGGTAGCCCTCGACCAGCATGTGGCCGTAGGGCGTGCAGCGCTGGTTGTGGAACCACTGGCGCGCCAGGTAGGACGGGCCGCCCCCGAGGTTCGGCTTGCCGTCGTTCGTGAAGCGGCAGCCGTTGAGCACGAAGCCGTACTTCGCGCGGCGATTCGTGTCCGGCGCCAGCGCGTAGGAGGCCGCGCGCCCGCCCAGCGATTTCACTTCGCAATCCTGGAAATAGGCGATGGTGTCCCCGAAGATGAAGTCGACGTCGCCCTCCACGTAAGTCTTGTGGAAGAAGCTGCGCACGGTGGCGTTGCCATCCTTCGAACTCAGGAACAGGGTGTCCTGCAGGCCGAGCAGGCGCACGTCCTCGAACTGGGCGCGGTCGGCGCCCTCCACCCTGAGCGCCACCGCCTGGTGATTGACGCGGCTG
>Ga0265798_10001381_pt1 | contig 37873 bp, 35 predicted proteins | sample P3T30metagenome_FD_192430 | JGI IMG/M metagenome (GOLD analysis project Ga0265798, IMG submission 192430) | Plant litter microbial communities from East Loma Ridge, Irvine, California - P3 T30 | ecosystem: Environmental > Terrestrial > Plant litter > Unclassified | place: USA: California...
TGCACATGCACAGCAGGATGATGGTGCGGCGGTTGTGGGTATCGGCGACGTGGCCGGCCCACAGGATCAGGGCCAGGAAGGGCGCGAACTGCGCCAGGCCGATCAGGCCGAGGTCGAACAGGCTTTGCGTGATCTGGTACACCTGCCAGCCGACCGCAACGCTCTGCATCTGCACGGCCAGGGTGCCCAGGAAGCGGGCGGAGAGGTAGAAGGAGAGGTTACGGTTGCGCAGGACGGCGAGGCCGCCCGTGGGGGAAATCAGTGACATGGGATGGAATGAGGTGCTGGCTGGAATGCCAACGCTCATTGTGCCTGATGTCGGGGGATGGCGCAGTCAATACGGTTTAACATCGTCGTCCCCGCGTAGGCGGGGACCCATACTGAGCATGCTGAATCGCCTCAGCATGGATTCCCGCTTTCGCGGGAATGACGTGGTACTTGGAATGACGTGCTGTTTACTTCTTGAACCGCAGCGCAAACTTGTCGTCCGGCGCATCCATCTTGAAGAAGGGCTGCTCGCGCGGGTCCGACGCCACGTGCAGGTAATCGCTGCGCGCGTCGAGCTTGAAGCCGGCCTTCGTCACTTCCTCGACCACGGTCTCTTCGTCGATGCGGTGCAGGGTCTTGGTGGCCGACAGGCCCGAACCCTTCTTCGCAGCATTGTCGATAATGACCAGCACGCCGCCCGGCTTCAGGACTTCGTACAGGCGCTTGTTCATCGCCGCGCGGTCGGCCGGGGTGTTGGCGATGTCGTGGTAGGACATGTTGATGGTGACGAGGTCGAGCGACGGCGTGCCTTTCGGGACCGGGTCGTTGAAGTCGGCCACGATCGCGTGCAGGTTGGGCAGGGTCGCGTTGCCCACCCGTTCCTGCAGCTTGGGGTTCGGCTTCGCGTTCTGCGCCCACACTTCGCCCTTCGGTCCCGCCGCCGCCGTCAGCAGCGCCGCGGTGGCGCCGCCGCCCGAGGCGACGTCGAGCGCCTTCATGCCCGGCTTGGCCCCTGCAAAGGCCAGGAACTCGGCCGGCTTGCGCTTGGCGTCGTCCTTGCGGTCGGCGTCCGTGCGGATCGGGCTGGCGATTGCTGCCTGGTAGCCGCTGCCGGCCGGCTGGTCGGCGGCGATGGCGGGCAGGACGGCCAGCAGCGTGGCGGAAAACAGCAGGGCGGAACGAAGCGAAGTACGCATGGTAGAACCCTTCATCAAGTGGTGGACGAAATCAGGACTGCGCCAGGTCGGCCTCGGTCGTGAACGCGTCGGCGTAGAACTCTTCCGCCGGCAGGCCGCATTGCGCCACGTAGTCGGTTCTCGCCGAGTCGACCATGATGGGCGCGCCGCAAGCATACACCTGGTAGCCGGAGAGGTCCGGAATATCCTGCATCACGGCGGCGTGCACGTAGCCGCTGCGCCCAAGCCAGGCATCTTCCGGCTGCGCGTCCGAGATCACCGGTACGTAGCGGAAGTGCGGCAGTTCGCGCGCCCACTGTTCGCACAGTTCGTGCATGTACAGGTCCTGCGGACGGCGGCCGCCCCAGTACAGGTGCACGGGACGCTCGGACTTCAGGTGGATCATGTGTTCGACCAGGGCCTTGACCGGGGCGAAGCCGGTGCCCGAGGCCAGCAGCACGATCGGCTTGTCCGATTCTTCGCGCAGGAAGAAGGTGCCGAGCGGGCCTTCGAAGCGCAGGATGTCGCGCTCCTTCATGTTCGAGAAGACGTGGTCGGTGAACAGGCCACCCGGCAGGTGGCGGATATGCAGTTCCAGCGGGCCGCTGAACGAAGGCGCGTTGGCGATGGAATAGGCGCGCCGCTTGCCGTCCTTCAGCAGGAACTCGACGTACTGGCCGGCGCGGTAGGCCAGGGCTTCGTTGGCCGGCAGCTGCAGGCTGAGGATGGCGACGTCGGGCGCGGCGCGGCGGATGCCGGTCACGCGGGTCGGCATCTTGCGCACCGGGTACTCGGTGCTGCCGCCGACTTCACGCGCTTCGATGACCACGTCGCCTTCGGGCACGGCGCAGCACATCAGCGCGTAGCCCTGCAGCTTTTCCTGGTCGGACAGGGCGCGCGGCTGGTGCGGCTTGTGGTGGATCGCGCCTTCGACGACCTTGCCCTTGCAGGAGCCGCAGGCGCCGTTCTTGCAGCCGTACGGCAGTCCGATGCCGGAGCGGATCGCCGCCGCGAGCACGGTTTCGTCCTGCTCGCATTCGTAGTGGTGGCCGCTGGGCTGGACAGTGATCTGGAACGTCATACAATCCTCGGAATGAATACTCAAAATAATGTCAGGTTCAATAAGCCGCGCCTGCTGATCGTGGGCTGCGGCGATGTCGGCATGCGCCTGCTGCCGTCGGTCGTAGAGCGCTTCCGCGTGTTCGCCCTCACCAGCCAGCCGGCGCGTTGTGCCGAACTGCGGGCCGCGGGTGCGATCCCCATCGTGGCCGACCTCGACCGGCCGGCAAGCCTGAAGCGCCTGGCAGGGCTCGCACCGCGGGTGGTGCACCTGGCGCCGCCGCCGCGGCAGGGCGCGCAGGATTTGCGCACGCGAAATTTGACCGCCATTCTACCCGAGGGGGCCCATGTCGTTTATATCAGCACCTCGGGCGTCTACGGCGACCGCAAGGGTGCCCTGATCGACGAGACCGTGCCGCGTGCCGCGCGCAACGCCCGCGCGCTGCGCCGCGTCGACGCCGAGCAGGTGCTGCGCGCCTGGGCCGTCGCTGCGAAAGGGAAGGTGAGCATCCTGCGCGCACCGGGCATCTACGCGGCGGACCGGCTGCCGCTCGAGCGCCTGCGCCAGGGCACGCCGGCGCTGGCGCCGCAGGACGACGTCTACACGAACCACATCCACGCCGACGACCTGGCCCGGCTCGCGCTGCTGGCGCTGTTCCGTGCCCGCCCGGGGCGCGCCTACAACGCCAGCGACGACACCCACATGAAGATGGGCGAGTACTTCGACCTGGTGGCCGATGCCTTCCAGCTGCCGCGCCCGCCGCGCCTGGCACGTGCGGAGCTGGCGCAGGCGGTGTCGCCGATGCTGCTGTCCTTCATGTCGGAGTCGCGCCGGCTCGACAACGGCCGCATCAAAGGCGAGCTGCGGGCGCGCCTGCGCTATCCCCGGGTCGAAGACTTCCTGAGCAAAGCTTGACCAGGCCGTGTATCATTCGGGCCGGCTGCTTGGCAGCCATATAAATATTACAAATATTCCAAAACCAGCTTATTTTTCATGACCTCATGCGGGAAGTGAAGAATATCCCACGGACTGTCATTGTCAAGGAACACCATGCCCATCAGAAGGATACCGGAGGGTGCCATCTACGATCCCAACCGGGTTCTGGACGCCATCATCAACAAACTCAAGCTGAAGAACGACGCCGCGCTCTCGCACGTGCTGGAAGTCGCGCCGCCGGTCATCAGCAAGATCCGCCACAACACCCTGCCGATCGGCGCGACGATCCTCCTGCGCATGCATGAGGTGTCCGATTTCAGCATTCGCGAGCTGCGGGCGTTGATGGTGCGGGCAGATCTGAACCACACGTAAAAAAGCCCGCCGCAAGGGCGGGCTCGACGCGGCGCGGGATGCGCCGAAAGACTTACGCAACCGCTTCCAGCGTCGGGCGCTCGCTGTAGAAGCGAGCCAGCTCGGCGGACCTGACATCGGCGGAGGTGGCAGCACCCAGCCAGTCCTGTTTGTTGGCGACGGCGGACCACGCGGTCGTGCCGGCCAACTGCGACGGCCCGGTCTTGATGGCGACGGCCGACCAGGCGGTCGTGCCAGCCAGCGGCGACTGTGCGGTCTTGATGGCGACGGCCGACCAGGCGGTCGTACCAGCCAGCTGCGACTGCGCGGTCTTGACCGCGACGGCCGACCAGGCGGTCATTGCCGCCATTTCCGGCCCGGCGTTGCGCAGGCTGGCTTCGGAGCGGATGTAGGGCTCGCCGAAGGTTTCCTCGTACAGTTCCTTCATGCGGGCGCCGATGCGCTGGTGCGCGGCTTCATCGTCCTCGCCGCGCAGACCGATGTAGGGGAAGTGGTGGAGGAAGTAGCCGAACACAAGCTGGCAATCGGCTTCGTACTTCATGGTATCCAGGATGTGGTAGTGCCAGAAGGTATCGACGTCGACCAGCGGCGCAGTCTGTTCGGTCGGGAACTTCTTCATCAGGTACAGGAACCGCCGGTATTCGAAAGCGACCGCATTTGCTTTTTCCAGCGTCCAGCCTTCGCCGGACTCCTTGTGCATCAATTTAACCTTGATCGGGTCCAGGTCCAGCTCGGAAATGGTCTTGAAGTCGTCGTTCGTGATCATGCTCTCACCCCTTAGTTTTGGCTTGCATTTCGATTATGGTTATTCGAGACGGAAGCTTGAATGCTGACTTGTGGCTACCTCCTTTTGAGTGCATGCGCCTTGATTAATGCCCCGTTACGATATTGATGAGGAGCAGTAAGAGCAATTTTTACCGATAATTCTTGAGAGAAATTGACTTAGGTCAATTTGCGTTAAGACTATCCCGAATGTGAGCTCAGCTTTCCGACGCGTACTCTTCCGGTATGCCGATCAGGTCAGGGCGCTGACTGGACTTTCCTGCCTGCGCAGGGACAGCGGCGCATCGGGGCGCGGCACATGGATCATGTCGCCATGCTCCAGCAGCGGGACGGTGACCGCCACCGTCGTGCCTGTGCCTGGGCTACTGGTGATCGATACCGTGCCACCCAGGATCTTGACGCGCTCTTCAATACCGATCAGGCCGAAGGAGCCGGGTTTGCGCTCGGCAGTGGCGGGCAGGCCGACGCCATCGTCGCTGATCGTCATTGCGATCCTGTCCTGTTCGACTTCCAGGTGGATCTCGACGCTGCTGGCCTGCGCATGCCGGGAGATGTTCGTGAGTGACTCCTGCAGGATCCTGAACAAGGCCGTTGCGCAGCCATCGCTGAGTGCGATTTCGCCTTCGTGCTCGACCAGTTTGCAGGCAATGCCTGTGCGGCGCCTGAAGTCCGTGATCTGCCAGGCAACTGCGGCGTTCAGGCCGAGGTCGAGCACGTTCGGACGCAGGTCATTGATGATCTGACGCACGCTCTTGATGGTGGTATCGATCTGGGCCAGCGTCCTGCAAGCCCGTTCGTGCAGATGAGGATGGCGTTCTCCGGTCCGCAGGCTCAGCATTTCCGCTTCGATACGCAGCGCCAGCAGGTTTTGCCCCAAATCGTCGTGGATCTCGCGTGCAATGCGCTTGCGCTCGCTTTCCTTGATGTTCTCGGCATGGGCTGCCAGCCGGCGCAAGGTTTCGTTCGAGTGCTTCAGCTTGGCCTCGCTGGCGCGCAGTTCCCGCGTCATTTCGCGTGCCATTTCGAGGGCCCGGCGCCGCGAAGAAGCCAGGGTGTGGTAAATGGAAAACAACAGGGCGCAGCTGAAGAAACCGGTTGCCATGGCCAGCATCGGCATCCAGACGTCGCCGACGCTGCGCACGTCCTGCTTGGCGACGCTGAAACGGGCCTCCCAGGCATGGTGGCTGAACTGGATCGGCACCGTCATGCTGAGCTCGTTGGCGGGGTCCGTGTCTGCGCCTTTCCTGCCCTTCTGGCCCGCACTGTCGTAGAGGACGACCTGCTTCGGACCGGCGGGATCGGGATTGTTTGCGGTAGACAGGACCAGCCGCATGTTGCGAATCGGCTGCGATTCAAGGACACCTTGCAGCAGGCGTTCCATGCTGAAACCGATACCGACGGACCCGAAATAGGCGGCGCGGCGCTGCTCCACCGTGTCGAGCGGCATACCGACGCGATAGACCGGGAGTCGCATGCCGATACCGGTAATCACCTTGCGTGGAAAAGGCAGCGGGCTGCCGGAAGTCGCCACATCGCCGGTGTCCCGCGATTTGTCGAGTGTCGGGACGACCGATTTGCGTGCCTGGAGGTCGGCGCCCAGGCGCTGCATCCAGCCGCTGGACGGCTCGATATAGCTGACGACGAGGTAATCCGGGCGTGAACCCGCCGGATTGATTTCAAAACGCTTCGGTGCGCCCGGCAAGCCCTTGAATTCCTCGTGCATCTTTTTTTCGAAGGCAGGCCTTTCCGCTTCCCTGACGAAGTGCGCGAAGTTGATCGATTCAATCCCGGGGAACTGCTTTTCGAAATCCAGTCCCTGCACATAGCGATGGAATTGTTCGCGCGTCAACGCCGGCTGCGCCCGAAACAGGCTGGCGGTGCTCCGCAGCACGTCCGCATAACTCTTGATGCGCCCGGTCAGGGTGAACTGTACGCTGCCTACGGTGTTGGTGAAGGTTTCGCCGGCATCGTTGTCGAGCCGGTTAATGGCAGCAACATAACAGAGCATACCGCCGGCAATGGAAAGGCATAGCCCCACCCCTAGTGCGGGCAACCTGAAACCAGGCGTGCGGAAGCGAGGATGGTGTCGGAACATCTGCGCGACTCCTTATGAAAAAGCGCTGCATCAACTCCTACCGTAGTAGTCTTGTCGCGAAGTAGGATCAATCCTACGAAATGTTATTGACGCTCAAACCTAGCAAGACAATCAGGTGACTTTCGAAGGCGACAGTGAATAAAAAATCCCGCCGCGGCAGCACCGGGGCGGGATTGATATTGAACGGCTGAGTCGTACGATTACCTGGCGCCCCAGCTGTCCTTCAGCGTCGTCACGCGGTTGAATACCGGCTTGCCAGGCTGCGAATCCACGCGGTCCGCCACGAAGTAGCCATGGCGCTCGAACTGGAAGCGCTGCTCCGGCTCGGCCGATTTCAGGCCCGGTTCCAGGTAAGCGGTGACGGTTTCCAGCGCGTTCGGATTCAGCACGTCCCTGAAGTCCTTGCCGCCGGCATCCGGGTTCGGGTCGCTGAACAGGCGGTCGTACAGGCGCACTTCCGCTTCGAGCGCGTGCGAGGCGCTGACCCAGGTGATGTTGCCCTTGACCTTGTAGTTGTCGGCGCCCGGCGTGCCCGATTTCGAATCCTCGAAATAGTTCACGTGGACCGCGGTCACATTACCGTTCTCGTCCTTGTCGAAGCCGGTGCACTCGACCACGAAGCCGTACTTCAGGCGTACGCGCGCGCCCGGCTTGTCGGCGGTCGGCGGGGTGAAGCGGTGGTAGCCCTTGGTCGGCACTTCCATGAAGTCTTCCTGCTCGATCCACAGTTCCTTCGTGAACGGGAAGGAGCGCTGGCCCATGTCCGGATGGTGCGGGTGGACCGGGGCGCTGCATTCGACGGCTTCGCCTTCCGGGAAGTTGTCGACGATCAGCTTCAGCGGACGCAGCACGGCGATCGCGCGCGGGGCCTTCGGGTCGAGGTCGTCGCGCAGCGCGCCTTCCAGCGTGCTCATGTCGATCCAGCCGTCAGCCTTGGACACGCCGATGCGCTCCGAGAACAGCTGCAGCGATTCCGGCGTATAGCCGCGGCGGCGCAGGCCGACGATGGTCGGCATGCGCGGGTCGTCCCAGCCGGTGACGATCTTGTCGTCAACCAAAGCGCGCAGCTTGCGCTTGGACATCACCACATAGGTGAGATTCAGGCGCGAGAATTCGTACTGGCGCGGCACCGGACGCTGGAAGAAGCCGCCGTCGGCCAGGGTATCGACCAGCCAGTCGTAGAACGGGCGGTGATCATGGAACTCGAGCGTGCACAGCGAGTGGGTGATGTTCTCCAGCGCATCCGAGATCGGGTGCGTGTAGTCGTACATCGGGTAGATGCACCACTTGTCGCCGGTGCGGTGGTGATGCGCATGGCGGATGCGGTACAGGGCCGGGTCGCGGTTGGTCATGATGGGCGAGGACATCGCGTCTTCGCTCATCTTGGCGCGCAGGATGTGCTCGCCGTCCTTGTATTTGCCGGCCTTCATGTCGCGGAAGATCTGCAGCGATTCCTCGACCGGGCGGTCGCGGAAGGGCGAGTTGGTGCCCGGCGTGCCGAAATTGCCGCGGTTGCGCGACATGTCTTCGGCGCTTTGACTATCCACGTAGGCTTTACCCTCCCTGATCAGGTACTCGGCCATCTCGTACAGCTGGTCGAAGTAGTCGCTGGCGTAGTGCAGGTGTTCCTGGCCGCCTTGCTCCCACGAAAAGCCCAGCCACTTGACGCTGTCCATGATGGTGTCGACGTATTCCTGGTCTTCCTTTTCCGGGTTCGTATCGTCGAAACGCAAGTTGCAGCGGCCCTGGTAGTCGCGCGCCAGGCCGAAGTTCAGGCAGATCGATTTCGCGTGGCCCACGTGCAGATAGCCGTTCGGCTCCGGCGGGAAACGGGTGATCACCGAAGGCAGGCCTTCGCGCTTGTGGGTGCCCGCCGCGAGGTCGGCTTCGACGATCGCACGCACAAAATTCGAGGACGGCGCAGGCGCTGCCGCGGCTGCGGAGTTCTTATCAATGCTCATTGAAAACGTGTCTGGATGGGTTGGATGACAGGCATTTTACCGTAGCTATGTGGTCAAGCGCACGGTTTGCAGAGGAGGGCTATGGGCATACTTGGGGATATTGTCCCTGACCACAAGGCCAAGCATGCAGACGCCTTTCACGCACCAAGACCTCGTCACCGCCTATCTGCTGGCCATGGCGGGCCTGCCGTTGTCCCTGCCGGTCCATATAGGCAGCCTGTCAAGATAGGCTTTTCTATAGGATAATCCCGGTTTATCGATTTTTCAGGCACCTGCCGGAGAGTTCCAAGTGGAAAATTTATACGCGATCCTCGGCGTCGCGCCGAATGCGACGGATGACGAGATCAAGAAGGTCTACCGCTCGCTCGCGATGCGCTACCACCCGGACCGCAACCAGGCGCCGGGTGCGGAGGCGCGCTTCAAGGCCGTCACCAAGGCCTACGAGGTCCTGTCCGATCCGGCCAAGCGCGCCGAATACAACCAGAGCGTCAACCACCGCATCGTCCTCGATGCCGAAGGCGAGGCCTTCGAACTGTGGCGCTCGGTGTTCGCGCTGAACGGCGTAAATTTGCCGCACTGAGCTGCCGCACTGAAACCGAACGCATTTTATAGATTGAAGCAACCATGAAAAAAGTACATCCGGAATTCGCTTTCCAGTCACGCGAACTGGAAGGCCAGATCGAAGGCACGCTGGGCGATCCGCCGAACCGCAAGAACTACGACATGATGGTGCAGGCGCTGGTGTCGGAGTATGCCAACGGCGACGGCCTGGACGACGTCAACATGATGGCCTTCGCCCTGGTCGACCGCATCCGCTTCACCGACCCGAAAGGCCTGGTCCGCGAAGCGATGGACTATGAAGGCGACGATCCGCAGCGCGTGTTCGCGATGGCCAATTGCGACGGTGACGACGAAGGCAAGGCCATGTACGCGGCCATCTGCGAGAACCACCCGGAACTGGCGCGCCAGGCCATCGTCACCGCTTTCCTGTACAAGAACCAGGCGCGCTGGGAAGACGACGACCAGTCGCTCGACCAGCTGGCCCGCGACGACGAAGGCGACGACGACGAGCTGGACGAGAACGGCACCGGCATCGCCGACGACGGCTTCACCGAGCTGTTCGACGACCGTGGAGGCGACCGCGAATGAGTGACGACGACACCAAATCGAACCTGCCGGCACTGACCCGGCAGGTCAATGAGCTGGTGCTGGCCGGCTCCCTGCAGCACGCCGAGGAGGCCCTGTCCAAGGCCGCCGACGAGCACGGCGACTATGCCGTGGCCGAGGTGCTGTCGACCCTGCCGCCGCAGGTGACGGCCCTGCACCTGGCCGGCTTCGACGGCGCCAAGACTTCGGTCGCGACCCTGCTGGTGCCGCCCAAGGCCTGGGCCGAGAGCCTGGCCTACATGGCCGCCACCTGGCCGGACGACATGATCGAGGACGATCCCGAGCGCATCGCCGAGAACCTGTTCAACCACATGCACGGCGTGGTCTACGCCACCGACGACGAAGACCGCCGCCACGAGCTGCTGGCCGAGGCATCGAGCTCCGACTGGGGCGCGACGGCCTTCGCCATCGTGTGGTCGCTGGCGCCGAAGGAAATCCTGGAAGTGGCCGGCGAGATCAACAGCCGCGGGCCCCAGCCCAACATCGTTACCACCTCCGACAGCGACATCGTGCCGCTGGCCGTCGACCTGGCCCGCGCCAGCGAGGATGGCTGGCAGCGCTCGCTGCTGGAACTCTTCCCGGAGTTCCGCAACACCGCCGACCTGGCCGACGTCGAGCTGCCGGAAGACGAGGACGAGGCGGAGGAGTTCCCGCACCGGACCACGCGCGAACTGCTGTACCGCCTGCGCAAGCAGGTGCCGTCGGTGCGCAGCACGCCCAAGCGCAGCACCCGCCGCAGCATGGGCACGGACATCTTCTCGTGAGCGAGGGCACCAGTTACATGCTCCCGGCAATCGTCATCGAGAAGCTGCCGCGCCTGATCCGCGCGATCCGGCACCTGGCCGACAGCGCGACCCCCGAGGAAGCCGCCGGCCTTGCCGACGAGCTGGCGGGGATCACCGCGATGGTGGCCGAGAAGTTCACCAACGACCGCACCGCCGAAGGCATCCAGCGCGCGCAACTGCTCACCGTCGGCGGCATGTCGCTCGGCCTGGAATACCTGCTCGAAGAGGAAACCGACGACGAGGTCGGCGACAAGGCCGCGGCCGGCATCCTGGTCTCGGAAGGCGCGGAACTCGTGTTCCAGCAGGGCTTCCGCCTGGTCCGCGAACTGGCCGCGCTGCCGGAGGACACCCTGGTCGGCGAATACGACACCGACCCGGTGTACGCCCAGCGCCGCCTGAAGGAACTGTTCGTCGACATCTGCACCGCCGACCCGGGCGAGACCTGGTCGGGCTACGAGCGCTACCAGGCCCAGCTCAAGCAGCGCCAGGACGTGCAGGCGATCGTGCGCGCGGCCCAGTGGCTGCGCCGCCATCACGACGAAGGCCCGGTCAAGGATCCGGACCTGAACGCCGAGGGCGTCATCGCGCTGGCGATCGTGTTCGGCATCGAAGGGCAGGGGCGCATCGTGGCGCGCACCAACCACAAGGAGTTCGAGCGCTTCGTCAAGGCGGTGCGCAAGAACAAACCGGATTTCGATACGGGCTGGGCCAGGCTGCTGGAAAACATCCCGGCGCCGCACCATGCCATCATCGCCAACCGCATCGCCCTCTACCGCAACAGCGACATCCTGCGCGACATCGCCGGCAATACGCCGATGCAGCAGCTGTTCGTCGAGCTGGAGAACTTTGCGGGGTCGGAGCTGGACGCCGAATATCCGTGACGGTAGGGTGGGCTCTCCGAGCCCACGGCCATTGTATGGACATGGTCGGCGCGGTTTGCGGCTAACATAAGAGCATGTCTCACACGCCCATCACCGCCGGCAGCCCCGAGTTCAAGCGCATCAACCGCGCCATGGTCTTCGGCGGTTTCTCCACCTTCGCCCTCCTGTATTGCGTGCAGCCGCTGATGCCGCTGCTGGCCCACGATTTCCAGCTGACCCCTGCGCAGAGCAGCCTGGCCCTGTCCGTGGCCACCGGCACGCTCGCCGTGTCGCTGCTGGCCTCCAGCGTGCTGTCCGAGCGCTACGGCCGCAAGCCGCTGATGGCGGGCTCCATGTTCTGCGGCGGCGTGCTGACCCTGCTCGCCGCCTTCGCGCAAGGCTACGGCCAGCTGCTCCTGCTGCGCGCGCTGCTCGGCCTGCTGCTGGGCGGGATGCCGGCGCTGGCCATGGCCTACCTGAGCGAAGAGATCGCCGGCCCCTCGCTGGGCCATTCGATGGGCCTGTACATCGGCGGCAGCGCCTTCGGCGGCATGACCGGGCGGGTGCTGGCTTCCGTGATCAGCGACTTCTACGACTGGCGCATCGCCGTCGGCGCGATGGGCGTGGCCGGGCTGTACGCGGCCTGGGAATTCAACCGCAGCCTGCCTGCTTCCCGCAATTTCAGGGGTGGGCAGGGCAGCTGGCGCGCGCTGTTCACCGGCACCGCGAAACACGTGCGCGATGCCGGGCTGCCCTGGCTGTTCTCGCTGTCCTTCCTGCTGATGGGCGTTTTTGTGAGCATGTACAACTACATCGGCTACCGCCTGCTGGCACCGCCTTTCGGCCTGCGCCAGAGCGCGGTCGGGGCGCTGTCGATCCTGTACCTGCTCGGCATCTTCAGCTCGGTCTGGGCCGGCAAGCTGGCCGACCGCCTGGGCCGCCGCAACGTGCTCTGGATGGTGATGCTGGTGATGCTGGGCGGCCTGCTGCTCACGCTGTCGAACATGGTGCTGCTGATCGTGGCCGGCATGGGCCTGTTCACCTTCGGCTTCTTCGCCTCGCACTCGGTGTGTTCGAGCTGGGTCGGCCGGCGCGCGCGGCCGCCGCAGGCGCTGGCTTCGGCCCTGTACCTGTTCTTCTACTACCTCGGGTCGAGCGTGGTGGGTTGGGTGTCCGGCATCGTCTGGGCGCATGCGGGCTGGCCGGGCGTGGTGAGCATGCTGGGGGCGGTGCTGCTGGCGGCGATGGCGGTGGCGCTGCGGCTGCGCGGGCTGGCGCCGCTGGAGCCGGCGGCGCCTGAGGGCGCCTAGAAATTGCCTGCGGTAGAGTAGTTCGCGTCCGTACCGTCTGTGTACACCCCCATGCGGGTGCGCCCCGAGAAGCGGTTTTTGGTGACGACGGTACGGCTGCCGTACACGTACACCAGTGCGACATGGGCCTGGAATGAACTCGGCGTGGTGCCGCCGCTGCGCCGGTTCATGACGGAGAAGCTGCAATTGGAATCCATCAGGTTGAGACTGATCGTGTGCCCCCCTGTATCGGGCCACCTGGCCGGATCGCCGCCGCCGTAGACCTGGATACCGTTTCCCTCATTGTTCGAGACCACGTTGCCGTAAATGGTGCACTTGCTGGTGCCGTCATCCACGCCGATGCCGACACCTTCCGACCCATTGTCCAGCGGGCCGCCATAGTTGCGGTTGAGGCGGCAGGTGTTGTAGCGGATCGTATGCCCCGAGACGGCACCCGCGCCCGCCGCCGAGGACAGTTCGATGCCCCGTCCGTACCAGCTTGGCGCAAAATTCCCGCCATTCGCATTGCAGATGTTGCCCTCGATAATGTACGACCTGGCAGCGCCGCTGATATGGATGCCGAAGTTCATATTGTTGCTGCAGTTATTGTTGCCCACGTAGTTGCGGTCACCGCTGTTGATGAAGATACCGACCAGCATGCCGGTCACGGTATTCCTGTCCAGCGTGGCAGCGCTGCCCTGGACCAGGTAGATCCCCATTGCCTTGCGGTTCGGGTTGTAATCGACACCCGGTCCCGGCGACACGCGGTTTCCGCGAATCACGAGATGCGTGAGAAAGGCGGCGCTGTTGTAGGTTTCACAGCGAATGCCATGTGAAGCCGACGTACCACCCCCACGATGGTAGACGGTGTTATTGAGCAGGCGAATGTCGTCGACTGTCGTGTTGGCGGCAACCAGGATTCCCTGATTGCCATAGGTGGGTCCGTTGCTGATGACGTCGAGTACGCAGCCGGAAACGGTGACGTGGTTTTTCGAGAACATGTAAACGCCGGAGCAGTTCGACGTCACGTTGTTGTTTTCGAACACGCAATTATTGCCCAGCCAAATGATCGCCGTATCGCTTCCTTCCGGTAGCGCGCGATTCCGGATGTCCAGATTGCGGTAGGTGACGAAATCGCGCGCTTGCCCTGCCACCGCGATCGAAGCGCCATTGGCCGGCGTCACGGGCGCCCCGGGCAAGACGATGATGGGTTTGGGTTTCGAGGTATCGTCGCCGCCGTCCGGTTTGTAATACGCACCGATGACGATGGGTTGGGACTGGGTGCCGCTTACTGCTACCTGAAGAGGGCCCGAATAGGTCGTGCCGCGCTTCTGCAGGTAGGTATGGCCGGGCATCCAGGAGACGCTGGTCCACGAGCGAAAAGGGTTGGCGAGCGTGCCGTCGCCCGGGCCGGCGACAGTCGGATCGATGTAATGCACAGCGAGCCCGCTTCCAGCCTGGGCCATTGTAAACCCTGGAAACGCTGTCTCCGCACAGGCTGCAACGCTCACACCGGAGGCAATCCGTAGAAAGTCTCTTCTTTTGGGCATGGCTATTCCTCCAATCGAAATCTGGATGCACATAAAAACGGTGAATGGATTTCGCGAAGGTTCAGGCCGCTTAAACGATGTTACGCCTGGCGGTCACAATCGTGCAACGACTGTTTGTGAAAATAGATCCGTTTATGACTGGCAACTTCTGTAACTGGTGCCGCCGTCGCTGGTCCGTCAAGGGCCGGGAAACACTACATAGACAAGAAGGTCTACTTCATCTAAGCTTGCATTTCCTTTAACGTGAAAGCAGGGGAAGTGGAATGTCCGATACGCTGCTGTCTGCGCAGTTCCAGTTCTGGCTCAGGCATGCCTTTGCCAGCGTCTGGACGAATGCCCTGATCTACCTGACCGTCGCCGTCCTGTTCACGGTCATCTGGCTGTGGTGGCGTGCCGGACCCGCGCGCCGCGCGCCCTTGCAGCCGCGCCCCGTGCCGGCGCGGCAGATCGTGCGCGAAGTGCTCGCCAGCCTGGGGCCGGTACTGGTATTCGGGCTGTTCGTGCCGGTCCTCTTCCTTTTCGGCCTGGGCAAATACACGCAGTTCTACCGGCATATCGGCGAGCGTGGATGGCCGTACTTCTTCTTCAGCATCGTCCTGTTGCTGCTGGTCCAGGACACCTGGTTCTACTGGACCCACCGCCTGATGCATCATCGCCGGCTGTTTCGCTGGTTCCACCTGCAGCATCACCGTTCGGTCAATCCGAATCCGTGGAGCACTTATTCGATGAGCCTGCTCGAGGCGCTGGTGCTCAGCGGCGTGAATCTCATCGTGCTGTTCGTCATCCCGACGACCGGCGCGGCGCTCCTCATCGTCGGCTGGCTGAACATCATCTACGGGGTCTACGGGCACCTGGGCTACGAGTTGTATCCTGCCTCGATGGGCAGCCACTGGCTGGGACGGTGGATCAACACGGCGACCGCGCATAACGCCCACCACGCCAAAGGGCGCTACAACTACGGCTACTACTTCCTGATCTGGGACCGCTTGTGCGGCACGGTGGAGCCGCGGCCCCTCCCTGACGGATCAGCGTTACCGGTGCCTCGACGGTCTTTTCGACACGCTCCTGAGCAAGCGCAGTAGCATCGCGACGTCCACCGGTTTGGTAAGGTGGTGGTTGAAACCCGCAGCAACCGAGCGTTCACGGTCCGAATGCTGGCCGTAGCCGGTCAGGGCGATCAGTGTCGCGTGCGTCGTGTGCGGCATTGCACGCACGCGCTGCGCCAACTCGTAACCGTCGATGTCGGGCAGGCCAATATCGAGCAGGAGGACGTCCGGCGCAGTCTCCGCTGCCAGCGCCAGCGCGCTATGCCCTCCGTAGGCCACACGCAGCTGGTGTCCCATCGTGCCGAGGTACATTGACAGCGTGTCGGCCGCATCCGCATTGTCGTCGACGATAAGGATGTCGAGTGCCGGGGTGTCAGCCGTATCGCCTTGCCGGGGCAATGCCGGCGTGGGTGCGACTTCGTGCGCCCGGGGCAGCCGGATAGTGAATTCGCTGCCGGCGCCTTTTCCCGCGCTGGCCGCACTGATGCTGCCTCCATGCCGCTCGACCAGGCTCTTGACCAGTGCCAGTCCAACCCCAAGACCGCCTTGGGCTCGATCCGATGAGCGGTCGCCCTGGACGAACAAATCGAACACATGGGGCAGCAGCGCAGCGTCGATACCGATCCCGTTGTCGCGCACGAGGACCTGGACCGTGCTTGCATCCTGCGTGAGTTCGAGCTCGATGACGCCCCCCTGCGGCGTGTATTTGGTTGCGTTGTTGAGCAGATTCGTAACGATCTGGACCAGGCGGGTGCTGTCGCCGCACACCTGCGCGGCTTGCGCCGGCAGCGCAAGCGACAGATGGTGGCGGCGCGCGTCAACCAGGGGCCGGGCCTGTTCGACCGCATCCCGCACGATCGCTCCCATGTCGAGCAGTTCCTGCGTCAGCACCACACGGCCGCGCGTAACGCGCGAGACATCGAGCAGGTCGTCGAGCAGGCTCGTCATGTGACGAATCTGGCGGTCGATGATCTCGCAGGTCTGCTTCACGCGCTCAGGCGTTGTTTGCCCAAGCCTCAGGATCTTGGCCGCCATGCCGATCGGCGCCAGTGGATTGCGTAGTTCATGCGCCAGCATCGCCAGGAACTCGTCCTTCCGTCGATCGGCGTCGCGCAGCTTGGCCTCGGCCTCGCGCCGCGACACCAGTTCGGTTTCGACGCGCTGGTAGGCCGCCTGCAGTTCACGCCGGCTGACGTCGAGAGCGGCATTCAGTTCGCTGGCGCGCCGGTGGCTTTCGCGCGCGGCAGCGGCAAGTCCTGCCGCGGCCAGTTCGGCCAGTTCGCCGGCCAGCTTGGCGCCAAGCAGGGGCAACAGGGCGGTGATCGGAGCGCGAGCCGGCGCGGCAGGTTCCGCCCCGAGGAAAACGACGATGACCTTGCCTTCAGAATCGCTCTGCCCCCATACCGGTATGTCTGCCTCGGATTCGGCCGAGGGAAGGGCCGCCTCCGCGCTGCCGGCTTCCGCACACCGGCGCAGGAAGTCCTGCCAACGCCCGCCGGCGCGCAGTGTCTGGGGCAATCCAGGCGCGGGCAAAAATATCCCGACCTCTGCGTCCTTTCCGAACAGGAGCACCTGGGCGACGCCGGCGTAGCGTGCGAGTCTGGTGGCCGCGACCAGCCTGGCATCGGGCTTCTGCAGCTCGATGAAGATGGACACGAGTTCAAACGGGATCATGGCATGCTCAAAGCGGGATGGCACACACGACGGCGGTACAATTGTGAAATCCGCTGAATTGCCCGGTGCTCCGTGCAATCTGACCATACGTGTTACAGCCTGCGAAATTTTCCGACCCGAGCGCTTGACCAACGGCTTCCAGTTCGTGGCCGAATTCCCGTCCGAGCCGCAGCCGGGTGGCGGCGCAGTCAAACAGCAGTGCGCCAGCGTGCTCGCCGCCCTCCAGGCCCGCGAGCGCCGCTTGCGCTGCCTGGCGCGCGGCTTCGCAAGCAGAGGCCGCGTCGGCGACCATGATGCGCACCGTGGCCCCGACCGGCACCTCGGCGGCACAGGAAATCGAGCCGTCGTCGTCGAGCGTGAGCGGCACGCGCAGCTTGTAACCGTCGCCGGTTTCAATGCCAATCACGTTATGGAGGAAAAACGGAAGTGCATCGGCGCGGTTGAACACCTGCCCGGTGGCCTGGGCATGCTCTTCGAAGACTTCGACCGCAGGCGTGGCGTTCAGGCTGACCAGGCGCTTGCCCTGCGCTTCGGTGACGCGCAGCGCGGGGCCGGTTGGCTGCCAGCCATGGCGAACCCCAAGGCCGATGGGCTTCTTCGACAGCATTTCAAGGACCACGATCGCATCGGTATGTGCTTCGGTCCCCATGAAAACATGCGTTTGATTGAACCTGGCATCATCGGCGGCCCCGCCGCCGAACAGCTGGTAGGTGCCGCCGGTAAGGACCATCATCTCGTGGATGATCTCGTCGACATAGCCAGCCAGCGCATCGGTCAATACCAGCGCACTTCGATAAGGGAAGTCGGGATGCTCGCTGCCGCTAAACACGGGCATGACCTGATCAAGTGCGCCGTTGAAATTCCGGCGCAGTCCCCTGCCGAGCCCGGCCCGGAACAGGATGTCGTCTGAGCGAATTGCCATGACGGATACCGAGGCGTTTCCTGTGGCGCAACCAGAAAACTCTCCTGCCGACGAGCAGCCGACAATCAGACGCGGCTGACACACGGCCTCGAGGGCAGCCAACAAGGGCTGGTAATCGAGTTCGGGAGACGCGAAAACGATCAGCGCATCAGGGCGACTGCCGTTCAGCTTTACAGATGTCGAATCGGCAAGTGCGCGGCTTGCCGCTTCTGGCTCGCGCAGAAAAGTGTGGCTGACTGCCACCAGGGTATTTGCCATGGACGACCTATAAGACAGGTAGATGCTGGGAGGGATGACAGAAGGGCCTTGAAACAACACGCTCAAACCCGGCCCATCAAGCACGATAATGCATTTGAGAAAATGCTTCAAACAAATTCCGTGCGGCAATAAATCGAGGACCGACAGAAATAAACATTGTTGCTACGCATTTGTCGGAGGGCCGCTTCGGTTGATAGCGAATTGTCGCTCACCCTGCGGAACTTACAGGGTGTGGCGGACTTTATTGTTCATCCACATTCGGGCGGAGGTCCTACAGGCAGGCAACCGTCATTCCTATTCACGGCTCCACGCTTCGGTCTACCATCGTTCGCATCGATCACACCTGTGAAGGAGCTCCCATGACCGAGAATCGCGACAATGAAAAGCAGCCGCACGGCGTCACCGGCGACACTGTCCAGCAAGCCGCCGACGTGTCCCGGCCCACGACCAGCGCCGGCCACGCCATCGACAACAGCAAGGTGCCGCAGGCTCCGCTCGATCCGAAAACCTGGGGTGCGGGCGAGAACGCGACTGCCGAAGACAGGGCAGGGATCGCCAACCGGACCGGGCATCAGGATCGCGCATGAATTCGATAAATATCCCTTTAAAAACAGCGGATTATTATCGTTGAGTGCTCAAATCCGGTAAATTTCGCCAGCTCAGCCGTCCCGTTCGTGCGCCATGGCCCCGTCAACGGGACTACCATGACTCTCCTTTCTTCAACAACTGCAAGGAGCACGTCATGTTGCAAGCAAACGAAATCCAGCAGCGTTTTACCCACATCCAGCAGACGATCCAGGAAGCCGAGCAGGCCTGCAGCCAGGGCGACGCGCCGGACGACCTGAAGAACTGCATCGAGAAGATGGCCCGCGAATCCCAGCAGGCTTCGCAGGTGATGCAGTCGCAGGACCAGCAGCGCATGGTCGAGTGCGTCGACAATCTCGAATCAATGGGCGATGAAGCCAAGCGCCTGAGCCGTTCGGCAGCGACGATGTCGCCGCAGCTGGAGACGGCGGTCACGAAAGTGCACGCCGAGCTCTCGCAACTGAAGCACCAGCTACACTAAGGACCTCGCAAACCTACTGCGCGTTGCAGTGACAGTCTGCGATGCTCGCCGTACTCAAGTACGGCTGCGCTTCTCGACCGCCACTGCGGCCGCTCGCTACGGTTTTCGAGGCCCTTATTAAAGAACCTTTTTCTCGCGCAGGGCGGCAATCTCCTCACCGCTCTTGCCGAGGACTTCGGCCAGCACCTCCTCGGTATGCTGGCCGAGCAACGGCGGCGCCTTGTCACTGGTGGCAGGCGTCGCCGACATCCGCATCGGGCTGCGCACCAGCTTGACTTCACCAGCGGTCGGATGGGGCAGGGCGATCTCGATGCCGCGCGCCCGCACCTGTTCGTTGGCGAAGACCTCGTCCAGGTTGTTGATCGGGCCGCAGGGCACGCCCACTTCTTCCAGCATCGCGATCCACTCGTCGCGTTTGCGTTCCTTCACCATCCCGGCCAGCAGCGGCACCAGCACGTCGCGGTGCTTCACGCGCAGCGGATTGGTAGCGAAGCGTTCGTCTTCGGCCAATTCCGGGCGGCCACCGGCTTCCACGAACTTGCGGTACTGGCCGTCGTTGCCGGCGGCGACGATGATGTGGCCGTCCGCGCAGGCAAAGGTCTGGTAGGGCACGATGTTGGCGTGGGCATTGCCCCAGCGCGCGGGGCGCTTGCCGCTGTTCAGGTAGTTGCTGCCGACGTTGGCCAGCATCGCCACCTGGGTGTCGAGCAGGGACATGTCGATGTACTGGCCTTCGCCGCTACGGTCGCGGTGGGTCAGCGCGGCCAGCACGGCGACGGTCGCGTACATGCCGGTCATCAGGTCGGTCAGGGCCACGCCCACTTTCTGCGGGCCGCCGCCGGGCAGTTCGTCGCGCTCGCCCGTCACCGACATCAGCCCGCCCATGCCCTGGATCAGGAAGTCGTAGCCGGCGCGGTGCGCGTAGGGGCCGTCCTGGCCGAAGCCGGTGATCGAGCAGTAGACGAGGTCGGGTTTGATTGCCTTCAGCGATTCGTAGTCGAGGCCATAGCGCTTGAGCTGGCCGACCTTGAAGTTCTCCAGCACGACGTCGCAGTGTTTCGTCAATTCGCGCAGCAGGGCCTGGCCGTCCGGGCTGGCGATATCGACCGTCACCGAACGCTTGCCGCGGTTCGCCGACAGGTAGTAGGCGGCTTCGCCGGTGGGCTTGCCTTCGGCATCGGGGGCATAGGGCGGACCCCAGGCGCGGGTATCGTCGCCGCTGTCCGGGCGCTCGATCTTGATCACGTCGGCGCCGAGGTCGGCCAGGTTCTGCGAGCACCAGGGGCCGGCCAGCACGCGCGAGAGGTCGAGTACGCGGATGTGGCTTAATGCACCGCTCATGGCTTTCGTCTCAGTTACCATCTTGTCCCCATGGATGAGTGATTGGTTGGCCGCGATTATATCGGGCTTACTGGGCGCCGCCGCTGGCCGCCGTCAGCGCCTGCGCGAACTGGTCGCGCTCGCGGTCGACGATGCCGTCGACCATGCGTTCGTCCAGTCCCATCGCTTCCAGCACGAAGGCAGACAGCTGCAGGCTGGCCTCCAGCGTCTCCGGCACCACCACGCTGGCGCCGGCCAGTTTTAGGGCACGCGCGTGCTTCTCGTCGCGCGAGCGCGCGAACAGGCGCACATCCGGGAACTCGCGGCGGATGCCGCGCACCGCCTGCAGCGCCGATGCCGGATGGTCCATGGTCAGCACGATGGCGGGCGCATCAATGGCATGCACGCGGCGCAGCAGCTCCGGACGCGAGGCGTTGCCGAAGTAGACCGGCACCCCTTCCGCATGCAGCTTCGACACCAGCCTGGCATCGTTCTCGAAGGCGACGTAGGGAATGCCCTGGCTGCTCAGCAGCTTGGCCAGCTGCTGGCCGACGCGGCCGAAGCCGGCGATGACCACGCGGCCGCGCGCATCTTCCAGCTCGGCCTGGGCCTGCTGCGTCTCCTGTTCGCGCGCGGCGCTGTCGGCGCGCTCGCCGATGGCGCGGCCGATCCGCGCCAGCAGCGGCGTCAGGAACAGCGACAGGCCGACCGCCAGCATCACGCGTCCGCCCAGGCCCGGGTCCAGCAGTTTTGAAGTGACCGCATAGCCGATCACGATGAAGGCGAATTCGCCGCCCTGGCCCAGCAGCAGGGCGCCTTCGACCGCGCGGCCCCAGGGCAGGCCGCCGATGCGCATGACCGGCGCGATGACGAGCGCCTTCAGCAGGACCAGCCCGGCGACGGCGCAGGCCAGCCACAGCGGCGCGTGCACGATCTGCAGCGGGTCCATGCCCATCCCGACCGTCATGAAGAACAGGCCCATGAGCAGGCCCTTGAAGGGCTCGACCATCAGCTCGACCTCGTGCTTGAACTCGGTCTCGGCCAGCAGCAGGCCGGCGATCAGGGCGCCCAGCGCCATCGACAGGCCGGCCATCTGCGACAGGCTGGCAATGCCGAAGGTGCTCAACAGGATCAGCGCCATGAACACGTCCGGCTGGCGGTGGCGGGCGAAGGCGCGGAACAGCGGGTGGATGACGCGCCCGCCGACCAGGTAGATCAGGGCGATCGCCAGTGCGGCCTTGGCCATCGCCAGCAGGGCGATCACGGTCACGCTGTCGTTGCCGCCGCTGCCGCTGCCTCCCAGCGCGCCGATCAGGATCAGGATCGGCACCACCGCCAGGTCCTGCAGCATCAGCACCGCGAACGCGGCCTGGCCCAGGGGCGTGCCGGTGGTCTGGCGCTCGCTCAGCAGCTGCATCACCACCGCGGTGGACGACAGCGACAGCACAAGGCCCAGCACCAATGACGCTTCCATCGTCTGCCCCAGCAGCATCCAGACCGCGCCGCCCAGCAGCAGGGCGCACAGCAACACCTGCGCCGAACCGGCGCCGAACACCCAGCGCCGCATGGCCCACAGACGCGCCGCCGACAGCTCGAGCCCGATCATGAACATCAGGAACAGCACCCCGAGTTCGGCGAGCATGGCGACGTCTTCGTTGTTCGGGAAGGTGAGCCAGGCCAGCACCGGCACGTCCTGCGCCATGCGGCCCAGGCCGAACGGACCGAACAGCGTGCCGGCAGCGAGGAAACCCAGCACCTGGTTGATGCGCAGGCGTTGCAGGGTCGGGATCAGGATGCCGGCGAGGCTGAGGAACAGCAGGATTTCGCGCAGGAAGGGGAAGGCGTGTTGCTCTTGCACGGATCAGGGCCTTTCATGAAAGACAATCCGGGCCATTGTATATCGCACGCTGGAGGGTAGGCGGCGCCCGGCGTCGCCGGGCGCCGGCTCCCTGTTTAATAGCTGACGCTCAGCGCCATGTTGAAAGGCACCACGCCCGGGCAGGGCTGGCCGCCGCATTGTGCGGGCTTGTACTTGAGCAGGCCAGCGGCGGTGCCGATCGCACGCTTGATGTCGGGAGAGAAGCTGCCAATCGTGGTGACGGTGCTGACCTTGCCATCCGCACCCACCGCCACATAGACGAGGACGTCGTCATGCAGGTTCATGCGGCCCGCCAGCGTTGCCAGCGCAGTGTACAGCTCCTGCGGGCCCTTCAGCGGATAAGGCGGATCGTCACCGACGTCCAGCGCCGGGTAGTAGGAGCGCACGAAACGCTGCTGCTCCGGCGTCAGCTTGTCGAAGCCGCGGTCCATCGGCAAGGGTGACTGCGCCACCTTGTTGGGGATATGGGAGCCGGTCGGCGCATTGCTGGACGACAGGGAGTAAGTGGCCGCGGCGGTGGCTTTGGTCGGGAGGTCGAGTTGCACGTCCACCCTGCGCCCGTTTTCGAAGCGTACTTCGGCACGGCGGCCGCTGCCGGCAAAAGTCATGGTGCCCTTGCCGTGGCGCCGGCCATTCTTCCATTCGCCCTCGTAGACGCCGCCGAGCATGTAGGTCATCTTGCCGATGCCGTCGGGCTGCCCGTCCTTCCATTCTCCCTGGTAACGGTTGCCATCCGAGAACACGCCGTCGGCAAGGCCTGTGCGCTTGCCCATGTGGACTTCGCCTTCGTACTGCATGCCGTCGGCATCCTTGAAATAGCCCTTGCCGTCGGGGACGCCATCGGTGACCGTGCCGATGTAGGTGCCGCCGTTGGGCAGTTTGAGCTGGACCTCGCCGGGCGCCAGCGCCTGTGCAAAGGTGGAGGAGGAACAGCCCAGGGCAAGGCCGAGGGCGAGGAGGAGGGCTGCAGGCTTCAAGGGCGGACGCTCACTGGATTCAGGAGTGTTGATTCTCAGCCAACTTGTGACTGGGAGTCAACAATAATGACCCAGTGTGGCGGCGCCGCGTCGATGTAGCCTGCAGCGGTCGTTCAGAGACGCGCCTGGAAGGCCTCCGGCGGCGTCTCCTCCATCTGGCGCTGCTCGCCGGCCAGCGGCTGGCGCGTTTCCATGGACTTGATTAGTTCCTCCATCTCAGGATCGGCCTGGTTCCGCAGCTCGAGATAGCGGGCCAGGGCGTTGTCCAGGGACGGCAGCAGGATGCCGCGTTCGCTGGTCATCGCCGTATAGGCCGGACGGGACGCGGTGAAACCGCATTCGGCGGCTGGCTTCGCTTCCAGGCGGCTGGCATCGATACCGGCCGCTTCGGCTGCCTTGCGCGCCAGTTCCGCCCAGGTCACGCCGCCGGCGTTGGCCAGGTGCCAGATGCCGGCTTCGCCGTCGATGGCGAGGTCCAGGCAGGCATGCACCAGGTCCGGCACATAGGTCGGCGAGACCGTCATGTCGCTCGCCGCCGTGAAGCTGTCGCCGCGCTCCAGCGCCTGCAGGGCCAGCGTCACGAAGTTGTGCTTGTCCCACGGGCCGAAGAAGGCGGAGGTGCGCACCACCAGCGCGCCCGGATGCTTGTCCAGCACGCGCTGCTCGGCTTCCGCCTTGCTGCTGCCGTAGACATTCAGCGGCGCCACCGCGCTGCCTTCCACATACGGCGTATCCGCCTGGCCGTCGAACACCAGGTCGCTCGAGAAGGTGGTCAGGTGGATGCCGTGGCGGGCGCAGGCGGCGGCCAGGATGGCCGGGCCGATCGCGTTCTCGCGCATGCAGCGTTCGACCTCGTTTTCCGCATCGTCCACGCGCACGTAGCCGGCGGTGTTGATGACGGCCCAGGGCTGGTGCTCGGCCAGCGCGCGCTCGACCGAGTCGGCATCGGTGATGTCCATGTCATGGCGCGAGAGCAGGCGGAAGGCCAGGTTGCGCTTGCGGCAGAGATGGGCGAAGGCGCGGCCCAGGGTGCCGCTGGCGCCGGTGATCAGGATCGGGCGGCTGCTTGTTCCGACCAGGGTGTGGCCGTCGGCGGTGATCGAGGTGAGGGCGGCCGGGGTCGCCACCGGCGGGCACAGGAAGCGGCCCGGACGGCGCCACCAGCCCTGGCCGCGCAGCACCGGGTGCGACAGCGGGCTGCCGCTGGACAGCTCGCGCATCATGCGCGCCAGCGCGGTCGGGCGCGGCTCGGGCGAGCGCACGTCGAAGGGGCCGGGTTCGTAGTAGCCGCGGTTCTGGGTGACCAGGCTGTTCCAGTCGAAGGAGCCGAGCAGCGACCACACGGTCACGGCGCGCAGGTCGACGCCGTTGTTGCGCGATTCCTTGGCCGCTTCCCAGATCTCCAGCAGCCAGCGCAACTGGTCTTCGCGGTTGGCGTCGATGTGGGCTTCGGTGATGGCCAGGGGGATGCGGTAGCGGTCCCACACTTCCGACAGCAGCGGCGCGATGCCGGCGGTCGGCGTCGCCAGCGCGCGCGAGGCTTCGATGTCGGCGCAGGGAATGCCGTCGGCCACGCCGCGGTGGTGCTGCGGATAGCGCTCCGGACGGTGGTCGAGCCAGCGCTCGCTGGTGACGTAGTAATTGACGCCGATGAGGTCGGGTGGGCAGGGATTGTCGCGGAACCACAGGAATTCCGATTCGGGGATGCCGGTTCCGGTCAGGTAGCCCCACAGCGCGTGCTCGGGGCCGATCATGCCGCACAGCAGGTCCCAGGCCAGCCAGCGGCGGTCGTTGTAGAACTCGGCCACCTTGGCCAGTTCCGGCGTGCTGTAGGTCTTGCCGAGGTCGTCCGTCTGCACCAGCTTGGCGTTCGGGTTGACGGCGCGGATCGCGCGCATGGACAGCACCACGGCGCGGCACTGGATCAGCAGGGCCTGGATGAAGGTACGGTCGTCGCGGCCATGCGGGTACCAGACGCCGTACAGGCCGGCGAAGCGGGCGGTGGTGCAGGGTTCGTTGACCGGGGTGTAGTACTCGAGCCAGGGATAGCGGCTTGCTACCGCGCCGGCGTATTCCGCCAGCTGTTCGGCGAAGGCCGGATCGACCAGGCTGGTGTGGCGCGGACCGCTGCCATGGTGGCACAGGCCGGCGATCGGCGTAACGCCGGCTTCGCGCAGCGCGCTTAGGCGTTCGTCGGGCCAGGACCAGTCGGCCTTGGCGATGCCATCCGGGGCGGTGCGCTCCCAGATGATCGGATAGCGGATCGCGCGGATGCCGAGCGAAGCGAAGCGTTCGATGTCGGCCGGGCGGGTCGCGTGGCCGTTGCGGTCGAGCTGGTGGAAATAGTCATCGCGGACGCGATTGACGGTGCATTCGAGGCCGCCCCAGAGTTGAAGCGGGTGGGTGTCGTGGCTGTTCGTGCTCTTCGTGGAATCCATAAATCACCAATTTAATTAATTTTATAGCAACAAAAAAGTCATGGCGGTCCCTGCCAGTCCATATGTCGGAGACCACTGGCGCGCGTTCGCGGTTGACAGCGATGCGGCAACCTGCAACCATGCCATCCATGAATTTTTCGAATACACATTCCATCCTCGTTTCCTGGTGGCGCCGCTAGCAGCGCGCGGCCGGAGAGTTGAATGTGAATCACTAAACGCCGCCCCGATTCAAGGTGGCGTTTTCATTGGCGCGGCAGGATCGGGGCAAGCATAAAAAGGAAGCCCGATGAGCCTGCAAACTACGAACACTACCGCACCTGTCATCCTGACCGGCGACCGTCCTACGGGGCCGCTGCACCTCGGCCACTACGTCGGCAGCCTGCGCAATCGCGTCACTTACCAGGATCAATATCGCCAATTCATCATGCTCGCGGACGCCCAGGCGCTCACGGACAACATGGATGACATAGGTAAGGTACACCGGAACGTCATCGAGGTGGCGCTCGATTACCTTGCCGTAGGGATCGACCCGGCCAAGTCGACCATCCTGATCCAGTCGCAGATTCCGGAACTTGCCGAGTTGACCTTTTATTACCTCAACCTGGTGACCGTCGCGCGCCTGGAACGCAACCCGACCGTCAAGGCGGAGATCGTCCAGCGCGGCTTCGAGCGCGACATCCCGGCCGGCTTCCTGACCTACCCGGCCAGCCAGGCCGCCGACATCACCGCCTTCAAGGCCGGCATCGTGCCGGTCGGCGAAGACCAGATCCCGATGATCGAGCAGTGCAACGAGATCGTGCGCAAGTTCAACCGCACCTACGGCGGCGACAGGGACATCCTGGTCGAGTGCAAGGCGATCGTGCCGGAAGTGGGCCGCCTGCCGGGCATCGACGGCCGCGCCAAGATGAGCAAGTCGCTGGGCAACACCATCAACCTGGGCGCCAGCGCCGACGAGATCCGCGCCGCCGTCAAGCAGGTCTACACCGACCCGCTGCACCTGAAGGTGTCCGATCCGGGCCACCTGGAAGGCAATGTCGCTTTCATCTACCTCGACGCCTTCGATACCGACAAGGAAGGCCTGGCCGAGATGAAGGCCCATTACACCCGCGGCGGTCTCGGCGATTCCGTCGTGAAGAAGCGCCTGGAAGGCATCCTGCAGGAGATGCTGGCCCCGATCCGCGCCCGCCGCGAGGAACTGGCCAAGGACAAGGGCCAGGTCATGCAGATCCTGAAGGACGGTACGTTCAAGGCGCGTGAAGTGGCGGCGCAGACCATGGACGAGGTGCGCAAGGCACTGGGTCTGTCCTACTTCTGATGTCGAAGGCATTTGACGTGATCCGATTCGGCACGAAGCTGTGCAGGCTGTTCGTCTGCGGCGTCATGATCGGCGCCGTCTCGCCGGTCATGGCCGCGCCGGACCAGGCCGCGGACAAAGATGCAGAGAGGGTGGCAGGCTTGCACGGCGAGCTGGCACGCTCGTTCCGCCTGGCGGCGCAGCTGCCGCTCGACGCGGAACTGCGGTACGAGGCGGACAGCATCGCCAGCGCCCACCTCGCCCGGATCAGGCAGCTGCTGCCGGCCTGGTTTGCCGAGGAAAGGCGCCTGCAGGCCGGCGAAGGCGTGAAGACCAGCGACAACACGGTCTATATGGCGGTCTGGGCCCGCGTGCTGAACGAGCTGGCGCTCTGGCAGCTGGAACCCGGCGATGCCGCCTATGAAAAGGCCACGCTCGAGGCTGTGAAGAATTCCCGGCTGACCTGCGAGATCGCGGACGACCCGCGCTTCCACGATTTCGCCGGCCGGATCCTGCGCATCCAGGCCATGCCGCCTGCGCAGCGCAAGACCGCCCTGGACAACGAGCGGCGCCTGCTGGAGCATTGGGCAACGCCGCGGCCGGCGCTCAAGCCATGGCCGGATCCGCTGCCCCAGGATGCCGCCATGGCCGCCATCGGGAAAATCCGCGATGGCGGCGACCGGCCCGCACCGGCGCTGATACCGGCCCTGGCTTACGCGCTGCTGGGCGAACGCGGAACATATGCCGAGCAGCCCTGGCAAAGCAAGTGCAATCTCCAGCGCTGGTGGCTGGGGGTCAGCCTGGCCCAGGGCGCAAGTCCGGAAGCGGCGCTCAACGCCTTCCGCTACGCTACCCTGATCGGGGCCGCGGAGCGCTTCGGCCAGGCGCCCGACAGCGAAACCGAAGCCGCACCGAAAGGCGCGGCAACGCCCAGCTATCCGGAATTTGCAAGGCACTTCGACGTCTCGGGCTCGACGCGGGTCAGCCGCCGCTTCGACGATGCCGGCAAGCCGGTCGCGGCCAGCGTGATCAAGCGGAAGATCGCAGTGCGCGGCATCCGCGGCGTGCGCCCGGTCGCTTTCGAAACCACGTTCGACGACCTGGCGGTGCACTATGCGCTGCAAGGCGGCGATGGCGGCCGTCCCGGCGCGCCCCTGGCGCCGACCTTCGACATGGTCTGGGCGCTCGACGACCAGAAGGGAGGCAAGCAATGAGATCGCAGGCATTCATCACCCGCCCGGTCCGCCGCGCCGCGCTGGCGGCCATGCTGGGGCTGCCGGCGCCGGCCGGTACCGTGTACGCGGCCGGTCCGTCCGTGCCACCTGTACAGAAAGCCGCCCAGGACGCGTTCTGGACCGGCGACTTCGCGGAACTCGAGCGGCAGAACGCCGAATATCGCCGGCCGGGCCAGATCGGGGCCGACGGGCTGTCGAAGATCGACCAGTTCCGCACTGGGCTGGACAGTAACTTCAAATACAAGATGGAAAACGAGGAGGCCTATTTCAAGGAGCTCGACCTGCTGACGCTGCAGTGGGCGCAGGAGCACCCGGCGTCGGCCTTCGCGCACGCCCTGCATGCCAGGACACTGGTGGCGCACGCGTGGTCCTACCGCGGCAGCGGTTTTGTGCGCGAAGTTCCGCCACAAGCCTGGAAGGACTTCCATGCCTACCTGCGGCGCGCCGCCGACTACCTCAAGGCCCATGCCGATGTCGTCCTGACGGACAGCTATGCGCATGACGTCCTGCTGCAGGTCGGCACTGGCCTGGAGTGGAGCAGCGAGCAGATGCTGGCCGTCGCCAAGGACGGCCTGAAGCGTAATCCCGATGACACCGATCTCTATTTCGAGGTGTTGAACAGCATGCTGCCGAAGTGGGGCGGCACGCCGAAGGGCGTCGACGACTTCATCCGCTATGCCACCGAGCAGACCCGGGACCGCTTCGGCCAGGGCATGTACACGCGCCTGTACCTGAGCGCGGCCGATGGCCAGTTCCGACACACCCTGTTCGAGGACAGCCTTGCTGACTGGAACAAGATGAAGCAGGGCTTCGAGGACCTGTTGTCGCGCTTCCCCGACAATGCGGCCCGCCTCAACAGCTATGCCTACATGGCCTGTCTGGCGAAGGACAAGGAATCCTTCCTCAAGCAGATTGCCAGGGTAGGCAAGCAGGTCGACAGGTCCAAGTGGGGCACGAATCCCGAGCGCAGTCTGGAAAGCTGCCGGCGCTGGGCGGCCTCACCCTGAAGTTTCGTTGAACGCCCGCCCATCGACAGGAATGTCGAGTGTGAAGGTGGTGCCGGCCTGTGCCGAGCTGTCGAGCACGATGGTGCCGCCGTGGCGCTTGGCCACGTCCTGCACGAAGGGCAGGCCGATGCCCCAGCCGGTCTTGTCGGACTGCTCGCCGCGGTTCAGGTATTCGAAGATGTCCTTGCGGCGCTCGTCGGGGATCGGGTTGCCGCAGTTGTGGACCGACAGGATCAGGCGGCCGTGGGTCTGGGCGACGTCCAGTGTGATCAGCTTGCCGTCGCCGTACTTGGCCGCGTTCAGCGCCAGGTTTTCGAGGGCGCGTCGCAGGGCGCTCTCGTTCCACCAGCCGGTCACGGCTTCGCCGCTCACTTCGCAATGCGCCGGCGTGGTGTCGTTGACGTGCTCGGCAACCTTCCTGGCCAGCGCCAGCGCGTCCACCTGCGCCAGCGCCAGAGGCACGGCCTGCGCGTTGGTCTGGCTGAGGGCATCGAGCTGTTCCTGGAACATGCGCTCCAGGCGCAGGCCGTTGTCCAGGATCTTGCGGGCGATCTTCTCGCCCTTGCCGGGATTCGTGGCCAGCAGCAGTTCCGCGCCCGAGATGATCACCGACAACGGGCTGCGCATGTCGTGCGTGAGCGAGGCGGCAACGCGCTGGCGGAAGGCCCGCTGCAGGGCCGTGAACTCCTCGATGGCATCGCGGATCGCCTGGTCGAAGGACGAGCCGATGATGCGGCGCTCGGCGTCGGTGAACTGGATGCCGTTGCCCTGCGCGACATCGAGCAGGACGTCGCGCAGCAGCTGGTATTCGTAGACGATTTCGACCGCCTGGTAGTCCGTCGTGCGCGCGCGCTCGCTGCCGTGGCCGCTGGCGGCGCTCGAATCGCTGGCCGCGTTTTCCCGGTCGTAGCCGGGGCTGAGCGCTTCCGCGATGTTCCCGTAGAACAGCGGCAGGGTGTCCAGCAGCACGGGATGGCTGACCTCGTCCGCACCGGGAATCAGGCTGCGGACACGTTTTTCCCATTCGGCAAAAACGTCGTCGCGGATGGCCAGCAGCTTCCTGGACTGCTCGGACAGGTTTTTGGTGCTGGATTGTTGATTGGTCGAGAGCATCGGCATAAAAACGGGCCGCCATGCGTGGACGTAGCGGCCCCCGGTTTGCGTTGCTTAGTCCTGCAGGTCGGCCGGCACCTTGCCGCCATTCTGCGCCAGCTTGGTCATCACCTGCTTGTGCAGCCAGATGTTCATGCTGGCCGAATCGTTGGTGTCGCCGGTGTAGTGCAGCTCGGCGGCCAGTTCCTTGCGCGCCTGCAGGCTGCTGTCCAGGTTCAGCAGCTTCAGCAGGTCGACGATCGAGGTGCGCCAGTTCAGCTGCTGACCGGACTGCTTTTGCATGTTGGTCAGGACTTCTTCGACGTCTACCTGCTGGGCCAGGGTCGCGGCCGGGCCGGTGGCGGCCGTGGTCACGCCGGTGTTCTGCACCGACGGGGTCTGGCCCTGCGCACCGCCCTGCACCGGCGGTGGCGGCACGTTCTGCTGCCCGCCCGGGGCGGCTGCCGGGGCACCGCCGGACGGCGCCTGGTTGGTGGCCTGGGTGGCGGCCGGATGACGGCCAGGGAAGATCTTGTGGAAGATGTCGCCGAGAATACCCATAACGTTCTCCTTGTGTTTGTCGATGATTGTCGAGGTTTAGCGGCGCTGCATGCCCTGCGCCAGGTGGCCGAGCGCGATCGCCAGCGCGGCGCCGCCGAGCGTCTTGACCAGGGTCGGATGCTGGGCGTAGAAGTCGCCCATCTGGTCGACGATGCCCGGATTGTGCTGCTCGGCCTGGGCCGCGATCTGCGTCACCTGGTCGGGCGAGAGCTGGCTGGCCTGCTCCGGCGTGATCCGGTTCTGGCCGCCGCCCAGCAGGTTGCCGAGGATGCCGCCGGCGCCGCCGGACAGCAGGGCCGGGCCGACGCTGGCCAGCAGCTGGTTGAGCATGCCGGCGCGCTGGTCCGGATTGCTGTTGCCGAACATGTTGCCGACCATTTGCGGGAAGGGCGGCGTCTGGTCAGAGCGAAAGGCCTGGGTGACGCCACGCGCCATGTCTTCGCGCGGCAGGTTCTGCGATACCCGGTCGAAGTCGTTTTCCGCCTGTGCAGGGTTGGCATTGGCGCCACCGCCCAGGTATTGCTGCAGCATGTTGCCTAAATCAAAGCCCATGATCCACTCCTGTGTTGGGACAGTCGAAGGGGCAGGGTAGGCGCTCCGGCGGGATCGTTCCGTACGTTCATTAACGGACAGTGCGGACAGGTCGGACAGGCAGCCACTTTCGCCGTCGCGTTTCCTGTCTCATAATTTCGTAATTACAACAACAATGAGCACTGACGACGATGCGTTTCGCGACGACCCTGGCCGCCATCCTGACGGCGCTGGCCTGCCTTTCGACCGCCCAGGCGGCTTCTTCCTTGAACGGCGCGATGCAGCCTGGCGAGCACCAGGCCGTCGTCAACGACGTGCGCCTCTGGTACAAGGTCGCCGGGCAAGCCTCGGGCACGCCGCTGCTGTTCCTGCACGGCGGCCCCGGCTACAACAGCTACAGCTTCGAAGCCCAGGGCGGCAAGGCCCTGGAGGGCAAGCTCAGGATGATCTACCTGGACCAGCGCGGCAGCGGGCGCTCCGAGCGTCCATGGACCGGCGCCTACACCATCCCGGCGATGGTCGAGGACATCGAAGCCCTGCGCAAACAGCTGGGCGTGCCCAGGCTGGCGCTGATGGGCCACTCCTTCGGCGGCGCGCTGGCGCTGGAGTACGCCGCGACCTATCCGCAGCACGTGTCGAAAGTGGTGCTGGTCAGCGCGGCCTCGAGCATCCCGGAGGCCTGCGCCGCCCGCGTGGCCTACCTGGGCAAGCGCTATCCGGCCGAGCTGGCAAAGGCACGCGCGGCGGCCATGGAACGCAAGGAGACGCCGGACGACTGCTTCTTCGCCTTCAATTCGGTGCCCGACGATATCCGCGAGCGCGTCAACGACGAGACCATGTTCCCGGACATGAAGAAGGTCGAGGAGCAGCGCGCCCTCGACGCGAAGAGCGGCCTGCGCAACACGGGCGAACTGGGCGGGGCGCTGTGGAATGGGGGTTTCCTGTCCTACCGCTTCACCCGTTTCGAGCGCGTCACGATGCCGGTGCTGGTGATGGCCGGCGCAGAAGACCACGCGATCGGCCTGCCGGCCCAGCGCGCGCTGGCCAGGGCGCTGCCGAAAGCAACGTTGATCGAATATGCGGGGGCAGGGCACTTTCCTTACCTCGACGCGACGCAGCGGTTCACGCAGGATGTGATCGGTTTTTTGCGCCATTAAGGATGTATCATGCGGGTCCTGAAAACGAAGCCCGCATATGCTCATCATCACCATCAAACAGGGCAAGGAAAAAAGCCTGCTTTCCGGCGACCCCTGGATCTACCTCTCCGCCATCGACAAGGTCGAGGGCCGGCCCCAGGAACGCAACAAGCCCGGCGTCACGGCGCTGGTGCAGTCGTCGTCGCGCCAGTTCCTGGCGCGCGCCGCCTACAACGCCAAGTCGCAGATCGCCGCCCGCGTCTGGACCCTGCGCGAGGACGAGCCGGTCGACCACGCCATGATCAAGCGCCGCGTGCAGGCCGCGGTCGCGAAGCGCGCCGCTGCGGTGCGCGCCGCCGACCCGCAAGCCCTGGCACTGGTGATCGAGGGCGAAAAGGACGGCCTGCCGGGCCTGCTGGTGCACAGCTACGGCGGGACCGGCGGCTATCTGGTGTGCCAGTTCAATGCCGCCGGCGTCGACCTGTGGCGCGTGACCATCGTGCAGGCGCTGCTGGCGGCGACCGGTTGCCCCAACGTGTTCGAACGCAGCGACGAGCTGCTGCGCAAGGGTGAGGGGCTGCCCGTCATCTGGCGTGGGCTGGCCGGCGAGGAACCGCCGCAGCGGCTGATGGTGCGCGATGGGAACCGGCTGGTACCGACCGATATTCGTACGGGGTTTGTTTATCCGCGCTGAGGGATTGGTTCGGATTCAGCCCGAGGCGGATTGTCGCTAACGCAGTCGCGAGCCGTTCGGATTGACGGCTTCTTCATCGCGGCGCGTCGGGTAGTAGACCTTCTTGTGCTCGCACCCGTAGAAGAGCATGCCGTGGATGCCCATCGCTTGACGCTTGGGTAGACGGCGCTTCCAGATCCCGGTGAACGCCTCATTCAGCGCTTGCGGGGATTGCTGTTGATAGACTTCATCGATAAATGCCACATCGGTATCGTTCGGAAAGATCAGGGCGAATTCCTCATCGGTCGCGGAGAAAATGTCGTAGACCGCGTTATCGGCGCCGTCAAAAACCTGAATATTCTTCACGTACCTTTCCTTTCGGTGAGCGCGCATGGCCGCCTGCAAACCTATTTTAGCGTCCGCTAACGACCCGAAGCCGACGTCGATAGCCATCAGTTATGTTCCCTGATCTGCGGTCATCCAACTCAACTCGGCACGTCGCCAAGAACCCCTAATTGCCAGTTCGACCTCTTTGCCAGCCTTCGCCGGGTTATACAAGACTCGAACTTCCGACTTTAACAAAACGGTAACGAACCGTTCTATATCAGACTCCATGTTGAGCAGAAGCTGGTCTTTCGTTTCTTTATTGATCGGATAGTAGTCTGCCCATTCAGACCAGACGGAACCTGAGCTGTCACGAACATCAACAAACCACTCAAGTACGGCGTCTGGAATCGTGACATCGAATACTATCTCGGCAGGCTTGCTTATACGCAGGATGGATCCCTCTGCTTTCTCCACCAGTTCAACTCCATTCTCATCACGAAGACGCGCGAGCATGGTTTTCATATCGATCCTTTGTACTTTGTATATTGCGGAGAAAACGTTACATGCCACGTCTGCTTATGGCCGGTCTCGGCCGTTCAGTGTAGTGCAGGAACCGACCCATTGCGGACCATCGCACTTGCCGTCGTTTGCGGTCGTCTTCAGACCGGAGATCGTGGAAACCCGATATGAAGGAGCCAGTCAGCTATGAACAAGGCTGCTGGCGTTATCAATACTGTGATCGCTATACGGTAGATACGCGGCTTTCCCGTAAGAGAGAGTTTCCGGTCCTGGGCAGCAACCAGCACAATAGCCGCTAACCAAAAAATGAGCGCTATGTATGGGACAACACCGCTGGCCGCAATCCAGACTTCCTTCAAGTCACTCTCGCCGCCGCCAACGTTCAGCCAATTGTATTTATACGATGTGTATGCCCAAGCGATTCCACACGCACAGCCAAAGCCGTTGCCCCACTTGAACGCATCTGTCTTCACCGTTGCCGCTCCCTTCGATCAAACTAATACTGACGTCCGCTGCTGGCCGATAGCGGACTCGGCTCAAGCGTCTCCGAGTGCCCTCGATACCGGATATCCCTAGGCTCGCTGGCGATCTTCGTCAGCTCGGCAGGCATGATCTTGCCCTGCGTCTTGTCGATTCCGCCCTTGTTACTTTGCCGAGTTCGAACACCAGCTCGGCAATCGTCGTTCTTTTTTCGCTCATCGCACATCCTTACGTTGCAGTCATAACAACCCTCAGTGTACGGGCTCGCTCGTCATCAACACAAATGGGCGTCGTAGGGAATCGCGATCGGACGGGTTGCCAGGTGGACACGCAAAGCGCCGAAGCGTAAGCTGCCGCCATGACGCCTTATCTGCCGCTGCTGCTGTTCGTCCCGCTGTACGCCGCCGCCACCTTCGCCTGGCACCTGACGCCACTGGCCGGGGCCGCCTACCTGGCGATGAGCGTGGCCTGCTTCATCGCCTACGCCCTGGACAAGTCGGCGGCGCGCAATGGCGGGCGGCGCACGCCGGAGAGCACGCTGCTGATGCTGGGCCTGTTCGGCGGCTGGCCCGGCGCCGTGCTGGCCCAGCAGTGGCTGCGCCACAAGACGGTCAAGCAGCCGTTCCGGCAGATGTTCTGGTTGACGATCGCGGTGAACGTCGGCGCCTTCCTGTGGCTGGCGCGCTTCGCGTAAAACAAGGAGAGCTTTCATGTGGCGCTATCCGAAGGTCCTGGCCCACCGCGGCGGCGGCACCCTGGCCCCCGAAAACACCATGGCCGGCCTGGCGCGCGGCATGCAGGCGGGTTTTCGCGCCATCGAGTTCGACGTCATGCTGGCGCGCGACGGCGTGCCGGTCGTGATGCACGATCCCTTCCTGGGGCGCACCGTGCCCGGTTCCGGCCACGTCTACGATTACGACGCCCTGGAGCTGGCGGCGATGGATGCCGGCGGCTGGTTCGGGCGCGAATACGAGGGCGAACCGGTGCCGCTGTTCGTCGAGTTCGCGCAGTTCTGCAAGGTCCATGGCGTGTGGATGAACATCGAGCTCAAGCCGGCGCCGGGCTACGAGATCGAGACCGGCGGGGTGGTGGCGCGCATTGCCGCCGCCATGTTCGCCAGCGAACTCGCGGTGGAGAACATGGCGCAGGCGCCGCTGCTGTCCTCGTTCAGCATCGATGCCCTGCTGGCGGCGCGCGAAGTGGCGCCGCAGCTGCCGCGCGCCTGCCTGATGAGCGAACTGCCGCCCGACTGGGAGCGCCGCGCGCGCGAAGTGGACGCCATCGCCATCCACGCCAATCACCGCCACCTGACGCCGCAACAGGCGCGGGACGTGAAGGCGGCTGGCTTCGGCCTGTTCTGCTACACGGTCAACGAGCCGGCGCGCGCCCGCGAGCTGCTGGACTGGGGCGTGGATGCGTTCTGCACCGACCGGATCGACCTGATCGGCCCGGACTTCGCTACCCGCGTTAAATAAATGGCATTTCCCCCTTCAGAATCGTGACCGCGGGTCGTTAAGGACTGATTACTGCCCAATCGGCCCACGACGACCATGACCCTGTCGATCAAAAACGATACCTTGTCGCTGCACGCGCAGCGCCAGCTTGCCGAGCATACGGCCGACGCGTCGCGCATGATCGCGAAGCTGAGTTCCGGCTCGCGCATCAATGGCGCCACCGACGATCCGGCCGGGCAGGCGATCTCGGCGCGCATGTCGTCCCAGTTGCGGGGCATGAGCCAGGTCATGCGTAATATCAATGACGGCACCTCGATGCTGCAGGTGGCGGACAGAGCCATGGCCAATATCGGCGACAGCCTGCAGCGCCTGCGCGAGCTGGCGGTCGAGGCCGGCAACGACGCCCTGTCGGCCAGCGACCGCGGCGCCCTGCAGAAGGAAGCGACCCAGCTCATTGTGCAGATCACCCAGGTCGGCACGGAGACCGCGTTCAATGGCCAGGCCCTGTTCTCGCAGGACACCTCCAGCATCGGCGGCGACGAGAAGAAGCGCAAGGTCATCGACGGCCTCAGGACCGGCTGGCTGGCCTCGAGCGAAGCGATGGTCAAGAAGTATTACGGGATCGAGGGCGATGGCGCGGACCTGAAACTGAATCTCGGCGGCGTCGACGATGGCCAGTGGAATGTGCTGGCCTCGGTGTCCGGTACGCCCGAGGGCAACGGCAAAGTCACGAACCTGAGCCTGAACCTCGACATGGCGGATTTCGGCACGGGCGACACGGCCGACGGCGGCGCGGCCTTCCTGTACAACGACCGCACCATCGCGCACGAGATGGTTCATGCCATCATGGACCGGTCGATGAACATGGCTTCGCTGCCGAAGTGGTTCAAGGAGGGGACGGCCGAACTGATCCAGGGCGCGGACGAGCGCCTGGCGAATGCGGTCGCCGGTCCCGGCGGCGCGGCGGGGGTGGTCACCGGTGCGACCGCGTCCGATCCCAGCTACGAGGGCGCTTACGTCGCTTCGCGCTACCTGCACGACAAGCTCAAGTCGCTCGGTGTCGAGGGCGGCATGAAGGGCCTGATGGCCTACCTCAGCAAGAACCAGGGCGCAACCCTGGACACGGCGCTCGACGCGGTCACGAACCACGCCATCGCCGACAGCAGCGCCTTCATGACCGATTTCCAGGCCCATGGCGAGGATTTCATCAACACGAAGATGAACCTCACGAACGCCGACACCGGCGCGATCGGCGGCCTGGATGCCGACGGCGGCCCCTCGCGCAATGCCAGGGATGTGGTGTCGGACGTCGGCACCAACCCCGCCGACAAGCCGCTGTCGCATTTCAACCTGGTCGTCCCTGAAATCGGCGGCAACACCGGCGTCAACCGGATGCAGATCCAGGTCGGCGCGGGCACCAGCAAGGACGACCTGATCGACCTGGAATTCTCGGCCATGAACGCGCACGCCCTGGGACTGGCGGACCTGGACCTGAACCAGTCGGCGGTGGCGCTGCTGCACATCGACCAGGCGCTCGCCTTCGTCGACAAGCAGCGGGTGGTGGCGGGCGCGGCCAGCAACCGCCTGGACATGGCGGCAGCGAACACCCAGACGGCGTCGATGAACCTGGCGTCCTCGCAAAGCCGCATCCAGGACGTCGACTACGCCAGCACCACGGCCAGACTGACGCGCGCGCAGATCCTGCAACAGGCGGCGTCGGCCATGCTGACGCAGGCGAACGGGCAGCCGAACGCGGTGCTGGCGCTGCTGCGTTAAAGACCGTCGTTCCCGGGTTGTTGCATCCAGTGCAACAGCTCCAATCACCGCCCGCAATTCCTTCCAACAGCTACGCTATAATCATTTTTTTATATGGCACGCTGCCCTCACACGCCCCTACGACATGAAATCCACCGAAATACGCGAAAAGTTCCTCAAATTCTTCGAGTCCAAAGGTCATACCATT